>Ga0209187_1000034_pt1 | contig 310931 bp, 269 predicted proteins | sample BantaG_FD_187430 | JGI IMG/M metagenome (GOLD analysis project Ga0209187, IMG submission 187430) | Marine algal microbial communities from Bantry Bay, Ireland - BantryBay_4 metaG (SPAdes) (version 2) | ecosystem: Host-associated > Algae > Red algae > Unclassified | place: Bantry Bay, Ireland...
CAACAAGGATACCATTGATTTTATAGCTTATGATTACAACTATAACTTTTTCGATTTTGAAAAGTTATCTGTACAATACAAACCAAGCAATGCAAGCACTTGGGTTGGGTTGCAAGATTTTCATATTGATACAGCTGGATTAGGTGACCCTAACGCTAAGTTGATACCTAATAATTTAACTTATACACCTTATGATTGGTTGGTCGATCAATTACCTGATGGAAACTATGATGTAAGAGTGGTTTCTGAATGTGCTTTGGCTACTGAAATATCAGATGTACATAGCGGTGTTTTGGATCGTATCAATCCGCACCCATTTGGCACGCCAACTCCAGGAGACGGTATTTTAAATCCGGGAGATGACATCTCTATTCAATTTAATGAGCCAATTGATCAAGGTACTTTAACCATACAAAACTTTGATGTAAGAGGTGTATTAAATGGAACACCATTAGATCATAGTACTAGCTTGTTTTTTGATGGTACAACAGATTATTTGGATTTGAGTGGTGGAGCAAACTTAAACAACAGAAACTTTGCTATTCAATTTTGGGCTAGCAGATCGAGCTTGGGTGAGCAAGTTATTTTTAGCCAAGGTGCAGATGCTGGTGAGGCAATGAGCATTGGTTTTGATGCTGGTAACAAATTTGCTTTTACGTATGGAAATACTACAGTAAAAACTACTGCTTCCATAACTACATTAAATGAATGGAAGCATTATACCATGGTTTATGACAACGACAATGAGCAAGTATTTTTATATGTTGATGCTAGCATAGGCAACGGAAGCAATGTTAACTTTTTCCAAAATGTGAATAGCGCGGGTCGCATTAATATCGGTCGCATGTCTGCAGGTGGTAACAAACACTTTCATGGCAAATTGCATGAAGTTAGGGTTTGGAATAAGGCTATTTTAACAACTGAAATTCAATCAAATTACAACAGACAACTTTCAGGAGCCGAAACTGGAATACAACACATTTGGTCTTTAACTGAAGGACATGGCGTTGAAGCCAAAGATGCTGTTAGAGAAAAAAGCGCTCAAATTATAGGTGCCGAATGGACAATCTTTCCTAGTGGACACTCAGCCAATTTAAATGGCACAGGTGCTGTTGTAGATGGTTCAGTAAACGTGGCAATTGATCCTGATGAGGACTTTACCGTAGAATTTTGGTTTAAAGGAAATACCCAAAGTGCTACTTTGTTTTCTACAGGTAGTGGAGAAGCCAATCTTCCAGATTCTATTACATCTTGGAAAATACATACCAATAATGCTGGTCAAATTTTAGTAAAGCACAATGGAGTGTCATTTACGGCTATTAGTGAAAATGTAATGGATAACGATTGGCATCATTTTGCATTGGTAATGCGCCGCAATAGTAACATGACTTCTTATTTAGATGGAGATCTTAAGAATAGTACATTATCAAATGGATACAATGGTTTTTCTGGCGCAAGAGTTACACTAGGGGCTAGAGGAATGTTTATGGGTGCTGTTCACCAAACGGATGAATTTTTTACGGGACAAATTGATGAGATGCGTATTTGGAATACTGCAAGAACCTTGGTTCAAATTAGCAGAGATCAATACCATAGATTAAACATTGATGAGCCAGGATTAATATCATATTTACCATTTGAAGATTACGCAGTAGCCTTAGGTATACCAATATTAACAGCAAGCTTTAGCAATCAAATGCCTAATGCAACTGCCAATACCACCAATGTTAATGTAAGCAACTCTGGTTCTGCACCACCAATTAAATTGCAGCGTCCAGTGCAAAGTATTGCATTTACTTTTTCTTTAAACAACGATAAAATTGTAATTACTCCAACCTCTTCAAACGAATTAATTGAGCATGTTACGTTAGACGTTACTGTTAAAGATGTGAAAGACTTGCATGGCAATAAAATGAAGTCTGACGAAACTTGGACAGCATTTATAGATCAAAATCAAGTGCTTTGGAGTGATGTTAGTCTGGCGTTTTCTAAAACAGTAAATGAGCCATTATCATTTAGCAGTGCAATTGAAAATCGTGGCGGAAGTAATAAAACCTATACGGTTTCTAACTTACCAAATTGGTTAAGTATTTCTACAACAAATGGAAATATCGCACCGAGCTCTTCATTGCCAGTAAACTTTATTGTTAATCAAGGATTGTCAATTGGAGATTATAGTGCTGATGTATTGCTAACTACTGATTTTGGTTATAGCGAAAAACTAACCATTGATTTAAAGGTGCGAGCAGCAGCACCTAACTGGAGTGTTAATCCTAGCGACTTTGCTTATAGCATGAGTGCAGTAGGAGTAATGAAGATTAACAATGTGTTTAGCAGTGATGTTGAGGATCAATTAGCTGCATTTATTGATGGCCAATGTGTTGGAAGTGTTCATTCAGAATACCATCCATTAACAGATCAATATTTGGTGTTCTTGGATATTTATGCAAATAATTTACAAGGCGATTCAATTGAGTTTAAAATTTGGGATGCAAGCTCAGGTAAGGTGTATACTGATGTTGTGCCTAAGTTGGCTTTTAAAAGCAATGCCGTAGTTGGTGATGTAGTTAACCCTCAAATTTTTGAAGCAACCAATGATATTGAGCAAATGGTTATTGTTAAAACAGGTTTTAACTTTATTTCATTCAACTTAGCATCACCTGATTCGTTAGATATTGATAAATTGATGAGTTCATTTGATGCCAACCATGGTGATGAATTAAAAGGCCAAACAGCTTATGCAAACTTCAACAATAGCATAGGGTGGGAAGGCTCATTAGAAACACCAAATAGTGGTGTTAGACCTGAACAGTCATATATGTTATATGCGCAAGAGCCAGATACTTTTTACTACACAGGTAAAACTATTGACCCTGTTAGTAGAAACATTGTATTGCAAAATGGATGGACGTGTTTAGGCTTTATTAGCTTAAGAAACCAAAGTGTAATCCAAGGTTTGAGTAACTTAAATGCTAGCCAAGGTGATGTAATAAAAGGTATGGAGCAATTTGCTATATATGACAATACTTTAGGTTGGGTAGGTAGTTTAAAAACCATGCGCCCTAGCCAAGGTTACTTATATAAAAGCTCTGGAGTTAACTCGTTTCATTACCCATTTGTTGGTGGCTTTAGAAGCGCAGAGGCGACATATACTAGCATAGCCGATAGCCGCTGGCCAGTAAACTACAACCAATACTCAACCAACATGTCAGCAATTGTTTCGATAGATGTTTGTGGTGAAAACATAAATTCAGATGAGTGGTACTTAGGTGGAAAATCTGGTGATGGCGAATGGTTAAGTATATCAGAGTTAACTAGCTTAAATGAAGTAACAACCAGTTTTGCAACTATTATTGGTGAGCCAACCGAAAAAGTTAATTTCTACTTATTGCATAAAGGGAGTGGTGATATTATTGACTTAAATAACTCAGTTACTTATGAGCCAAACAGCTTAATAGGTGAGCCAATTGCACCATACACCATTAACCCGGTTGATAGTGTTTGTGAAGCAATACAAGCAAAACAAATGGCAACTGTTAATGTTGATGAAGACGACATGTACTTAAATACAATAGATTTAAACGCAGAAATGTGGTTGAATTTTGTAGCTGAAAGTGAAGAATTAAAATTGGAGTTTTTACAAATCAATGGACAAGTATTGGCAACAAATCAAACAACCGTAGCACTTGGCAAAAACCAGGTTGGCGTTAATAAATTGATTCCAACTGATATTGCTAGCGGCATGTACTTACTAAATGTTACCAGTGGCAATACAACCAAAGCTTTTAAGGTGATTAAAAATTAGGGCTTATCTATTTAAAACCATAACTATAAAAGGGGTTCGGAAAATTTTCCGAGCCCTTATTTCATATATCGCAGGCGTCCGCCTGTGATATTTTAGTTTTTGGATAAGTCCATCATTACCGATAATGGCTCAAAAAAGCACAAATAATTTCTAAAAACAACCTTAAAATCAAATGCGCTTAAATTCTTATGTATACAGCTATTTGGGTCATAGGTTTGTAAATGAGGAAATCCAAAATTTAACAAGATGAAAACATTAATTATACTCATATTTAGCATGGCAATTTGCTTGGGCAATTTAATTGCTGCGGCTCCTAATTGGACGGTTAATCCATTTTCGTATCAATACAGCTTGTCTGTAACTGCTCGTATTGATGTTAATTGCCAAGCGCAAAACAACAATACGAATATGTTGGCTGCCTTTGTGGGAAATGTTTGCAGAGGAGTAGTTCAAACCAACACGGTTGTTGGTGGAAACAACTTAGCATATTTACTTGTTTATAGCAATTCGAATCAAGGTGAGGTAGTAACATTTAAGTTTTATGATGCAATTGCAGATTCAGTTTTCAATTTAACAGAACAAATAATTTTTGCCGAAAATGGAATTCATGGAAATGGTGCAACTCCTTTAAAAGTGACCAACAACGAACCTCCAACCGCTTTTAATGTGGTACTTTCTCCAATATATAGCAGCACAATTGCAAATGCCCTAGCAGCAACTTTTAGCATTACTGATGTTGACTACAATCAATATACCTATTCATTTATACCTGGTGCCAATAACAATAACATGTTTTCTATAAGTGGTAATGCACTTAGACTAAATAGTCCAATTACATTGCTAAATGGTTTGTATTATTCTGTAGATGTTTTAGCCACAGATCCATATGGTTGTACTATTTCAAAAAACGTAATCGTGCGAATTGAGGATTTTACGGTTGATCCTAACAGCTATAATTTTAGTATGGATGGTATTTTTATTGCCGAAAAGCACTGTTCAGTATTAAATGATACTTCAAACATTATAGCAGCATATATAAACGGCCTCTGCAGAGGTTCATCAAAAACCAACACAAGTTTTGGAGGAAACAGTTTAGCCAATTTTAAAATTTATAGCAATTTAATGGCCGGAGATGAAATTTACTTTAAACTGTATGATGCGCAAACAAATCAAATTCTAAATATTTCGGATACTGTATTGTTTGCAAGTGGCTCTCAAGTTGGAAGTAACAGCAATCCTTATCCACTGCATTACAACAACCCACCAACAGCTTTAAACTTCAACAATCTTAATTTAACATCAACCAAGGTTGTGGGTGCCAACATTGCCACCTTGTCAGTTGATGATATTGATTTTAACAATTACGCTTATTCATTTGTAGCGGGTAACAATCAAAACAGCAAATTCAACATTGTAAATAACAAACTTCAATTAGCAAGTCCAATCAACTTAAGTGATGGCTTGTATTATGTAGTTGATGTGTTGGCAAGTGATGGCCTAGGCTGCACCATACAAACATCTAAAACTATCGGATTAAAAGATTTTACGGCCGATCCTGCAAATTTTTCATTTAGCATGGATGGCATATTTGAAATAAATAAAGATTGCGCTCCGCTTAACGATAGCGTTAATTTTGTTGCAGCCTACGTTAACAATGTTTGTAGAGGTTCTGCAAGAACCAATACTATTTTTGGTAGTAAGCATTTAGCCAACTTTAAAATTTATAGCAACTCAATGGCTGGTGATGTTGTTTACTTTAAATATTTTGATACCCAAGGCAATCAAGTAATCAATGCCTTAGATACTGTTTTATTTGTAAGCGCTTCTCAATTGGGCACAAACGCTAATCCCTATGTTTTAAATAATAACAATCCTCCTAGTAATTATCTATTAAGTTTTTCCAATTTACTTAGCAATACCACAAATGGGTCAATTTTGGGTCAGGCTTCTGTGGTAGATCTAGATGGAGATATATATACAATTACATTCGATAATTCCATTGCTAATAACAATAACAGTTCATTTTCAATTAGCTATGGTGTAATCAATTTTAATGATAATATAGACTTAAGGATTACCAATATTTACAAATTAGGTCTAACTGCAAGTGATGGAAGCAATTGCCAGATTGATACTTCTTTTTTCCTGCCAGTTAATGATTGGTATGTTGATCCCAGCAATTTTGCCTACACCATGAATATTAAGGGCTTGCCAATTTTAGATTGCGCAAACCAAAACAACGGTAATGACTTGGTGGCTGCATATGTGAATGGCAACTGCAGAGGCTATGCACGACCTGCAGCTACAGCAGGCATAGCCAATATAGATTTAGATGTTTATTCTAATTTGGCTTTTGGAGATCAAGTAACATTCAAATATTACCAAGCAAGTACACAACAAGTTTTTAATTTGTTAGACACGATTACATTTGATCAATCGGCAACTTTAGGTACTATTAATGCACCTTTTGAATTAGTTAATAATCACGCGCCAACAAGCTTAAGCTTAAACAATGTTTCTATTAACAGTTTCAACACAATTGGCGATTTAATAGCTACGATTGATGTTGCAGATATTGATGGCAACGCTTATGCTTTCAACTTTGTAAATAGTGGATCCAATCAAAACGATAGTTTTAATATAGTAGGCAATCAAATAAATTTAAACAGCATAATAAACATAGGAAACCGAATTAGCTACGATTTAGAAGTTGAAGCAACTGATGGTTTAGGTTGTGCTATTCGCAATACTTTCACCCTTAATTTGGGCAATTGGAGTTTAAACCCATTAAGCTTTAATCACAACATGAAAATTATTGGTTTGGTTAATAACAACTGTACCATTTTAAGTGATACAAATATTTTAGTTGGTGCATATGTTAATGGAGATATAAGAGGTGTTGCCAAAACAAATATTTTGGCCAATGGCAATCATGTTTTTGATATGACGGCTTTTAGCAACTCGCTATTTGGAGACAGTATTGTATTTAAATATTATAATCCTAATAACAATACCACAAATGACTTGAGCAATGTGGTAATATTTAGTCAAAATGCACAAGAGGGTAGCTTTACTTTACCTTATGAGCTTTTCAATAATGCTAAGCCTAGCCAAATTGTTGCAACCAATACTGGTTTTGTAAGTAGTGATTTGTTAGGTGATACAGTATTGGCTTTAAATACAATTGATGCTGATAATTTAAATCATTCGTATACTTTCATCAACTCAGGAAGCAATCAAAATGATAGCTTTTTAGTTGCAAATAATTACATCATTTTAGCTAAAAATATCAATTTAGGTTTAAGAACTAGTTACACTTTAAATATTAGAAGCACGGATGCAGGTGGTTGCAGTGTCGATCATGCAGTGGTATTAAATATTGATGATTGGACTACCGTTCCTGGCAACTTCTCACATCAAATTTTAGGTATTGGTCAAGTTGAAATTAACTGTAGCAACAATGCACTAAATAACGATTTGCTTGCTGCTTATAACAATAACAATGTTTGTGTTGGTGTAGGCAATTACAATGCAGGATTGTTCAATTTTGATATTTATAACAACACACCTTTTGGAGCTGAGTTAAACTTTAAATATTACAACGCTGCAAGCAATACCATCTACAACTTATTAGATACATTAATTTTTAATGTTGGAACCAACTTAGGTACAGTTATAAACCCTCATTTGTTTACCAATAATACTGCACCTACAGCGCTAAACTTAAATAACATTAATTTCTTTAGCACCAATGTGTTAGGCAATGTTTTGGCAGATTTTACAACTACAGATGCTGATGCATCAGTTTATACATATCAATTAAATAATGCAGTTGTTGCTGATAATGATAGCTTTTCAATTACAGGAAATCAGCTGATATTAAATAGCATAATAAATGTTGCTACCAAACGAACATATACAGTGGCTATTACTTCAACTGATGGATTAGGTTGTTCAATTGATAGTGTATTCACCATCAATATTGCTGATTGGTCATTTGATCCTGGAAGTTTTGCTAACCAACACAATGTTACTAGTTTGGTATATTTAGATTGTAGTTTAGTTACCGATAGTACTGATATTATTGCAGCATATATCAATGGAGAATGCAGAGGAAATGCCCATGTAAATACCAATGTTGCCGGGGTTAATTATGTTACCATCACAGTATCAGATCATGGAGTAACTGGTGCTGATATAACCTTTAAGCACCATAGTGCTTCCTTAAATCAAACAACTGATTTGCTAAACCATTTAACTTTTAACAGTGGAGCAACCACCGGAAGTTTTGCCGTACCTTATGAGTTAACTAGTAACAATGCACCAACATTGTTAAACTTAGACAATACTACATTATTTGAAAGCTCAACAATGGGCACGGTGCTAGGTAATTTTACAGTTACTGATGTTGATGGCGATCCTTACACCTACTCATTTGACAATACAATTCCTAATGACAACGCTTCATTTGGTATAATTGCAAATCAGATAACTTTAATTGTACCTACCAATGTTGTAACTACTCCAGTATATGTTATAAGTGTTACTGCTACGGATGGTAAAGGTTGCAGCATTGACTCAACGTTTACTGTTACCGTAATAAATGACAATGCTATTCCAACCGGAATAGTGTTTATTGATAACGACAATAAAATTGCAGAAAACAAAGAGTTAGGAACAGAAGTAGGATTCTTAGGGGCGATAGATTCAAGCGTAGGTGATGTTTATACTTATGCTTTGGTAGAAGGCGCTGGTGATGATCATAATGATTTGTTTTCTATAACAGGAGATAAATTATTTTCAAATTTTGTTTTCGATTATGAAACTCAAAAAGATTTAACCATTCGTATAAGTGTTACCGATCAGGTATTAAATACATATGAGCAAATTATGCCAATAGAAATTTTGGATGAAATTGAAGATGAAATATTTGCAAACAATGTTATGACTCCAAATGGAGATGGCGTAAATGATGCATTTGAAGTTAGAAACTTTGATATATATGCAGAGTATTCACTAAATATCTTTAATGAAAAAGGCCAATTGGTGTTTGAAGCCATGAATAATTATGACAACACATGGCAAGGCAAAGATTTAAATAGCAATGAGCTTGCAGACGGTAAGTATTACTATATACTAGCCAATGGCAATAAGCACTTTAAAGGAATCATAAACATTATAAAATAAAAAGTCATGAAAAGATTTATAACAATAATTACAGCATTATTAATCACCTTGGCTTTAACAGCTCAAAGTGAGTTAAATAGCGATACTTATTTTGAGAATGCGTTGTATAACACATCCAAAATATTAGATCATAACGATTATAGAATAACATTTTTAACAGCAGGTAACTTTAAGTTTAGTGAAGAAACCGCCTTGTTTAACTTAATGGCGAGCAAGCAAATTAGCACAGGTGCTATTGGATTAAAGGCTATGCATTACGACCAAGGGTTGTTTCAACAAACAAAGTTTGAAGGTTTGTATGCTTATGAAGTTAATGTAAATGAAGACATGAATTTGGGTTTTGGCTTAAATGCTGGATTTGTAAGAATTAATACTTCAACTCAAATGATAAATGATGAAGTTGAAGCAGGAGATATGGTTATTGAAAACATTGAAAATTCAAACAACTTTACCGCAGGTTTTGGGTTTAATTTTAACTACAAAAACTTAAATGTTGGCTTGTCTTCACCTGATTTGGCGAATACTAATAAAGGTTTTGTGGGCAATGGTTTTGTTGATGCCAGCTATTTGTGGGAAGCCAATGATGATTTTGATATTGTACCTAATGTGCTTTATTATGATGGTACATTTTTAACCAATGGTATTTTTCAAGCAGGTGTAAGTGCTTCTTATCAAAAATCAATTGGTGCGCAATTTAACTATGCCACCAATAAGTCATTTACCGCTGGTTTGGGCTATAAGTATAAAAGCATAGAGTTGGGTTACGCCTATCAATGGTTTAATGGTACGTCATTTACAGAGTTATTTACCTCAAAGCATTTAATAATGTTAAGGCTTCAGCCTCAAAAATCAAATGCGCAGGTACATAGGGTAGAAGATAAGTTAGAAGAATAAGAAGTTCGATTGTGAGAAAGTATAGTCAAGCTTACAACAGTTTGGCTTTACTTTTTTATTAAAACCCAAAATTGCCCAAACTAGTAGTTATTCCAAATTGAAAACGAAATGGAATAGCGTAAGGGGTTCTACCTTCATCATACGCTTTTTGACTCCATAAAACATCATAAAGTACAGATGCTCTAAAGCGAGCATTGCCAAGACCAATGCGTTGCGAATAACCACCTCCAAGTGGCATGGCAAATGCATTGTTACGGTTATAGCCAATTATAAATCCATTGGCATCTTCTTTTGGATTTTGAAAATCCTCATAGTTTAACCATTGAAAGTCAGCTTCTAAAAATAAACTTTCAAGAATATCGTAACGTGTTATAGTTTGTGCTCCATAAATAGATGTACGGTCGAATGGTTTTGAAGGCGCCTGGCTACCAAAAATTCTAATGTGCTCATAAATTGGCCCTGCACCAGCAGTAAACTTTTCGGTAATTTGATAGCCAATAATTGGTGCAATTTGCACTTGTAATTGATTATTATTAAAGTTCCCTCCAAAGTTTCCTCCAACACTTACCTTGTTCCAGTCAAACTTTTTAGCACTTGATGGTGCTTCAGATCTACTATTGCCTTCATAGGTTTTATCATCTTGCGATAAGACGGTGAATGAAATTAAACTCATCATTAATATTGAAAAAACAAAACGCATAATTTATATTTTATTAGTTATCTGCAAATATCTTGCCCGGATTCATAATTCCTTTTGGGTCAAACACTTCCTTTATTTGACGCATCAATGTCAATTGGGTTTCATTAAAAACAATATCCATATAGTTTTTTTGTACCAACCCAATGCCATGCTCGCCCGAAATGGTGCCTCCTAAACTTTTACAAAGTTCGAAAATTTCTCGTATTCCTTTACTCAACTCATTATTCCAAGCATCATCACTCATATCGCCTTTAACAATGTTTACATGCAAATTGCCATCACCTGCGTGTCCGTAACATACGCTTTTAAAGCCAAACTTGTTTCCGATTTGCTTTACGCCTCTAAGTAATCTAGGCAGTTCGGCTCTTGGCACAACCGTATCTTCCTCTTTATAAATACTATTGGCTTTAACTGCTTCACCTACTCTTCTGCGCAATTTCCAAAGGGTTTCTTTTTCTTGTTCATTCTCTGCAAACAAAATATCTAGGCAATCATAGTCTTCACAAACTTCCATAATTTGCTCACAATCCTGCATTAGCAATTCATCATGGTTGCCATCAACTTCAATCAATAAATGGGCTTGCACATTATCATCTAGTTTTATCGTTTCATCACCTATGTGGTTAATGGTCCATTCCAACGCATCTCTTTCCATAAACTCTAAGCCACTTGGTGTAACACCTTTTTTAAATATAGCGGCAACTGCTTCACATGCTTTTTCGGCACTGGTAAATGGCACCAACATCAATTTATTTTTAGTTGGAAGCGGTATCAACTTCAATACAATTTTTGTTACAATGCCCAAGGTGCCTTCACTTCCCACTATCAATTGCGTTAAGTTATAGCCCGTGGCATTCTTTAGCACGTTGGCCCCTGTCCACATGATTTCTCCGTTGGGTAAAACCATTTCTAAATTAAGCACATAGTCCTTTACCACACCATATTTAACGGCTCTTGGTCCGCCAGAATTTTCGGCAATATTTCCTCCTATAAAGCAACTGCCGCGGCTAGCAGGGTCGGGTGGGTAATACATTTTTTTTTCAGCTACAGCTTCTTGCAAAACTTGTGTAATAACCCCTGGTTCAGTAGTTACTTGAAAATTTTCTTCATCAATTTTAAGAATGCGGTTGAGGTTTTCAGTACTCATGCAAACTCCACCATAGGCAGGTATGGCACCACCACTTAGTCCTGTGCCGGCACCTCTGGGAGTAATAGGTATGTTTTGTTCAAAGCAATACTTAACTATTTCGCTAATTTGATTTGTATTGGTTGGTTTAAGTACTACTTCTGGATGTTTAACAATATCCTCTGTCTCATCCTTACCGTACTTATTAAACGAATCAATATCACATAAAACAAATTGTTCGCCACAAATGCCTTTAAACTTAGTTATGTGTGAAGCATTTACTTTGTTGTATTCCACTTTTCAAATTTAAGCATTCGCTCGTCAAATATTTTTGCTACATTAACATTAAATTCATAATATGTCGCAAGAGTTTAAACCTTACATACCAGCATCAAAAAAGTTGGCCGAAACCACAGTTAAAGCCATAATACTGGGATTTATTTTATCAGCGGTATTAGCAGCCGCCAATGCATATTTAGGTTTAAAAATTGGAATGACGGTTTCGGCATCAATACCTGCGGCTGTTATTTCAATGGGTGTTTTAAAGTTGTTTAGAAAGAGCAATATTCTTGAAAATAACATTGTACAAACAGCAGCTTCAGCAGGTGAGTCTTTAGCTGCTGGAGTCATATTTACCTTTCCAGCACTTATTCTAATGGGATATTGGAGTGAGTTTGAATTCTGGCAAACGGTATTGATTGCCTTGTGTGGAGGTGTTTTAGGGGTGTTCTTTACTATTCCTTTGCGTTCAGCTTTAATTGTAAAGGAAAAACTACAGTTTCCTGAAGGTGTGGCTACTTCTGAAGTATTGAAAACTGGAGAAAAAGGCGGAAAAAATTTAAAATACCTTGTTTGGGGTGGTATCGCTGGTGCGATAGCCATTTTTGCGGAAAAAGCCTTGCAACTATGGTCGAGTAAATTGGAATTGGCCGCATTAATTAAAGGTAAGTTCTATGCCTTTTTTGGGTTGGGTTTATCACCTGCTTTAGTTGCGGTAGGTTATATTGTAGGCCTGCGAATTGCCGCTTTGGTATTTATTGGAGGAGCAATAAGTTGGTTTGTAGCAATACCCATATATATGGCGATTAACGGTGTGCCAGATGCAGAATCTTTAACCAAAGCTGGAGGCATAGTGTGGAATAATCAAATAAGATATTTGGGAGTAGGGGCCATGGTTGTTGGTGGTGTTTGGGCATTATTGAGTCTAATTCCCGCTTTAAAATCTGCATTAGGGCAGGCATTATCAGCATTTAAAAAAGTTGAGGCCAATCCAATAGCAAAATTGCGTACCGAGTATGATACACCTATGAGTTGGGTTGTAATTGGCATAGGAGTGCTAATCGTACCCATTTTTATTATTTATTTAAGAGTTATAGGCAATGTGCCAATCTCATTATTTATGGCCATATTTATGGTAATTGCTGGATTTTTGTTTTCAGCCGTGGCAGGTTACATGGCTGGCTTGGTAGGTAGTTCAAACAACCCAATATCAGGCGTAACCATAGCTACTATTTTAACCTCATCATTAATACTCTTGGCTTTATTGGGCACTGGTGCCGAAAAAGGACCAATTGCTGCAATTATGATTGGCGCAGTAGTTTGTTGTGCCGCAGCAATTGCCGGTGACAATATGCAAGATTTAAAAGCTGGCCATATCCTTGGAGCAACGCCTTTTAGGCAGCAAATAATGCAAATGATAGGGGTAGTTGCTGCTGCTTTTGTTCTGCCATTGGTTCTTAATCTTTTACATAAATCAGAGGGTATTGGGTCTGAAGGCTTATCTGCTCCGCAGGCTTCATTAATGCAAAGTGTGGCTGATGGTGTTTTTAAACAAAATTTACCTTGGGGAATGATTGCTGCAGGTGCCGGAATTGGAGCTTTAGTAATTATTGCCGATCAAATTCAAAAATCGAGAGGGTCAAAATTTCGATTACCAGTTTTGGCTGTAGCAGTAGGATTGTACCTTCCATTTTATTTAGATAGTGGAATATTTTTAGGTGGCTTAATTGCATGGGCGGTAACTAAATTTCAATCCCGAAAGCTTTCGGGAAAAAATAAAGGTGAAGAATTCGAGTCAGCCAAAAAGAGAAGTGACCAAACAGGCCTTTTGTTTGCAAGTGGATTGATTACAGGTGAAGCGTTGATAGGAATAGGTATTGCTGCCTTGGTAGTTGCTTTGGGGGATGAAAAGAATATTTACATTTTTGATAAACCTATGCCATGGCCAGGGTTAATAGCAATCGGAATTATCTGTTTCTTGTTGTATAGGTTTGCGAAAAAGGCGTTTTTGAGTAAGTAGAATAAAATATTTCAAACAGGAACCTGAGCATTGATAAAATACGCGAATATTCTCGACAATTTTGCGGATATTACATTTACCTAAAACAAATATTATGGCAGAGCAAGATTTAAGATTAAAAAGATTCATAGCTTATTTTATTGATGGTGTAATTGGATGGACACTAACATACCTTATTCCCTGGGTTGGACCACTTGTTGGCTTTGCATACTTTATTTTGCGAGATGGTTTGCCGTTTTTAAACTATAACTCGCTTGGTAAAAAATTAATGGGTCTAAATGTTTCGTATACTAATGGTAGACCAACAGACATGATAGCTTCTATTAAACGTAACTGGTTTTTAGCGTTGTCATTTTTACCTTATTTACTAACTTCTATTGGTATTTTAGAATCTATAGCTGGGTTTGCAAGTTTCGCTGGTTTTGTGCTTGTGATAATTGAAGGCTTTTTGGTGGCAACTAAGAAAACTAGATTAGGAGATAGGCAGGCGAACACAATGGTTATTCCTGCTAGTGCTGTTACTTCTAAAAGATAGTTCAATTGCATGATTTAAATAATCCTAAAATGGGGTTTTGGACAATTCTGCCTTACAAGATTGTAGCTTGCAAATACCTTTTTGTTTTTCAAATGTATTACACCGTTATAAGGATTTAGATAATCCTAAAATGGGGTTTTGGACAATTCTGCCTTACAAGCTTGCAGCTTGCAACTCATTTTCCATTGAGCAATGTTGTGAGCAAAAATCAGGATTGGCAGAATCCTAAGATGGGGTTTTGGACAATTCTGCCTTACAAGCTTGCAGCTTGCAACTCATTTTCCATTGCACAATTTGTAGAGCAAGCTCTAAATTGCTTAATGAAAAATGCTATGGCTTGCGCCAAGGCATTTTTGTCGGGATGACAGGAATTCCGACATCATCTTAATTTATTGATATTCAATCTACTAAAAAGCACAAAAAAATTTTTAAATCTCATATTTGCTGCGCATTGCTCTAAAATACATAATAATATTATCATTATGATAATATTATCATATAAACAAAGCGCAAATACAATGCGTCTTGCAAACGAAACTTTAAGTCTAACAACAATTATAAAACTCTACTAGCAGTGCTTAAAAAACAGATACTTATTTTAACTTTAAAGCATGGCACAAACTACCGACTACTTCAAACACATTTTTAGCATTGAAGCTGAATTTGGCAACAACTTAGAAAAAAGCTTCAACAACAGGTTCATGTTGGAACAATTGCATAACTACTCAAACAAGCAAATCAAATATATTCACAGGATTTGTGCTACTAAAGAAGAATTTGAATTTTACCTAAAAAAAGCATTGCTCAAAAAATATGGTAAATACAGTATAATTCAATTCTCAGCACATGGCTCACCAAAAAAGATATATATAGGAAAAGATACCTATTCACTTGACGAATTGGCCACCTTAGTAGGATCAAAATTGCAGAAAAAGATTTTTCATTTTGCCGCATGTGAAACGCTTAGATTGTCAGCAAAGGAATTAGAGCAATTTTTCAAAAAAACAAAAGTTGCTGCGGTAAGCGGTTTTACCAAGCCTGTTACTTTTCACGAAAGTTCTGCACTTGAAATGCTTTATTTCAGGATGTGTCAAAATTTTTTAGAAGTAAAGAGTATAGAAAAACGAGTTAATGAAAGATATAAAGGCCTGGTAGCTTTAACCGGCTTTAAAATTATACATAGATAAATGGCAGTAAAAAAATCAGAATTATACAGTACCCTATGGGCTGGTTGTGATGCATTGCGCGGTGGTATGGACGCTTCACAATATAAAGACTATGTACTTACACTTCTTTTTGTAAAGTATGTAAGTGATAAATACAAAAATGCGGAAGATAGTCTTATTGAAATTCCTGAAGGAGCATCTTTTGATGATATGATTGCTCTTAAGGACAAAGATGATATAGGTGAAAAAATAAATACACAAATCTTACGACCATTATTTGCAGCAAATGATTTAGAAGGCGAATTTGAAATTGCCGACTTTAATGATGATGACAAGCTGGGCAGTGGTAAAGATAAAATTGACCGACTCACCAAACTTATAGCTGTTTTTGAAAACCAAGCGCTCGACTTTAAAAATAATCGAGCTGGTGATGATGATATTTTGGGTGATGCTTATGAATTTTTAATGCGTCATTTTGCCACTCAATCGGGCAAAAGTAAAGGCCAATTTTACACGCCAGCAGAGGTTTCGCGAATTTTAGCCAAAATTATTGACGCTGAAAAAATAAGTAGCATAGATGCTACCGTTTATGACCCATGTTGCGGTTCGGGTTCATTATTGTTAAAAGTGGCTGATGAAACCAAAGAAGGTATTACCATTTATGGACAAGAAAAAGATATTGCAACCAAAGGACTTGCCATAATGAATATGTGGTTGCACGGTAACCCTGAAGCAGATATTAAAGGTGGAAACTCCATTGCCAAGCCCATGTTTGTAGATACCCCAACAACGTTAAAACGATTTGATTTGGTAGTTGCAAATCCGCCTTTTTCCGTATCTAATTGGAGCAGTGGTATAACACCTAATGATGATGACTTTAACCGCTTTAAGGGCTATGGCATTCCGCCAGATAAAAATGGCGATTATGCATTTTTGCTTCATATAATTGCCTCATTAAAGAGCAATGGAAAAGGAGCAGTTATTTTACCACATGGTGTGTTGTTTAGAGGCAATGCTGAGGCTGCAATTAGGCAAAACCTTATTGAGCGTAGATACATAAAAGGTATTATTGGTTTGCCGGCCAATTTGTTTTATGGCACTGGCATACCCGCCTGTATAATTGTTATTGACAAAGCCAATGCAAGTCAAAGTCAAGGCATTTTTATGGTTGATGCAAGCAAAGGCTATATTAAAGATGGAAATAAAAACCGCTTACGAGATAGAGACATACATAAAATTGTAAGTGTTTTTAAACAACAATTACAAATTGATAAGTTTTCGAGATTAGTACCTTATAAAGAAATTGAAAAGAACGAATACAATTTAAACTTGCCACGTTACATTAATACACAAATAGAAGATGAAATACAAAGTATAAATGCCCATTTAAATGGTGGAATACCAGTATCAGATATTGACAAGTTTAACAACTACTGGCAAGTTTTTCCTACAATGCGCCAAAGCTTGTTTGAACCATTGCGAAAAAACTTTGAGCAACTAAAAGTTGAGCAACAAAAAATTAACGTAACAATTAATGACCAAAGGGAATACAAAAAATACTTTATGGATTTAATGAAAGTGTTTTTTAATTGGTTTGAAAAATGCCAACCGCAATTGGCTAGTGTTTATGAAAGCAACAACCCCAAAGCTCTAATAAATGATATTAGTGCTAGATTACTTTTTATATACAAAAATGAAGCCCTTGTTGACAATTACAGTATTTATCAGTTGTTAATGGATTATTGGAATGAAGTGATGAAGGATGATACTTACCTAATTATTGAAGATGGTTGGGTAGCTAAAACCAGACGAATTATTGAACTCAATAAACAGAAAAAAGAAGTTGACAAAGGTTGGACCTGCGATTTACTACCAAAACAGTTGATTGTAAACCGCTTTTTTAGAGAGCAACATGACGCTTGGTTAACCATTAATAGCGAGTTGGAACATATGCAAAACCAAATAAATGAAATGCATGAAGAGCATGCAATTGAAGATGGTTTATTAGCTGAGTTTACCAATGATAAAGGAAAAATTACCAAAACCAATTTAACCAAAGCTTTAAAAAATGTAAGTGAAATTGATGAAGAGGCTAAATTAAAAGCCATTGAACTAAAAACCTTCTTTGAAAATGAAGCCAAGCTAAAAAAGCTAGAAAAAACTGCCTTTTTGGGGTTAGATAAATTGGCTTACTTAAAATATTCTGAGCTTACGAAAGAAGAAGTGAAAACTTTGGTAATTGAAGACAAATGGCAATACACCTTAAACCACAAAGTGCAAAATGAAATGGACACCTTGAGCCGCAATTTAAGCAATGGTATAAAAACTTTAGCGATTCGTTATGAAAGTACGTTAAACGTATTAGCTAATGCTGTAACGTGCAGTCAGAAAAAAGTTGGTAAACATTTAGAAAAAATGGGGTACTAATGGAAGCGTTAAATAAACCTGCAATACAAAATGGCTTTAAACAAACTGAAGTTGGTCAAATACCTATGGATTGGGGAACAAAAAGTATTAAAGAATTTTGCAATATTACGACCGGTAGTCAAGACACTCAAGATCGAGTTGAAAATGGTGATTATCCCTTTTTTGTAAGATCAAACAAAGTAGAAAGAATTAATTCCTTCAGTTTTGATGGTGAAGCTATTTTAACATCAGGTGATGGCGTTGGAGTAGGAAAAATTTTTCATCACATTGATGGTAAATTCGATTTTCATCAGCGTGTTTATGCAATGCATAGTTTTAATAACAATGTTTTTCCAAAGTATTTCTTTTTTTATTTCTCAAAATATTTTTTTGAAAGAGTAATGCAGATGACCGCAAAGTCATCAGTTGATTCCGTAAGAAGAGAGATGATTGCAGACATGCAAATCCCACTCCCACCAACCCTCAATGAACAACGAACCATTGCCAATGCCTTAAGTGATATAGATGAGCACATTAACAACTTGCAAAAACTAATTGACAAAAAAACCAACATTAAAAAAGGAGCCATGCAAGAGCTGCTTACGCCACCGCAAAAAGGTGGTAAACGCCTGCCAGGCTTTTCGGGTGATTGGGAGAAGAAAAAATTGGGGGATGTAGCAGATTGTTTGGACCATTTAAGGAAACCATTAAATGAATATGAGAGAAGCTTAATAACAGGAGACATACCATATTGTGGTGCAAATGGAATTGTTGATCACATTAATGACTATTTAATTGATGATAACATCATTTTATTGGCAGAAGATGGTGGTTATTTTGATCAATATATGATTAGACCTATTGCTTATGAGGTAAATGGAAAATGTTGGGTAAACAATCATGCTCATGTACTCAAATCTAAAAAAAATAACGAACAGAAATTTTTGTATTATTCTATAGTACACAAAAACATCTTGGATTATGTTACTGGAGGAACCCGAGCAAAACTTAACAAAAAGAGTATGCTAAAAATCCTTTTATTCATTCCAATCTCATATCATGAACAAACAGCAATCGCCCAAATTTTAACTGACATGGACAAGGAAATTGAAAAGTTAGAAGCGCAGAAAGAAAAATATAGCCGCATTAAAAAAGGGATGCTGCAACAATTGTTAACAGGTAAAATAAGGTTAGTTTAAAACAAAATTTTATGAGTAATACCCAATTAAAGCTAAAACCCATAAGCGAACTACGTAAATTTTCATTTAACATACCGTCTTATCAAAGAGGTTATAAATGGGGTGAAAGAGAAGTGCTAGATTTGTTAAATGATATTACCAATTTTAAAGATAATGACAATTTTGTTCGCGATAGCACCTATTGTTTACAACCTATCGTGTTACTTAAAACTCCAAACCAATACGACTTAATTGATGGCCAGCAGCGCCTTACCACCATCTATTTAATCCAAAAATATCTTAACAAACTTAAGGCTGCTGAGCGCAGGATGCCTGCATTTAATTTCACTTATGAAACACGAGCAAATCGAGTGGAATTTTTAAAGACATTAGATGAAACTAAAAAAGATGATAATTCAGATTTTCATCATCTTTATCATGCGTTTAAAACAATTTCCGAATTTTTTGAGGGAATGGTTGATTATGAGTTGACCGAATTTGAAACAGCTTTACAAAGAAATGTAAAAGTAATATGGTATGAAATACCTAAAACAGATGATCCAAGGGCCGTATTTACTAGATTAAATATTGGTAAAATTCCGCTAAATAATGCCGAGTTAATCAAAGCACTTTTTTTAAGACAACAAAATTACCCCAACAAATCTGATGAAGATGTAATTTTTCTGCAATCGCAAATTGCAAATGAATGGGATTTGATTGAAAACAGTTTACAAAATGATGAACTGTGGTTTTTCTTAAATAATAAAGAAACACAATTTGACACGCGCATTGAATTCATTTTTGATTTAATTACAAAAACCCATAGTGCAGAAAACCCAAAAGAGACATATAAATTACTTGACACTACTAAAGACAAGCTTAAAACTTTTATAATTTATAACGACATTTTTAAATCACATAATGATGTTTTAAGCCATTGGAAAATGGTTAAAGACTACTTCTTAAACCTGCAAGAGTGGTTCGAAAATAAAGAAACCTACCACTTGATTGGGTTTTTGGTTTCGCAGCAAAGCAATGTTTCCTTAAACAAAATAAAAGATGCAAGTGATAAAAAAAATAAAGCGGAGTTTATAACCTACTTAAGAAATAAGGTTTACAAAACGTTGCCTAATGAGTTCGGCACTTTGCGCTACGGCCAAAAAGGAGTGAAGCCAATTTTGTTAATGTTCAATATTGCTTCAGTTTTATTAAATAAGGGTTCTAACAGGCGGTTTCAATTTAACGCCTATTATTTAGATGATTATGAAATTGAACATATAAAAGCTGTAAAATCGCACCGACCGGATAGTATTGGTGACCAAAAAAAATGGGTGCATACTTTATTGGCTTATTATAGCGGAAACCCTAATGCAAAGCAAAATTTGATTGATATACCTGAGATTGATGGAATTGATTTGGAATTGTATAAAAGCTGCGTAAAATTGTTACTTGAAGAAAAATATAGCAAAGCAAGCTTTAATACTATTTACGACAAGGTACTATTAAGTAAAAATGAAAAGGAAAATGAAACCGACAACTCAATAGGTAATTTAACCCTATTAGATGCAGGGACAAACAGAGGTTATAAAAATGCTGTATTTCCCGTAAAACGAAAACACATTTTAAACCTTGATAAATCAGGGAAGTACTTACCTGTTTGCACCCGAAATGTTTTCCTTAAGTATTACAGCAAACAAATTGACAACATGTTTTTTTGGAGTGAACAAGATGCTTTAGACCACCAAAATGCTTTGGTAGATACCATTTCAACCTACTTTACTAACCAAATTGAAAATGTAAATGAATAGTCAGCAAACTAACTCAAGTTTAACCTTCAATCAGTTAATGCATGATGAAGATTTAAGTATTGAAATACCAATAATACAGCGTGATTATGCACAAGGCCGCGCAAATCAAACCGAAATTAGAAACAATTTTGTTAGAGCCTTATACACTGCATTAAAACAACCTATTGATAAAGGACTTCCACTAAATTTAGACTTTGTATATGGGACAAAGAAAGGTGAAGAACAAACAAAATTCGTACCCCTTGATGGACAGCAACGCCTAACCACCCTATTTTTATTGCACTGGTATTTAATGAATAAAGATGAATTGTTTGATAATGAAAGTGGAAAATATCAAAAAAACGGACTAAGTAAATTTGCATATAAAACAAGAAGCAGTGCTCAAGAATTTTGCGATAAGCTAGTGAAATGCAAAGTAGATATTGAGCATGATGTCAAATGCATAATAGACGAAAATGGACAGCCTTCAGAAAAAGCACTTTCAAAATATATAAAAAATTCATCATGGTATTTTTTAATTTGGCGTAGAGACCCAACAGTGCAGTCAATGCTTGCAATGCTCGATACTCTTCATAGTGTTTTTAAAGATAGTAAAGGATTTTATTCAAAGTTAGTAAGCACCAAAAACCCACTTATTACTTTTCATTTTCTAAATTTAGAAGTACTCAATTTAACTGATGACTTGTACATTAAAATGAATTCAAGAGGGAGGCCATTAAGTGAGTTTGAAAATTTTAAGGCAAAGTTTGAGCAACACTATAAAAACCATGCAGAATTATATAGTGCTGATAAAGTGTATACAATTCCTATTTCAGAGCAAAAAGTAAGTATTCTTGAATATTTTTCATATAAAATTGATAGGGATTGGTCTGACCTCTTTTGGCAGGTAGCTGAAAGTGAAAGCCATGATAAACGAATAATGATTTTTGTTAGAGCTTTAGCCGCTATTCATGCCCTCTTAAATAACGACAACCCGCTATCGGCTGAAAAGTATAAACCTATAAGAGAATTTAAGGCGATTCAGTTTTCAACGTACTTAGATTTAAACTGCTTTTCCAATCAATTTTTAATAGACTTAGTTGAACTTTTAGATTTAATTACTTCAGAAAATTTTCAATTTCAAACTCATTTGTTGGATACTACTTTTATAGATGAGCAAAAGCTTTTTAAAGCAAGTCAACAGTTAAATCTTGAGTTTGAACATTTGTTTGAATTCTACGGTTATTTTAAATTTTTGGTAACGTACAAAAACGAATATTCAACTGAAAGTTTAAATAACTGGGCTCGTATTGTTCGTAATTTTAGCAAAAATGCAAGTTTTAACAGTGCTCACATAATGTTCAGCAACATAAACATATTTAACGAAATACTGCTTAACAATGGAAATACCATTTTAAATTATTTAAGTAACATTGATAATGATATAAATATTTTCACCACACTGATTGAAGAAGAAAAGATAAAAGCACTGCTTATTCTAAAAAATAAGAATTGGGAACAAATTGTGCTTAAGGCAGAAAATCATTCTTATTTCAAAGGTCAAATAGGCTTTATTCTAAATTTTTCAGGGATTCAAACTTATTTTAAATCAACTGGAAACTGTAATTGGAATGATGACGAAAATGAAGTCTACTTTAAATCATTTAATGAGTATTGGGGAAAAGCATGCTTGATGTTTGATAAAAATGGGTTGGTTGAGATTGAAGAACATCTTTGGGAGCGCGCACTGTTAACAAAAGGAAATTATCTATTATCAAAAGGTAAGCATAGAAGCTTTTTAGTTAAAGACGATAGGGATATTAGTTGGAAAAGACTATTGCGCGGCAGTGATGGTGAAAGAAGAACTGAGTATAAGGAGTATTTCGAAAATAAAAGACAAATGGTTAAAAATCTGCTTGATGATATAAATTCAAATAGTTTTTTAAGTGATTTACAGAACATTGTTAGAAATTCAAATTGCACTGATTGGTGGCAACATTTTATAAAGCACGCTGAACTAATAAAATATTGTAAAGGAAAAAATATCTACATGCAGCATAGAGGAAAGCAGGTAATGCTTTTAAAAGGGAAAGCTATACATGGTTACCATGCTGAATATTATACCTACTTACTTAAAATATTGCTAGAGAAACAAGACATGCAAGTGAGTTATGAAACCAAAAGGTCACTTGGTGAACCTAAAGGAATCACTTTCATAAATGAGCAGTCTATACAAATACAATATTTAGCCGATATTGATGATAATTGGAAATATTGTATTTTTTTAAATGATTCAACAACTGCTGAAGCCAAGTTTGAAGAAGTTAATGAAGTGGTTAATTATATAAACGCAAACTTAAATGTATAACATAGGGAAAGCAGAACGCATTACGCAAAGCCGCATTGTTCAATTATTTAAAAACCAATTGCAATACACCTATTTAGGCAATTGGGAAAGTGAAGTTCGTACCTCACCGATTGAACAGCACCCTTTACTCAATTTTTTAATCCAAACCCACTCTAAAAACTTGGCTAACAAAGCCATAAATAAATTAATTGAAGCTAGCAATGGCATGGCCAATGGACTTTACCAGGCGAATAAAAAAGTGTATAACATGCTGCGCTATGGTGTTGAGGTTAAGGAGGAGCAAAGCAAACCCAAACAAACTATAAGATTTATAAATTGGGATAACATTGAAGCCAATGATTTTGCCTTTGCTGAAGAAGTAACCGTTAATGGCAAACATGATAAAAGGCCTGATATTGTAATTTACCTAAACGGCATTGCCATTGGGATATTAGAACTTAAACGCAGCAGTGTTAGCATTGAGCAAGGTATAAGGCAAAATTTAGATAATCAAAGCAAACACTTTATACCACGGTTTTTTACCACAGCTCAAATAATAATGGCTGGCAATGATACCCAAGGATTGCGCTATGGTACTGTTGGCACACCTGAAAAACATTACTTAAAATGGAAAGAGCCATCAACCACCGAATTTGATTATCAAATAGATCAACACCTTTATCAATTATTTACAAAAGAAAGAATTTTAGAACTTTTACGCCACTATATTATTTTTGATAAAGGTGTCAAAAAACTGGCTAGGCCTAACCAATATTTTGGTATAAAAGCTGCCCAAACAAATATTAAACTACACAAGGGTGGCATTATATGGCACACCCAAGGCAGCGGAAAAAGTTTAACAATGGTTTGGCTAACCAAATGGATCAAAAGTAATATTGACGATAGCCGGGTTTTAATAATTACCGACCGTGATGAGTTAGATAAGCAGATTGAAGCCCTATTTATTGGTGTTGACGAAAATATTTACCGCACCAAAAGTGGTATAGATTTAATTGCTAAACTTAACAGTAAAGAACAATCTCTAATATGCAGCTTAGTTCACAAATTTGGTAGACAAAATGAAGAAGGTGATTATACCAATTATATTAATGACATTAAGCAAAATCTTCCTGAAAATTTTGAAGCCAAAGGCAACATTTATGTTTTTGTTGATGAGTGCCACCGCACACAATCGGGCAAATTACATGAAGCCATGAAAACTATTTTGCCCAATGCCCTTTTTATAGGTTTTACAGGTACACCTTTGCTTAAAAAAGATAAGCAAAAAAGCATTGAAGTGTTTGGACCATACATTGGCGAACCATATAAATATGATGAAGCTGTGGAAGATGGTGTTGTACTCGACTTATTGTATGAAGCCCGAGATGTTGAGCAGTTTGTAACTGACCAACAAAGTATTGATGAGTGGTTTAATGCTGAAACCAAAGGATTAACGGATGCAGTTAAAACTCAATTAAAGCTACGTTGGGGTACCATGCAAAAAGTATTAGGTTCAAAAGCAAGATTAGAAAAAATTGTGTTTGATATTGTAAAGGATTTTAAAATTAAGGATCGTTTAGCTACCGGACAAGGCAATGCAATGTTAGTTTCTGGCAGTGTTTATCAAGCTTGTAAATATTATGAATTGTTTAGAAAAGCAGGTTTTTTAAAATGTGCTATAATTACATCATACAATCCACACCAAGGCGATATTAAAGGAGAGGCCACTGGCGAAAGTGCTCCTACAGAAGCATTGCTGAAATACGAAACCTATCAACAAATGCTAAATGGTAAAAATGTTGAAGAGTTTGAAAATGATGCAATTGATACTTTTAAAAAAGAGCCTGCACAAATGCAATTGCTTATTGTGGTAGATAAACTCTTAACAGGGTTTAATGCGCCAAGTGCATCCTACTTATATATTGATAAAAGCATGCAAGATCATGGTTTGTTTCAAGCAATTTGCAGAGTAAATCGTATTGATACGGATGACAAAGAGTATGGATATATTATTGATTATAAAGACCTCTTTAAGAGTTTAGAAAATGCCATTGGCACGTATACTTCAGGTGCATTTGACACCTATGATGAAGGTGATGTTATGGGTTTGCTAAAAGACCGTTTTAAAGCAAGTAGACAGCGACTAGACAATGCCTTAGAAGCAGTTAAGGCACTATGCGAACCAGTGCATCCAAAAGATGAAGTGCACTACATTCGATACTTCTGTGGTAATACTGAAGATGAAGATGCACTTAAAGCCAATGAAGAAAAGAGAATTACGTTGTATAAGGCAGTAGTATCATTAATACGAGCATATGCTAATGTGGCTAACGAAATGCATAAAGTTGGCTACACAAATACAGAAGCTATAAAAATTAAAGAAGAAGTAGTTTATTACACGCAAGTTAGAGATACCATTAAGCAGGCCAGCGGAGAAGTAACCGATTTCAAACGATTTGAGCCAGGAATGCGTCAGTTAATGGATATGTATTTAGATGCAAAGAGCAGTAGAAAGTTATCCGATTTTGAAAACAAATCGTTAATTGACTTGATTGCCAATATTGCTGATCCTCAAGCTGAATACCAAAGTAAAACGAGACAGAACTCAGTTGCTGAAAAAATTGAAGGCAACATTCGCAAAGTAATTAATGATCAAAAGCGTACCAATCCAAGATTTTATGAAGATATGTCTGAAATTTTAACGGCATTGGTAAAGCAACGTAAGGAAGAAGCTTTGGAATATCAAAAATACATGGAGAAAATAAAGGCTTTGGCAGAACAAATTCAAAACCCAAACAAGCAAGGTTATCCTGAAAATTTAGACTCAGGTGCTAAACGTGCATTGTATGACAATTTGGATAAAAATGAAGCCATGGCGTTAGCGGTTAATAGTGTAATTGTTACCAATAAAATGGATGGATGGCGCAATGGTGGTATTAAAGAAAAGAAATTGAGACTTGCTATTAAAGCATTGTTAAATGATGATAGCAAAACAGATGAAATTTTAAAAATCGCAAAATTTCAAAGTGAGTATTGAGCAAATACAAATAGCTAACATTACAATTGATGTTTTAAGAAAAGACATTAAAAACATGCATTTGGCAGTTTATCCACCATATGGTAAAGTAAAAGTTGCGGTACCTGGAAAAACTGATCTAGAAGTGATTCGTCTTTTTGCCATTTCCAAATACAATTGGTTGAAAAAAAACATTAATTCATTTCAAGAACAAGAAAGAGAGGCAGAAAAAAAATACATAAATGGCGAAACACATTACTTTTTAGGAAGAAGATATTTACTTGAATTACAATATGGTTCGAATAAACATGAAGTTTCCTTGCAAGGTAAAAAAATGATTTTACATGTCCGAAAAGGTACAAGCATTAGAAATCGCAAATTTGCAGTTCAAGAGTGGTATAGGAATGAATTAAAGAAAGTATTGCTAAAAATGCTGCCCAAATGGGAAAGTAAAATTGGTGTGAAAACAAATGCTACAAATATTAAGCGCATGCGCACCAAATGGGGTTCATGTAATACCCAAACCAAATCAATATTGCTCAATTTAGAATTGGCCAAAAAGCCTATTAAATGCTTTGAATACATTTTAGTCCATGAGCTTATTCACCTTTTAGAACGCAATCATAATAATCAGTTTATAGCCTATATGCATGAGTTTATGCCTACATGGCAAAGCCACCGAGATGAATTAAACAACTTACCCGTACCACACTATGATTGGGGGTATTAAATGAAAATATGGAAGATAAAATAAATGTATTTGTAACTTATAGTTGGGATAGTGAAGAACATAAGGATAAAGTACTATCCTATGTCGCAAAATTGAGAGACCCCGGTGGCTATAATGCTGAAATGGATAGATTGAAAAGTCAGGAAGAAACTGCAACAGATTTCAATAAAATGATGCACCAAGGTATAACTGATTATGATAAAGTGATTATCGTTTTGTCTAAAGGATATGCAGAAAAGGCAACAGCTTTTAAAGGTGGTGTTGGAACAGAATATCAAATGATAATTAAGGATATTGAAGAAAACTCAAAAAAGTACATATTGGTATCTTTTGAAAACATCTCCAAAGATATTTACCCAATAGCATTAAAAGGAAGAGAGACGATACATTTAGATGGTAGTAAGGAAAATGATAATCGGCTTGATTCTAAAATTCAGGATGATAATGAAATTGATATTCCAGAAGTGGCTGCAACAATGCCTCAAGTTCAAAAAGTCAAAATAAAAGGAAATCAGGCTATAGGCCAGAAAAATCTTGAGATTACATCTGTTCATACAGACGGTGGATTAGCCCAATTATTCGGTGGTATGTTAACAAGATTAGATTATAATATCACCTTTGAAATAACAAATCTTACTGAAACAATAATTGACCAATTTAATTGGGAAATTCATTTACCCGAAAACTGCGTGAAAAATCCTGGATTGAGTACAGCAATTTTGAGGGATAAAGTGATAAAGAAAGGAAGTCATGATTCACCTTTGTATCAAGAGCAATCTATGGAATTAGAAATTGATGATTTCGTTTTGGTAACAAGGCATGTCAATGAGGTATTAGATTCAACAATTTTGTTTCGTCTATTTTCTAAAAATGGTAAGATGGAAAAGGAGTATGTGATTTCTGAAATTTTAACTTATAAAGACAATCAACTTCATCCTAAAATGTTCACAGACTAAATTAAGCATTATGGATAAGAAAAATTATTTTAAATATAAATCCTGGAAGTACAAACTAATGGAGAACATGGAGCTTTTGATTGAACATCCAATTGAAGAACCTAAGCATTTATATAAATATTATCCACCAACAAAATATAGTTTGGATGGAGTGTTAAAAAACTACCTTTTCCCTAACCATCCATATCGGTTTAATGATTCTATGGACACCAACAATTTGCTTTGGGACTTTAAGAAAATGACAAAAGAGCTGCATGATGGTTTTTACGAAACTTATGGCATACTAGATGACCAATACGTGCCATATGAAGATGGCTCAGTATCCAATTTCAATAATTTTAGACATAATTTTCATGATTGGATAACTGCAAGAATCGGTTTAATTTCACTGACGTCTACTCCTTTGAATGTATTAATGTGGAGTCATTATTCTACAGAAAAAGGATTTATGATTGGCTTAGATCATGAAATTCTGGAAAATAAAAAGTACGCGCTAAATCCAGATTTAGCAAATATCCCGATATACCCTATAAACTATGTCGAGCAATTAGAAAAAATGGAAATGTTTACAGAAGGACTAAATTCACCTGTTATACCATTTCTATATATTGCCAGTGTTAAGAATAAAGCATGGGAATACGAAAATGAATGGCGTATTGCTACAATGACAATGCCAGGGAAGGTTTATGACATTCCACATAGTATTATTATGCCAATAAAAGATATCAAGGGCAATATTGATAGAAAGCTAAACTATCCAAAGGAAGCATTAAAAATGGTAGTTTTAGGAAAATACTTTTTCAATGGTTCAAATCTGAAAAACTTCAGCTTAGATAAAAAAGAGAATGGAATTTATGAATTGAAGGATATTAAAACATATTCTTTTCTTAAATATTTATCAGAATTGAAAAACTGTGAGATTTTTCAATCGGGTGAGCTTGAACAAAAATCAAAATTTAAAAGAAGTGCTGAATTAGTGGTATTTGAGTTCCCCAATAAAATGGAGGTAAAGGTGATACCACAAGGGAGAGGATTTCAAGAATAAAATTTAAACCTATGAATCCAACATTCCAAACATTAAAACGACATTATCACAATTTTAAACGACATGAATACACAGCATCTATTAATGGGTTATTAGTTGCCCGAAAAACATTTGTAACTAATTATCCATTGACTAGTATAAAGGGCTTAAAGCTTACAGAATACTGCATTGGTGAAGAAAGCGATAACTTTTGTTATGATATAGAAAGACGACTTGACCATTTAGGAAGAATAAGAGGTTCGAGAGCACCAAAATTTGGAGTTTACAAAAGCCTAAAAACTAACGACTACAAATTTGTGAAACGATTTGGCAACACTTTAGATGTTTCATTCAAGAATATAAAGAATGCCATTTATGAATTGATTTCAGCAGGGCAAAGAGAGGATATTAAAAGTCTAATTAATAATCCTATATCCACCATGTATAAAGGGAAAATTTTAAATTGTTATTTTCCAAATCGCTTCTTAAACATTTATTCAGATGATCTTCTTAGTTATTATATAAATCAGCTCTCATTGCTCCTTCCTAATCAAATTTCGGACTTGGATGCTGTAGAAAAGCGTGAGGTAATTCTAAAATTCAAAAATGCAGATACAGAAATGACCCAATGGTCTATTTATGAATTTGCCAATTTTTTGCATTATCACTATCCTTTGCTTCCGATAAAGGTTGACGAAAAAGAGCAATTAGAAATTGACGAATTTCCACCGGAACAGTCCGCACAGTTTATAGATTTAAGTCTTGATGATGCTGAAGCAAATACAAGAAAAGGTAGTCGTATCAAAGGAAATTCAAATCTGGATTATGAAGGCAAGCAGCGCAGGCAAAAGCGCATTGGTGATAGAGGTGAGAAACTAGTAATAGAATTAGAGCAACTGAGATTAAAAGACTTTCCTAAACTTCAAAGTAAAGTTAAAAAAGCTAAGTATGACTATATGGGCTATGATATTGAATCAAGAGAGTTCAATGGCGATAAGCGATTTATTGAAGTTAAGACTACTACTCGCAAAGTTGGTGCAACAGAAGTGTTTATATCGAGTAACGAGATAGACACAGCTGAAAAATTAAAAGAAACTTATCATTTGTATGTAGTTTACGATATAAAATCTATAAATCCCAAGGTGTGGAATGCAGGCAATCCATTTAATCCTGAAAGTAAAAAATTGACTATCAAGCCAATCAACTTCTCAGTTAAGTTTAATGTCGACAAGTAAGAATTATTCAAACCTTAAATGGATTACCCTGCTTGTTTTTACCAAGTTATTCAGCGATATATTTTATGCATATTTTTTCGCTCAATTTTAAATCCTAATAAAACTGAAATAAAGTCTTAGAATCTGCCTACTACATTACTACAATCTCTATAATATATTATATTTCAATAAGTTAAGTGTAGTAATTATGTAGTAATATTAAAAATAGTAGTAATTACTACAATCGAAAATTAAGTATTTGATTTACAAACATTTAAGTGTCGTAATGTAGTAGGCAAAATTTCAAAAGATCCTAGACAATTTTAGAAACAATATCAGAAGGATTATGCCGCAATATTAATACAACGCAATGGCATATTGAGTTTCGGTTCATTTTGGCTTCAGTATTTGGGCTAAATTGGCTATGATATTAATCAATTATCACAGATTTTCAATTGAGCAGAAAATCCAACAATTTATCATGAAAAAACTAAATTTTTCAAGGAAAAATCGGCTGATTTTAAATATTTGTAGCCAATATTTAGATGCAACAGATCCAAAAAGTGCTTAGTTCAGCGGCCTACATGTAGCCGGCAAGTTTATTATTAAGGAAAACTAAATTTCAGGAAAGATTTTGGCTAGCTTATCCATGTCATTTATTCCAAGTTGCCGTAAGTACTGATAAGTAGTATTTAGACTAGAATGACGCAATTGAAGCTGAATTTGAATGATAGGAACACTAGCTTGTGCCGCTTTAACTACACCAGTGTGTTTCCATGAATACAATTTATATTCATCTGTACTTATTCCAATGTCTTCCAAAGCCGCACGGTGATGATTTTTAAAGTAATTTTTGCCAACAGGTTCTGATGCAGAAAATTTATCTAGGCCAAAGAGATACTTTTCTGGCTCCATATGCTGTATTTTCATTTCAATCAATTGATTGTACAGTGGATCAGGAATTTTAACAAATTGCCCTTTACGGTTTTTGGATTTATCTGGCTCAACATAAATTGATCGGTTCACTAGATTAATATTTCCCACCTTTAATAGTCTTAACTCTCTACTTGGTCGCAAATAACAATAGTAAATCATTTGAACAAACATCCACAATACCGGATCTTTCTTTTTTAAATGATCTTTAATTTGCTTAATCTGCTTATCACCAAAGTAGCGAGCTGGCACAGGAACCGCATGAATTGATTTTATACCTTCAAATGGGTTTTTGCCTTTAAGGTAAAGCTTATCAAACCCACCTCTTAAAAGAGTAATATATTGATTATGTGTGGTAGCACTTAATCCATCATTTAACAAAAATTTCAAAAAGGCCAAAGCGTTCCTTTTCGAAAATTTGGCCGGGGTACAATCCCTCATTTTCTTATCAATAAGGTATTGGTCAAACCGATTTAACTTAGAAAAGTAGGTTTGATAAGTAGAAGAGCGTACAACATTTCTTCTGCTTTTAAATTCTGCGGCTATTGCTTTATAGATTAAGGAATGGTTTTGCCCAATTTTACCACCAGCCAATAAAATACTCTGTATGGAACGAGCTAATTTATGTGCAGCTTGTTTTCTAAGCCGTTTATTATTTACAAAATTTATCCCCGCTTCCTTTCTTATTCGTGTGGCCTTCAAATTTGAACCATCTAAATTGTAATAAACGCACCAGCGTTTACTCAAATCATAACCCGCGTGATAAAGATAGAATTCGACCTTCAATCTCTCACAAGAAAATAACCTCACAAAACTCTTATTAACAGTCATTTAAAGTGTATAAATTATATGTTACAAAATTAACAATAAATATAAATGTAGTTAACGTATTGATAGTCAATAGTTAGCGTGGAAAAAGTCGGGATGACAGGATTTGAACCTGCGACCATCCCGACTCTTGAGACGGGATACTCTACCGTCCCGATAGTCCTTATTTGTTAAAAGACAAATTTAATTAACCGGTGGGTTATATTTTACCACTATATGAATCCAAATGGAACGCGAAATACGTAATACCTTAAAGTAAAAAAGCACCCCCAAGCCAATAATGAGTGCCAGCATTTTACCAACAGACCAATCAAAAGCAAACACCACAATTAATGCTAGTGGTAATAGAATAACGGTACTTAGCATATAAGAAATGTACATAGCTCCAAAATAAAACATAGGTTCAGGCTCAAAACTTTGCCCGCATTTACTGCACTCTTTATGCATTTTTAAAGGACTCATTAATTCAAAAGGTTCTTTAAACATCTTTATTTGCCTGCATTTTGGGCAATGGTACTTCAATATCGATTTTATTAGGTGCAATTGAATAGAATTATTTATATGTAAATTTCATTACTTAAATAGAAATATTGCTAAAACTTACGAAAATAGTTTGTAGCATTGCAACCCATTTGAAAATTTCTACTACTAATTAGTACTATAACATCAATTAGTTAATGAGTTAGAATGATTAAGCCCTTAAAGTATTTAATTTTTATTTCAATATTGATAACACTTTTACTTGCATCATCATGCAAAAAAGAAAATGCAGTGTTAGCAGATGGCGTACTAACCATTGATTTATCAAAAGAAGAGTTTAACAGCCTCCAAAACATTAACGGTACTTTGTACATTAATGAACTACTTATTGTAAAAGTAGGTAATCAAGAGTTTTCCGTTGTTAGTCAAAATTGCCCAGGTGATGTTGGGTGTATTACCGAATATGAAAAAGAAACTTTCTTTTGTCCTTGTTCAGGTGCTAGCTACAATCAATTCGGTACCATTATTAGCTCTACTTCATCTACTAATCGACAAGATTTAAGATATTATTTGTCAGAAGTGGAAGATGATCGGTACTTAATTGTTTATGTAGACTAGTATATTTCGTCTCTCTGAAAAGTTGAATAATTCAACTTTAATGCTTGTCCTTTTCTCATTTCTTGTTTAACATCAGAAACAATTCCCATTGTAGTTTCCTTGTCAACCTTTAATGACCATGTCATGGCTGGTCTTAACCTTGGATCTCGTTTTTCTCGCTCGTTTTCAATAAACTGTTGCACATCATCAGGTGTGGCAAAAACATCATTGAGTTGTACTCTTGGTGCATCACCTAAAGTTTGCGCCCAATCGGCCGTTGGCTCGCCAATATAAATATAGCTTACCAATTCTTTACGCTCTAGCTTTTGTATTTCGGTAGCTCTTGGCATTTGTTGCTTCACCTTAATTTCTACCTCTCTTATTACGGTTACAACCATAAAAAAGAACAATAAAATAAATATAATATCGGGCAATGAAGCCGTTGATATGGCAGGTAGTTCTTTTTTTCCTTTTGACTTAAATCTAGACATATTTAATTTTTAACCTCAATAAGTTTCTGGTTCTGCTTCCGATATTCTTAAAGGAAACAATTTCTTAATTTCATCTGCTCTTTCCTTGCATTCAGTGCTTTCCTTTCTGCATGCTCTTAGCTCAGCATAGGTTTTGCCGTACTTATCTTTTGCGGTTGCATCTCTTAACTCATTGTAGGCCGCTTTTAACTCATTTTGTACTTGTATGTAAATATCGTATGAGGTACCTCTATCATTTTTTAATGATACAATGGCTTTACTTGGGCTATCAGATAATTCAGGATTTCTTCCATTATTATCAACAAACTCTTTTGTAATTCCTTTCAACTCTTTTATATCGGTAAACGCTCCTTCAACCAATAATTGATCGGCAGAATTAATCAAAACCACCAATACATTTCGGTTTTGTACATCTACAATTTCAATTTCTTGGTCATCTTCAGGCCAAGGTGGTAGCTTTACACTAATACCTTTATCGGCTGCAATTGTGGTAGTAACCAAAAAGAAAACCAACAACAGAAAAGCAATGTCTGCTAATGAAGCCGTAGGTATTTCTGGTGCTTTTCTATCTTTTCCCATTTTAGTTTCCTATTAAAAATCCTTTTATAATATCAACAACTAGTAAAACAAACGCAATACCACCTAAAATGTAAATGCCAATTAAACCAGCTCCAATTCTTTTGGATACGCCTGATGATAGTGGTGAAGCACCTAATGTATAGTCTTTACCTAAAATGGTGGTTTCTCCACTAGCAACTAAATAAGCAATAACTATAACTACTATTAAACCTACTACGGCAATTGCACCCTTTACAATCATCTTAGGAAACTTAATTAAGTTCCAAACGCCAAATACAACAAAGGCTAAAATAAAGCCTATAATTGAGCCCCATTTACCAATGTATATTAAAATATCTCCTATATCTACACTTAGTAATACCATGATTATCTTTTAACAGCGTTGTGCTTAATTAATAAATCAACAAACGAGATTGTTGCATCTTCCATTCTATTTACAATACCATCTATTTTAGAAATTAAGTAGTTGTAAAAAATTTGAAGAATAATTGCCACAAACAAACCAGATACGGTTGTAATCAAGGCAATTTTAATACCCCTTGCTACACCACTCGGCTCAATAGTACCTTTAACCTCAATATCATTAAAGGCATTAATCATACCCAATACCGTTCCCATAAATCCTAACATAGGTGCCAAAGCGATAAACAAGCCTAGCCAAATTAGGCCTCTTTCTAGCTTACCCATTTGCACGCTACCATAAGAAACCACTGCTTTCTCAACATTTTCAATGCCTTCATTTGATCTTAGCAAGCCTTGGTAAAAAATACTAGCAACAGGTCCTCTAGTTGAGCGACACAATTCTTTTGCACCATCAACATCACCATTGCTTAACCTAGTATCTAACTTTTTAAGTAAAGTGTTAGGGTTAGTTGTAGCAAGGTTTAATGAAATTATTCTTTCAATTGCAAATGCCAATCCTAAGATTAAACATAAAAGAACCAATGACATAAATGTTGGTCCACCATCAATAAAAAGTTGCTTAATTTTTTCATGACTAAAGCTGCCGGCATTATCCCCAGCGGCAGCAGCTGGTGCAGCTGCAGTTGTAGTGGTATTTGCGGTAGTGTTTGCAGGTTCAGTTTCTGAAGTGTCTTGCGCAAAAACAGCAGAGCATCCTATAAGAACTACCATTGAAAGTAAAAAGAATAATTTTTTCATAACAACTTGATATTTAATGTTTAGTTTTTTTCAATATTTAAAATTGTAAAAATTACAATTGTTTGTTTTTTTAATTTGCTCAAACCTATAAAGCGGAGAGAGCGGGATTCGAACCCGCGGTACCCGGTTAGAGTACACACGCTTTCCAAGCGTGCTCCTTAAGCCACTCGGACACCTCTCCGGAATAAATTCCTTAATAAACGCCCCATATTTTAGTGGAGAGCAAACTTGTTCAAATTTCATTTTAAAGAACTCTGATTTCCATATAATTAGAAACCTCACAAATATTTGAAATAATAATGAGAATTCAAAGCCTTTTATTCTTTACCTATTGTCAAATTTTTGTAAACTCTAAGTTTTAAAAATCTCATTTGCGTTTTTTGTAGTCTGTTTTGCAACCTCATTTTTGGGTATATCTAATATATCGGCCACTTTTTCTGCAATAATATCAATGTAACTACTTTCGTTTCTTTTGCCTCTATGTGGCGCTGGTGCTAGGTATGGGCTATCGGTTTCCAACACCAATTTATCCAATCCTATTTTGGGTAGTAATTTATCTAACCCGCCATTTTTAAAAGTTACCACACCACCTATACCCAAGTAAAATCCCATATTAATTATATGCTCTGCTTGGGCAACTGTGCCCGAAAAACAATGAAAAATACCTGAAAGCTCTTTTGCTTTGTTTTTATCAATCATTTCAATTACATCATCCATGCTATCGCGGCAATGCAAAACAATAGGCAACTTTAAATCTTTAGCCCAATCTATCTGTATTTGTAAGCTTTCTTTTTGTTGTGTTTTAAATGTGGTATCCCAATAATAATCTAAACCCGTTTCGCCAATTGCATATACTTTGTGCTTTGCCATTAGCTGTTCGCAATGTGCCAATTCAGATTTATAGTTTTCTTTTACTGAGCAAGGGTGCAAACCCATCATTAAATAACATTGATTGGGGTATTTTTCGCACAATTCAATGGCCTCATTGCTTGTTTGACTATCTATATGAGGTATAAAAAACTTTTTTATACCCAATTCATCAGCAGTATTGATCACTTCATCAATATCATCATTAAACTGTTCTAAAAATAAATGGGTATGCGTATCTATAAGCATTCAGTCGATTTTTGATAAGGTATGGCTTCAAAAGCATAGCCTTTTTCGCTAAAATCTTTTAAAACACCTTGCAAGGCAAACTTCATCTTATTTTCGGCCTTAACACTATCATGAAAAACTATAATTGAACCCGATTTAGCAGCATCCAATACGTTTTGCAAAACGGTTTCTTTAGTTGTTTTGGGGTCAAAATCTCCTGTTAAAACATCCCACATAACTACTTTATGTTCTTTAATTAATTGCTTAATTTTTGAAGGCGTTATTTTTCCATAGGGTGGTCTAAATAAATCACTATCAACAAATTGACTTCCCAACTTTACGCTTTTTATGTATTTGGGAATGGTTGTCCACCAGCCACTCATGTGGTTGTAGGTGTGGTTGCCTACGGAGTGACCTTCACTAAGCAGGCGTTCATATAACTTAGGAAATTTTTTAACATTTTTGCCTAAACAAAAAAATGTTGCCTTGGCATTGTACTCACCCAATAAATCTAAAACCCAATCGGTAACACCAGGCGTAGGACCATCATCAAAAGTTAAATATAGGGTAGGTTGATTTGCAGGAATATCCCAAATTAAATTAGGTGACAATTTCTTAATTAAATCGGGTGTCTTTATTAAATAAAACAATTCCTTAGTTTTCATAAAAGTATTTGTAAATCAATTGCTTTCAAAATGACTTACAAACAGTAGGAAAATTTATCTTTGCAAATCTTAAAAATTAATATGTCTAATAGAAGAGTAAGAGCAAGATATGCGCCAAGTCCAACTGGTTTTCAGCATATAGGAGGTGTTAGAACTGCCCTTTTTTGTTACTTGTTTGTTAAAAAACATGGTGGCGATTTTATTGTAAGAATTGAAGATACTGATCAAAACCGCTTTGTAGAAGGAGCGGAAGAATACATTTACAAAACATTAGATTGGTGTGGAATTACCGTTGATGAAGGCGTTAAAGCAGGTGGCGATTATGGCCCTTATAAGCAAAGCGAGCGCAAGGGCATGTATATGCAATATGCCATGCAATTGGTTGAAGCTGGCCATGCATATTATGCTTTTGATACCAGTGAAGAGTTAACGCAAAAAAGAGAAGAAGCCAAAACCCAAGGCTTGCCTAACTGGCAATATAACTCAATTACTAGGCAGTACATGCGCAATTCTTTGAGTTTATCGGCTGATGAAGTTGATAAGTTAAAAGCAGAAGGTGCCGATTATGTGATTCGCTTAAAAGTGCCAAGGGGTGAAGAAGTTAAGTTACATGATGAAATTAGAGGTTGGGTTAACGTGCAAAGCAATCAAATAGATGATAAGGTTTTGATGAAAGGTGATGGAATGCCAACTTACCACTTAGCCAATGTGGTTGATGATTATTCAATGAAAATAAGCCATGTTATTCGCGGTGAAGAGTGGTTGCCTAGCACGCCATTGCACGTTTTACTTTACCGTTACTTAGGTTGGGAAGATGTTATGCCTGTATTTGCGCATTTACCTTTGATATTAAAACCAGATGGCAAAGGAAAGTTAAGCAAACGTGATGGTGATCGTTTAGGTTTTCCTGTATTTCCTTTGGCTTGGGAGCATCCAACTGATGGCACTAGCTCAAGCGGATACAAGGAGTTTGGCTTTTTTCCGGAAGCATTTATAAATATGTTGGCATTTTTAGGCTGGAACCCCGGCACTGAACAAGAGGTGTTTAGCATGGATGAGCTAACGGAAGCATTTACTTTAGAAAGAGTAGGTAAATCTGGAGCCCGATTCGATTGGGAGAAAGCTAAATGGTATAATCAACAATACTTAAAAAATAAGCCAGCAAGCGATTTAATGGAGCCTTTTAAAGCAATTTTAGCTGAAAACAATGCCCAATACAATGATGCCGATTTGCCATCAATAATTGATATGGCTAAAGAGCGAGCCACTTTTATACCAGACTTATGGGATAGCAGCAAATACTTTTTTACGGATGACTTTACCTATGACGAAAAAACCATTCGCAAAAAGTGGAAGCCTGAAAGCAAAGCCAACTTTGACGTTATACTAGATAGACTTAAGAGTTTAAATGACTTTAGCTCAGAAAATATTGAAAAACTGATCAAAGACTTTTTAGCTGAAAAAGAATTGGGTTTTGGAGCAGTATTGCCACCATTAAGAGTTGCCCTTACAGGCGCAGGTGGTGGACCACCTTTGTTTAACATTATGGCAATTATTGGTAAACCAACTGTTATAGAAAGGCTGGAGAAAGGTGTTGCAGCTTTTGAGGATGGGTTACAACAATAGTTCGTCTTTAGCTCATTAAGAAGACCCTGAATAAATTTCAGGGTGACATTCGTGTAACAATCTGAGATGTGAAACATATCACCTTTCAATTAATGCAATACAAGTTAAGATTCTGCAATGCTACCAATAATAATATTGCTGTCATGCTGTCCCGATAGCTTTTTGATTCAGCATCTTGAGGCTAGATGAAACTAATCTCTTTAATGCCTCAAAGTCCTTTGCCAGATACTCTGAGGGTGTATAGAGACTTGGAAGGCGAATAATTTGCAATAGTCATAGATAACTCTTACCCACCCTCAGAGTCTCCTGTAAGGGACTCTGAGGAGTTAACTCCATGCTATAAGTATTTTCTATAATCATATAAATGTTTAACAGATTTTACTTCATTTAAGTAATAATTGGCGCTTGAGTATTCGTATTGCCAAAACTCATCACACAATCGCAAATGCTTTCGGGACCATTTACCTGTTACAGGATTGTGATGAATATAGTCAATTTTCTGTTCAAGCATAGCTTGATTAAAGCATTCTCTAGCAACAAATGATAATCTAAAGACTTGGTGCTTCTTGCCTATAAGTCTTTCCTTTTCCTGCACTCCTTGAGCCAATGTATTTAGAGTTACGGTATCGTTTCTAATTTTAAGTTGTTTTACTATTTCATATGCCCAAAATCTTTTTGCATTGCTAATTATTTTGTTCAACGGAGAAGCTTCTTTCTCTAAATAACCGACAAAGTGCAAATGATTTGGCATAATTACGTAAGCAGAAATTTTCAATCCATTGTTAGCCGCAATTTCAAACCAATTAATGATATTGTCATATAAATCAACTTTATCGAATAGCGGTAGCCATTTAAAGCACGTCAATGTGCAAAAATAAAAACAGTCCGTTTTTTCATGTTTGGTATGAGTTGACATTAAATAAAGTTAGTAAATTCAGCGATTATTCATTCCTCAGAGTCCCTTTCAGGAGCCTCTGAGGGTGGTTCGAAATACAATATGCAAGGCTTAATCTAACCTACTATCCTCTATTGAAGGACCAACTTTATGATTCGAATCTACCTTGACACTATATCTTTTTACATCATTCATTAGTTTTTCATACCCTATTTCTTCTAATAATCGGATTAGCTCTGCTTGTGAATGCTCATCTGATAGATTTGCAGTATCCATTTTATATTCTTTACCACCATCAAAAACTAAATTTTCCTTTTTTGAAGAATCTTTGACTGTCTTTGAATCGCGATTATTAGAACTTTCCCAATGCAAGAAAATTGGCCTTGGACCATTTAACTGCAAATAACTTACATCTTTATCCAGACACAATTTGCTGGGTTTTTCTTTGACAAATGGATATGTAATACTTCTTCTATAGATTTCTAATATCATAGTATCAGTCCTTACTATTTTTTCATAACGTGCTATATAGTGGAAACCATCTAATAGAGTAATGCATACAGTCGAGCTATCGGAAGTAACAAGTAAAAGTTTATCATTAGTTACTTGTTTTGCTCTTAGAAAAGATGATAATAACAAGATTAGAAAGAAAGCTGAAAGAATTGAGATTACTTTTATCCTTTTCATTCTAAAACTAGCATGCTCGTTTTAAATGACTGATCTAACTTTAACACATAATTGAATTAGCCAGCATAAATCTCTTCAATTTCTTTGGCGTACTTTTCTCTTATTACAGCACGCTTTAGTTTTAGGGTTGGTGTAAGTTCACCACCTTTTACGCCCCATTCGTTGGGCAATAGCTTAAACTTTTTAATTTGCTCGGTATTGCTAAAACTAGGATTGTACTTGCCAATCAAATCCATATACAAATCGACTACCTGCGGGTTTTTAGCAATGATATCCTTTGATTGATGTGGTAAGGCGTTGTTTTTACAATAGTCTATCAATGCATCCCATGCAGGTACAATTAATGCCGATACAAACTTTTGGTTGTTACCAACTACCATTATTTGCTCAATTAGATTGCTCTCTTTAAACTTGTTTTCTAATGGTTGTGGTGCAACATATTTTCCGCCAGAAGTTTTATACAACTCCTTAATACGGTCAATTATTTTTATAAACTTACCATTAACCAACTCACCTTTATCGCCCGTATGAAACCATCCGTCAGCATCAATTACTTTGGCCGTTTCTTCAGGTTTATTGTAGTAACCCATCATAACATTGGGTCCTCTAGCCAAAATTTCGCCACTTACAGGGTCTAACTTTACTTCAACACCAGGTATAGGTAAACCAACGCTACCAAACATTACACCACCATCTTCAAATCTATTAAATGATATTACTGGTGATGTTTCGGTTAAGCCATAGCCTTCTCTTACTGGCAATTGTGCTGCGGTAAAAATTCTACCCAGCCTTTCTTGCAAGGCGGCTGCACCTGTTACAATGCCCTGTACATTGCCACCTAAAGCTTCACGCCACTTACTAAAAATTAATTTGTTGGCAATTTTAAGTTTAAAATCGTAGCCACCACTTCTTCCTTCTAACTTATAGTCTTGCCCAACTTTTATGGCCCAAAAGAAAAGTTTCTTTTTAATACCAGTTAAGGCATATCCTTTGGCCATAATTTTTTCATAAACTTTTTCTAATAACCTTGGCACGGTAGAAAAGAAATGAGGCTTCACTTCTTTTAAGTTATCGCCAATGGTTTCCATACTTTCTGCATAATAAATGCTAGCACCAGCAGCTTGATAAGTGTAAGTTACCATGCGCTCAAAAATGTGGCATAGCGGTAAAAAACTTAGTGTTCTATGTGTTTTTTCTAACGGCAAACAAGCCAACGTAGATTTTAAGTTGGCAATAATGTTATTGTGACTTAACATTACTCCTTTTGGCTGGCCAGTTGTGCCAGATGTATAAATTAGCGTAGCCAACTCTTCTGGCTTAACAGCACTTCTTCTAGCCTCTAAATCATCATTGTACTTGGCATCTGCTCTTTGTAAAAATTCGCTCCAATGTATGCCACCTTCATCTTTATTAAATATAAAAACTTCTTTAAGCGTAGGCACTTTATCTTTTATTGCATTTACTTTGCCCAACAACTCTTTATCAGATACAAAACAGATTTTTACTTGTGCATCATTAAAAATATAGGCAAAATCATCAGCGCTAATAGTTGGATAAATAGGTACATCAATACCTCCAACTTGCAAAACACCTAAATCAACAAAATTCCATTGCGGACGGTTGTTAGAAATGATGGCCACCTTTTCACCTGGTTTAAAATCAGATGCTATTAATGCCGAGCTTACCCGATTGGCATAATCCACTACTTCATCAGTACTGTAATTTATCCATTGCCCTTCAACTTTTTCATTTAAAGCATCCGTTTGAGAAAATTTTTCTTTTTGATAGCGAATTATGTCGAACAATCTGGTATAGCTCATGGCGTTAGTTTTAATTGTTAATTTTTAAGACTTGGTAGCAGAAATATCCAATCCAATATTTACTGTAGGACTGATAAATTTGTCTCCTAAGGATTTGTCGTTGCCATACGAAATACCCCAATTGGTTCTATCAATGTTAAAGTTTGCTTTGGCCGTTACTTTGTTATCACTAATGGAAACATTTGCAGGAAACTCAACATTTTTAGCCTTACCCATAATGGTTAAGTTGCCACTAATTATGTGCGTAGGGTTTTCAATTTTTAAAGTTTCAGCATCATCTTCTTTGGCACCGCCACTGTATTCTTTAACTGAACTCATAACAAATGCAGCTTCTGGATGTTTTGCTACATCAAAAAAGTCAGGCGAGCTTAAATGACCTGCCAAGTCGGCATTTCCTTTAGCATCCATATCTAAAACCTTTAGTGATTTCATATCAATTATAAAACTTGCTGCTTCAATTTTCCCATCAGCTACCATTAAAGTGCCGTCTTTTATGGCCATTGTACCATTGTGTTTACCAATTGGTTTGCTACCTATCCAAGTTACTTGGCTGTTGGCTGTTGTAGTATATTTTGCAATACCATCAGGCAATTTTTGATTTTTCTTAGTTTTATCTGCAACTTTATTTTCAACTTTAGCTGGTGCTTTAGTTGTTGCATCATCACTGTTAGGAGCGTTGTTGCATGCCGTAAATAAAACGGCCACTGATAATACAGTGATTAATAATAGGTTTTTCATTTATTGTTTTTTTAAAATTATTGTAAAGTTTATTGTATTTAAAATTAGCTTTTTATTGAGCGGTGTCCTACCCACACAAATCTACGATTTGCATAATCGGCATTGGTAAAAGATGCATTGCCTGCAGGATTGCCTCCCGTTACATGAAAATCGGAAAAAGCAGCATGTTGGTTTACCCAAATAAAACCTGTTAGATTAAATGATACTGGTGTAAACACACTTTCCATTGCTTCTTCAATTTGCTGCTTCACGTCATTATTGGTAGTGTAGGCAGCGCATGTAATTGCTCCATGGTTTTCGGCCATGCTTTGCGCCAACTCAATGGATTGATCGGTGTTGGCAGTTTTAATAACTATAATTATTGGGCCAAAAAGCTCCTGTTCAAATACAGATGTATCAGCTGCAGTAACTTCAATTATTGTTGGGGCGCAGACCCTAGCATTGGCAAATTCAGCATTTTCAATTTGGGCAGGTGCTAAGGCTACATTGCCTAATGAACTTGAATTTTTTGCTCGCTCTAAAGTTGCGGGATTTTGAATTGCCCCTAAAGTACCAGCGCCCATTTTTGGGTGTGCTACCAAACCACTTATGGACTGTTTAAGCCCATTTACCACTTCATCATAGCTCATATGACCATCTGCTGTTTTTACACCACTTTCTGGTATGAAAAAGTTTTGAGGTGCAGTACACATTTGACCCGAATATAAACTTACTGCAAACGATAAGTTTTGCATTACGGCTTTCATGTCTTCTACAGAGTCTAGTATAACAGAGTTAACACCCGCTTTTTCAGTAAACACTGTTTTGTTTGGTATTGACTCAATGTAGTCACCAAATGTTGATCCTCCTGTATAATCAATCAATTTAACATCTGCATGTTCAGCTAAATCTTTGGTAATTAAAGCAGCTTCACTATCAACCGCTAACAAAACTGATTCAGCATTTACACCGGCAGCTTGCATTGCAGCTTGTAGTTCGGCAATTACAATTGCGATAGGGTATATGGCCTTTTGGTGAGGTTTTACAATAACAGTATTACCAGCCATTAAATTGGCAAATACACCTGGCACGGTATTCCATACTGGAAAAGTTGAGCAGCCAATAACTAAGCCTACGCCTTTGGCAATGGGCTTAAAAGTTTTTTCTAATTCTACATTAAACTTGCCCATTGGCTTAACCCAATCAACCTCTGTTGGGTAGCGGGTTAACTCATGGTAACAAGCGGCAACAGCCTCCAATGCTCTATCGCTTGCATGCGGACCACTTGCTTGAAAGCTCATCATGAAAGATTGACCTGTTGTATGCATGGTAGCGTGGGCAATTTCAAAAAATCTGCCTTTTACCCTTTCCAATGCATCAATTAATATTTCTGCACGCTCGTCAATTGCTAGTTTTTTCCAGCTACCAAATGCCACTTTTGAGCGGGCTACCAAATCATTCACTTCAAATTTTGGATATTCAATATGAATGCTTTCGTTGGTGTATGGTGAGTTTTCTTCCCCTATCCAACCTGCTTCATCTGCTTGAAGTAGTTGGGTGAATTTATTGTTTAACTGAGCTTTGTATGCTTCCAACCCTTGGTTGGGTGCATCTTCTCCATATGCTTTTGGATGCTCAGGATATTGTGCGAAAAAAACGCGCTCATGAATTGCCCTTACGGCATTGTCTAAAATTTGCTTATTGTTTGATGATAAAGCCATTAAGTTATATTTGTCTTTGATTGCTAAAATAGAGTTTTGCAGTATTAATTAAGAATTATCTATACTTAATTTACAACTTACTTCATATTGGTACTCTTTTTGTCAATTGCTTGGCAACTAATACTAAACAATGAATAATTTGATAAAGTTTGTTTCCTTAGTTTTTTTAAGCCTTTTGTTTTTCCAAAGTAACGCGCAAGATGCCAAGCTAGTAAGGCAATCCAATAAGCATTGGTTAAAAATGATTAATAAAGGTGATGATGCTTTTCAAAAAAAATATGTTAAGGATGCTGGCCAATTTTACAAAAACAATTTTACCCAAGATATTGATGCAATTGTAAAAACCAACAAGAAGTTAAAGGAAGAAGCTTTAAAGTTTAAAAAATTTAATGTAAGCAACAATGCTTTTGATAGTGATGGCAATTACATTGAAATGTCGTTTACAAGATCGAAAAACAAAAATAGTCCAACTTATATTTATGTAAATGCATGGCGAAAAGTAGATGATAGCTACCAAAAAGAGTTAGAGATTGTAGATGTGATGAAGGGAACAGAAAACAATGAGTATGATAAAATTGATACCCAACGCATTAAATGGCAATTGCTTTCTAACCAGCACAAGGTGGCAGATTTATTAAACATTACTTATGAAGATGAAGCGATTTACTTTAACAATGCAACAGCTATTTATGGTACTACTCGTATGGCTAGCACTTTTAATTATATGAAAGATGACTATTGGAGAATAGAGTTAAATCCGGTACAATTAATACAAGTAAATGAAACTACAGCAATCGAAATTGGCAAATATGTTAGTCGTGGAGAGGGTTTATATGCTTTTGTATGGAAGAAGCAAGCTGATGGTTATTGGAAGATTAGTTTAGATTTTAATTTTTAAAGGCAGCTTTCACATTTAAATTTTTCTCATTTAAAGAAACTTAATAGCTAAATAAGCGTACAATTAAGTGCTAATGGGATATCGATTAACAATAGTACTCTTTTTACTTACAATGAGTTATGGTGCACTTGCACAAAACAATACCTCAGTTAAAAAATTAAATAAAAAATGGTTAAAGCAAGTAAATAAGGGCGATTCAAGTATTGTGCTTTTATATAAATTTGAAGCACCTATACTTTTTAATGGAAGATTAACCAATGCAACTGATACAGTAACCGCTCCATTTGATCAACTGAAAGTTTATGCCAACAAAGTAAAAAAAGTAGAAACAATTGCGGAAGCGCAACATGTGAAAGGACACGCAATTCAAATGCAACAATGCATACCTAACTTAAGTGATAAACCCAATGCTATTAAACTTACCGCATGGGAGTTTAGGGAAAAAGAATACCACAAGGCTTTCGAAATTATTGATACCACAAATGTTGATAGCAGCATGGTATTTTACCATATTGATACTTTTAGGAGTCAATGGCAAACTTTGGCTAATAAAGGATCTTACAAAGAGCTAGTAAAAAAATTGTATAGTGAAGATGCTATCTATTATTACAGAGACAGCACTTTTATAACAAACAATGATTTGAGCAGACAGTTTAATTACATGAAGGGCAATGACTGGTTTGCTAGAATAAACCCTACAAGCACCATTGCTTTAAATAATAGTACGGTGGTTGAGTTTGGCAACTACTATTCTCGCAAGCGAAAAACGTTGTACATATTTGTATGGCAAAGGGTAAAAAATACGAATGAATGGCTTATTGTGCAGAACTTTGAGTTTTAAAGTGCCTTAAGCTGGGCCCGCTCATCTTCATCTAAACCATAATCAAATGCAAATTTTGCTTTGGAGGGAAAACGAGTAATAAAAACTACTATGCCCAATAAAGCAAGGTAAATAATTTTATCATACCCGGTTATGAAATATTGCACTATAATAAATAGTACGCTAGCTTGTAAAATGGCCCAGCTAATTATGCTATTTCGCATGTAGTGTGATGCTTTGTCCAACACATGGCCATCAGTGCCTTTAACTGTTTTGGCGTTGGATCGGTAAATCATTTTACTTATAAAAACGCCCATAACTATAATAATTGCACCTAATAGTTTTTGAGTCATGGTAGGTTCTTCAACTGCTGGAGTAACTCTATTTATATAATAGGAAACCCCTAAAAACACAATTTGACCAATAAGCAATGCGACAAAAATAATTTTCATACGCAGCAAAGGATTTGAATTGTCCATTATGCAAAACTAATAAACTATAAGTTTTTGATTCAATAGCAAGCTTTGACTTATTCCAAATACCTTAACAAAATAAATTCCTGCATTTAGATTAGAAATGTCAATTTCAAATGATGATGTAGTACTCAGCACCACCTTACCCGTAATATCAAAAAACTGAACTTCATCTATATTTACTTTGGTAAAGTTTTCAATATATACTATGTCACTTGCTGGATTTGGATATAAACTTATGTAACTGGCATCTGCATTTAAACTTTGTTTTGAAGAACCACCTGAACCACCTTGGTTACCAGAAGGAATAGGGCAATTCGAATAGGTGTTTTTATAATTATCATCATCAATGGTAATATCATTAGTGCAATTGTTTTTTGAAATTGGCAAATGCCCTATATAATAGTTGCTGCCTATGCCTCCCGTGGCATTCCAATAATGACCTCTTGCTTTTATTTCAGTTAAACTAGGATCTTGAGAATAACATATATCAAATACAGTAGTGTTGCCATCAAAGCGATTGATGCCCGGATTATTAAAAACCATTGCATCTGTTACTAGCTTAATGTCACTGCCTCCTAAGCCCAAGGTATTATCATACAACCAAACGCATGAATTTTCACCTCCTAATTCAACTATAGCCCAATCGCTCCATATTCCATTTACACTTATTCCTACATCATTATCGTAAATTTCGGTGTTGTATTGCGCGCTTAAGTCACTTTCATTTGCGCTAACACCATAATAACAATCAAAAATTTTGCTTTCTTTAAGCCAAACATTATCTGTAGATTCAACTAAAATACCAGTCTCTAAATTTTCCAACACATCTAAGGTGGAGTTGGCACCTTTGCAATTGCTAATAGCATAACCAATCTCTGCGCCTGTGCCAATTAGTTTGTTTCCTTCTAAAAACAAAGCATGTACATTGTCAACTTCTATTCCTTTATCGCTAAAATTGGTAAAATCGCTATTGCCAACAAAAACATTTCTATTGGCTGCATAGTTTGTAATTGTAACTGGAATAAAGAAACCATCAAAATTACAATCAGCAATTTCTAAGGATAAATTGTCGTTTGCAAACAATGCGTTTGCACTTGGCGCGGCAACATCAGTAAATTGAATATTGCTAAAATTACTGCGCAAATTCCCATTTAAGTTAATGGTAGACGCTAAATTGTATTCTATTAAGGCATCAGGAAAATTTAAATTGCTTGGTTGTAAACTACCAACAGCCACTTGTGCACCAATATTTAGCCTTATTTTTAAATCAGTTGGGCCACTACCTGCTATTAAAAATGTACTTTGCACCCCAAGTTTAACATTGCCAGCTTGATAAAAATCTATAAATCCATCACCCGTTATTTCAAGGTTATTACCATCAGTTGCTTCAATTGTTCCGCCATCTTCTACGACAATTCTACTGCCCAAATTGGCCAAATTTGGTGTGCCTCCATTAAATAAGATTGTGCCACCGTTTTTTACAACAATTTTAGCGTGGTTGTTTACCGTTAAGTTTGCGCCTGTATCTATTACCAATGTACCATTGCTAGCAACTACTATTTTGGCATTGCCTGCTAAATCAACTGTTGCGCCATTTTCAACTTCAAAAACACCACCATCATCTACATTTACAATGCCATGGCTTAGCAAGTTAACTTGCGAACCTGAAGTTGCCAATAAGGTTGAGTTTTCGCGCACCACTATGCAGCCATTGCTATCAATTTCCGTATAACTGCCATTGTTAAGCGTTAATGTGGTGGCGTCATTGAAAACTTCTTGCCCTTTAAAAATTACCGGGTTTACAGGGCGTTGGGCAGTTAAGCCAAAATCTAGAAAAATGTTTTTGTTTTTGTGCACTAATATATCCTCATGACTTTCAATTGGCCCGCACCAGCGTACATCATTGGTAATATCAAAATCATCCCAACGTATTTTTATGCGAGCATCTTTGGTAATTGGGTCAATACTTAATATCTCCACCGATATGCCGTTAAGGTGGATGGTACGGTTGCTTACACCTCCAGGTATCAAATTGGGGTTACCACCCTCAGGTGTCAACCAAGCCAGTAAAGGACAAGCACTGGTTAATTCATTAATTCCAATTTTATTCCCTGGTTTAAAAGCGTCAAAGATGGTGCCTTGTTTTACAAATACATTGCTACCTAGTTTAATGTTGTTGATGGTAGAATCGCCATTTGCTGTTTTTAGTTTTACTGTTGCTGGTAAATAATGTTCGGCAGAGAATATTGTTGGAACATTGTCTTTATTAGCCTCTGTAGCACATAATAAGTTTGTACCAGTAAAAACATTGTGTTTTTCTAGGTCAATAAACAAGGTATCATCCCAATTTTCAATTGCAGGAGAGGGATCATCAAACGTAAAATCATATTGCCCAAAACTATTGTGAAACCATAAATAATTGCTCCCAACGCTAGTAAAGTTGTCTAAATCATCATTACCTACTTGCACATAGGCATACACCCCTAAATCTGAATTCGTTTGTAAATCCAAGAAACTACTTTTGTTTTGCCTGTTTTCTAACCATAAATATTGTTGGTGTATTCCTCCGGCTGTATCAATGTAAGGCAAAGGAATTCGCATGGCATCACCTGTGCTTGCAAAATCGCGCAATATATATTCGCCATTGCTGCATGGATGACTTTGGCCGTAACTTAAATCAGCATCTATTACTGTTCCTGTGGAAGGACAGGCTGCCATTATCGCTGAAGTTTTAGTTGGACTTAACCAATTAACTCTGTGTCTATCATAACCGTTAAAGGCAGGTGCTAAGTGGCCAAATCTCGATAACGTTGAGTAGCCACCCGGTTCGTGCATAAACACTCTATCAGCATCTGTTCGACCACAATTGTGCCAAGGGTTGCCACCAAACAATGTATGTGCAAACTCGTGACGCACTAAACCCCAATCTTGATTATTTCTTGAATTCATTTCAGAAAAAATGTCTATTCCATTAAATCCCCTTAAGTTAAAATTATTTCCAGCAGAACTTACGTAGCCGCCACCACCATTGTTATTATGAGTAGAGTTTACTCGCCAGATTATCATTAAAAAGTCAATTTCCCTATCTGGTGTTTTAATGCTTGCGTCACCTGCCGTTGGTTTTTCAGTCCATAAATCAAAGTCATTTGAGCTTGTATCTAAAACAAATCCATTACCGCATACTATAGATGAACCTGGTGTATTATGCACCCTTAATAAAACACTATCTACTGTACCACCACTGTCAACGGCAGCAAAAGGGATGCTGACTAACTCGGGAAAATAGTCACCCAATACCACAAAATTGTTAAATGAAGCATCCAAAAAATACTTAGTAACTAATCCAAGGTTGGTGTTGTTGGCAACGCTTTCATGAGGCGCAAATATAAAATTGGGATTTACTGGCAAACTATCTCTTGGCCATTCAGGATTCGAATATGTATCATTAGGATCACCACTAAGTTGGGCATATATAACAAAAACTCTTATTGTATCGTAAGGGTTTATACTTTCTCCATTATAGGATTGATGTTGACAGAAACCAAAGTTTTGCAGTATTACTAAAAAAGCTATAGTTAAAAGAAGTTTCATGTTTTTACAATTTTGAACGCGTAGGTATTTTGGCCATTGGTTAAGTGCAATAAGTAAATACAATTTGGGAGCTGTTGCACATTAATCAACTTTTTGTTTTGATTTATTTGCCCTTCAGATATTAAACTGCCGTTTACGGAGAACAAACTATAATGGAATGACTCATTTATATTATTAAATTTAATATTATTGTTAACTAAATATGATTTAATAATTGTAGAATTATCAAGATTTGATAATCCAGTTTGTACCTCCATCTTCTCTAAGTGAATTTTTAAAAACAAAGTTTGTTGTATAGTTAACATACCTGACCCATTGAAGACAATACTATCTGTGAATACATCAGTAAAAACTTGGCCTTGCGGAGGATGCATGTAGAAATAGTAAAAACTATCATTTAAGCCATAAGGTTGTGAAACACAATTATGATACCAAGGCTCATTACTTTGGCAACTTAACATTAGCCAAGCCCTTGGTTTATCTAAATAAGTAGGATAATCATTGGGCAAACTGTCACTATAAAATTGGCTGTTATCCCAATACATGGTTAAAGGAAATTGACCGTTGCGGAATGCAATGTCCGCTCTAGGTGCGACATAACTGGTTATTTCAGCAACCCAACCTGAGTCTCGCGGCTGAAGCCCCGTTGCCCCAGGACCTGGATAGTTTGGCCAAAAGTATGCCGCAAACTTAGTAGAGTCAATCCATTGGTATTCATTAAATTGCGCATCATAATCAATCGAAAACATTGATGCACTTGCATCATAGCCAAAATAAATGGTATCTCTTTGTCCACTGCCATCTTTAAATATTAGTGGCATACACCATTTCGGTTGTTGGCTTGCACCTGGTATGTTGCATTGGGCATTTAACTGCAAATTGCTACAAATTGCGGTGGCAATTATAAAAATAGGCAACAGGTATTTGGTTGATTTTTGCATCATAACAGAAATATTGGTTGTTTAAGGTACGAAATTTTTTGGTAACCTTAGTACAACTATACACCGTCTCTGCTCAGAACTGAGGTTCTGAAGAGCACAGTGTACTTCACGATTTCTAACGTGAAATGAGATTGTGGATAGAGACTATGGTTAACTGGTTTTCTAAATGAAAGACCCTGAATTTCTTCAGGGTGACTCTCGTTTTTAACGCTTATTGTTGATATATTAATTACCTCCTACTTTCCAACAATACCTGAATGGCACTGTGGAGCAGCGGTCATGCTGGACTCGATTCAGCATCTTTATGTATGACTCAAATCAGCACCCGTTCAACTGAGAACTTAGATTCTGAAGAGCACGGTGTACGTCACGATTTCTTATGTGAGATGAGATTGTGGATAGAGATTATTGTTAACTGGTTATAAATGAAAGACCCTGAATTTCTTCAGGGTGACTCGCGTTTTTAATGCTAATTACCGATTCATTAATTACCTCCTACTTTCCAACAATACCTATATGGAAGTGTGAAGCAGCGGTCATTCTGGACAGGATTCAGCATCTTTATATATTACTCAAAGTCAGCACCATCTCCTTATAGAACTGAGGTACTAAAGAGCACGGTGTATTTAACGTTTTCAGACGTGAGAATTTACCTTGGATAGAGATTATTGTTGACTAGTTTTATAAATGAAAGACCCTGAATTTCTTCAGGGTGACTCACGTTTTTAAAGCTAATTGCCCGTTTGATAATTAGCTCTTACTTTCCAACAATTCCTAAAAGGTACTGTGGAGCAGCGGTCATTCTGGACAGGATTCAGCATCTTTATGTATTACTCAAATTTCAGCACCGTCTCCTATCAGAACTGAGGTTCTGAAGAGCACGGTGTGCTTCACTATTTCAGACGTGATCTATGACAATGCTATTTCTAGCAATAATTAAACAATCTGATAGAATTACCTGGCCGCAAAAATTAGGAAACTCCTAAAAACACAATTTGACCAATAAGCAATGCTACAAAAATAATTTTCATACGCATTAAGGGATTTGTATTATCCATGGATATAGTTATTTGCCTACAAATAAAGCAAAAAATACAAATCTATTGTAGCCTAATTAATGTTATAGGAGCTTCCGTTTGTTGTAACGTTGGGCAATCTATTTTCTTCAAAAAATATTTTATAACCTTCAGAAATGTTTTTCCAAAAATTCATGAGGGCGGCATCTTCCCCAAATTCTTTTTCCAAAATCCAAACATTGCGTTTGGTAAACTTGCATGGATACATGTGCACGGGTATTCGGCTTTGGCCATTGGCTTTGGCCTTAACTGCCATCCAATACACCTCTTTTATTTTATCATCTGTAAGAGGTATGCAGCCTATGGTAGCGCAGGCACCATGTATAAAAATATCTCCACCTTTATTACTTGCAGTGCTTCTTGTTCTATCAACTGAATTGGGGTAATTGATGCCCAATGATAAATGAAATCTGCTAACAGGATTAAAACGGTCTATATAATAAAAACCTTCTGGCACTTGCATGTCGCCATACTTGTTTTTTGGTCCTAAACCGCCTGAGGTTTCGCAAATTTCGTATTGCTTTATGAGTTTCCATTCGGTATTGTTATCAGTTGCCCAAACTTCAAATATGCCATCTAACTTAAAACTTCTAAAGTAAACTTGAGCTTGGTCAAAGTTGATGCCTTTGGCGGCAAACATGTTACGCACTTTACTGTCTTTTGAGGCTTTTGCATCTCTTACCCTTTCATACAATAACTGATCATCATCAAAGCCAGGAGCTATTACAAATGATGGTAATGTAATTATACAGATGATTATAGGCAGAAACAATCTCATATACTATATACGTATGATTTGTAACATTTAGTATAAGTTTAAGACAATGCATCATAATATTTATAAATTCACTTAAGTAATTTTTCAGAATACCATGATGGAAAAACTAAAAAATGCCTTATTTAAACCAGCAAATGCTTCTGCATTGGGCTTGTTTAGAGTTTTGTTTGGGATTTTTATGCTTATAGAAATGTTTTCTTATCTGAGCAAAAATCTTCCAAAGCTATTTTATGGCAGTGCTAAAGTTTTTTTTCCTTATAACTTTTCATCTTTTCTGCCAGATTTTTCGCCCGACTTTGTTTTATTAATTATTTACCTAAATATTGCTGCTTGCATTGCTATAATTATTGGTAAATTTTATAAAGTGGCTTTGTCTGTTTTTCTTATTGGTTTTAGTTTAATTTTCTTTTCTGATAAAAGCCTTTACAACAATCACATTTATTTATTTGTGCTATTGTCTTTTTTACTGTTAATGGTTCAATCAGATAAGTGGGCCACCATTAAAAACAAATTTAAATCGGCCACCATACCTAATTGGAATTATCTGATTTTAAAGCTGCAAATTGTCATAGTTTATTTTTTTGGTGGAATCTCTAAGTTAACAGAACAATGGCTTAATGGAAATGTGGCTAGAGCAACTTTTGAAGACAGTACCCTAGCGTTTTTGAATAAGCTTGCTACCAATGAAGCTGCAATTAATTTTTTGGTTTATGGCGGATTGTTTTATGATTTATTGATTGGTGTTTTGCTGTTATTCAAAAAAACTAGACTGATAGCCCTTCCATTTATTTTGCTCTTTAATATCTCTAATGCAATAATGTTTAACGATATAGGCATTTTTCCTTACTTTATGTTGGCATCATTAATCTTGTTTTTTGATGCAGATTTACCTCAAAAATTATACGATAAGTACATAAAAAAAGCTAAGAAAGTAAAAACAAAAATTATTCACTACGGTGATGCTAATCAAAAATTGATGCTTTACTTTTTTATTGCCTACTTGTTAGTTCAAGCCATTCTTCCGCTAAGACATTTTATATATCAAGGTGATGCTGATTGGAATTACAAGGGGCATTACTTTAGCTGGCGAATGAAGGTTCAAACAAGAGACCTAGATGGGATAAAATTTGCTACCATTAATAAAAAAAATCAACAACGAGCAGAGATAAAAATGCAAGAGCATATAAATTTTACTCAATTTAAATTGTTGGGTTTCGACCCAGAGGCAAGCGTTCGCTTTGCCAATTATTTAGAAAAAATATATAGAAAAAAATATCGACAGCAAGTAAGTGTAAATGCTTTGATAAAGGTTGAATTGAATGGTTCAGGAGAATTTGTAGAAATGATAAATCCACAATTCGATTTAACCAAAGCCAATAAAAAAAATATGGACGAATGGCTTAATCCAAGGCCAAACTAGCACTTTCAATTGCTAACTATCTTACAACAATTACTGCCAAATTTTATAAGCACCATTGGGTTCAACTGATACATGAGGTGGTACTTTGTACTTCTCAAAAAACTCATACCCTGGCCTTAACATTTCCCAAAAAGTAGTTAACTCTGGGTTTTCGGCAAACATTGGATACAACAAATTGATATGTTCATCATTTAAAGGAAATGGGTAAATATGAACAGGAATATCGTGCCCTTGATTATATGACTTGGCAATCATCCAAAACAATTCTTTGATTTTATCGTCTGTAACAGGTATACAACCCATGGTCGAACTGCCACCATGAATATAAATGTCACCCCCAGGATCTTTGCCTTGTGCCAACATTCTATCCCTATCATTTGGGTAGCTTACTCGCATACTTAAATGAAAATTGCTTTTAGGATTAAACTTGTCAATGGTGTAAAAGCCTTCAGGTATTTGCCTATCGCCTTGTATTCGCTTTGGCCCCATAGCGCCAGATGAGTTGGAGGCTTTGTAATTAGTTACCAATTGATATTGATCGTCTAATGGATTTTTACCCCAAACTTCTAATAAGCTATCTTGCTTAAAGTACCTCAGGTACATTTTAAAATTTTCAAAATCGATTTTCTTTTCAGATAGCATGGTACGCACCAAATTGTCTTTTTGCTGAAAAGCTTCCTGCACTCTAGGATAAGCGAGTTGCATATCCAAAAAAAATGCACGTTCGTTTTCATCTTGTTGAGGCATAAGAAAAATTAATAGTAATAAGCCAACGTATTTCATACAAATATTTCAGAGGCAAATATCGTTCCACTGAATGATGGTTCAAAACAAAGTTGTGCTTAGTTGGTTGTTGAATTATTAATAAAAAGCACAAAGGCTAAAGGAAGTAGTACGAGCCTGAGCAACTACTTTTTTTCTTTCACACTAACCCAAGGCTCCATAATGCTATCAGCTAAATTGTGTGTAAAGCACGCATCATACAATTCAAAATCTAATGCATTGTCATTTTGATAATCAGATTTGGGCAACCATTGTTTATAGATATAACCCAACAAATCTCCAATACCATCAATTATGCCATTTTTGCGTTTTCTCAAATGAGATGGTATAAGTTTTTAATCTAATAGAGTTATTCTCATTTATTTTGTTGGGTTTGGTAGCTTTTATTTGGCTAAACTCATTCCACAACTTAAAAAAGGGTTTGGTTTCTGCTAACTTGCCAAAAGTGCTTACGCCAACTACTTTTGTTCGTAGTTTTTTAATAAATTTTACTGCTTCCTTACTAAACTATTTAAGCCATTTAATGTTTCCAATATATGCATCAAATAACAAGTACGCAAACTTTGCCATTGACTCTTAAACAGGCTTGGGATTTTTTTTCTTCTCCCAAAAATTTAAAAACCATTACACCCGATTATTTGGGATTCGAAATTTTGACAGATTTAAGCGAAAGCAGTTATAATGGGGGCAAAATGTACCCTGGGCAACTGATTAAATATAAAGTTAGTCCGCTGTTGGGCATTAAAATGACATGGGTAACCGAAATTAAGCATGTTAAAAATTTAGAATTTTTTGTTGATGAACAGTTGATTGGTCCATACTCTATTTGGCACCACAAGCATATGTTTAAAGAGATAACCTTGCCCAATAACAAACCAGGAGTTGAAATGACAGATGTAGTTGACTATAAATTACCGTTAGGAATTTTAGGCAAAATGGTGCATCCAATATTGGTTAAAAATAAGGTGAAAGAGATTTTTGAATATAGGCATAAGAAGTTGGAAGAGTTGTGGCCGTTGGAAGCCAGTTAACACAGCAGAAAGCCCATTATTTTTTAATTACTACCTCCATTTCATCTATACGCTCATTTAATCCATTAATTATTTGTTGTTGTTCTTGTATGGCTTTAACCAAATGTGGTATTAGCCCAACATAATTAACAGCTTCAAATGTTATATCTGCCGTAGATGATATTCCAGTTGCTTTAACTTCATCTTCACTAGCCTTGGGTTGTGTTGTTTGTTTAACCAATTCAGGATAAAGTACTTTTAATTCTTCAGCAACAAACCCTGTTTGTTTTCCCTTTGGTAAATTCATGTAAAAATATTCTTCCTCATTGTTGCGGTATTCATATTCTTTAACTTCAAGCAATAACAATTTTTTTAAAGAGCTATCTTTTAATTTTATCTCCTTTTTTAGTGAGCTATGGCTTGGCAGGTATACGCCAGAGGTGTATACATCACCAGAAAAGTAACCAGCATATATAGTGCCATTGCCAAAGGTTGAGCTACCCGCAAAGATCCCATAGTACAAACCTGTTGACTCTGAACCGTAACATGAAAAATAACCACCAATGCCATTCGCACTGGATCCACCATGTCCAAAACCATACACTCCATGCGCTTGGGTTGTTTGATTATAAGACAAACCCCTTACGCCATATGAATAGACTGAAACTGCTGTGCCTACTGTACCATATATAGCACTGGTTTGATTGGTAGAAGAAACTTCTAATTTTCCAAAGTTGTTATAAGTTGTGCCAACTGAAACATTGCCATCAACCACAAGATTGTCGTTTTGAGCATAGGTAAACGGGGTAATGCATGCAAGGGTAATAATTAAGATGATTATAGTTTTCATAAGTAATTGCTTTGAAACAAACTTATTTAGCAAGTAGAGGTATTACAAACCAAGTTTATGGCATAATACAATTTCAAATGACTGTATTGTTTTTGAATTGCGCTGACAATCAATAAATAACACTTGAAATGGAAACAGTTCCAAAGCCTGACTAATTATACCTGTAAACCATTTAGTAAAGGCTATAAAACTCATAACTTGTTATGATGGGTTTAAATGGTGAAGTTTGTTCTTTAGCGATTTACATAGGCATAATTTAGATTTTAATATCGCCTTATTGTTTTGTTAAAACAATATCTTTGTATTTGCCTATCCACTTTATGTTTGAAGCCTGTTTAGGTTAGCAACATAAAGCAACGGTAAAAGGAGTTTGCAAAAATGAAAGATGAATATTTTAATTATTTACTGCTAATAAGTCTTAGCTACGGCTGTGCCATAATTTTGGCATTAATACTGCGCAAAATGTTTAATGTTATTATTAAGCGAAACAGCAGTAAAGATGATGCAGACCCTACCAATTTAATTTTTATAAAAAACTCGATTAGCTTTTTGTTGTTACTTATAGCAACGTCTTGGGTTTTTCACAAAATACCCTATTTAAAAAATTTAGGAACTGCTTTGTTTGCGGGTGCTGGTGTTTTGGTTGCCATTGTAGGTTTTGCTTCACAAAAGGCGTTTTCGAATATAATATCGGGCATTTTTTTACTGATTTTTAAACCGTTTAAAGTAGGTGAAGCCGTAAGACTATCATCAGATAATCTGTTTGGCGTGGTAGAAAATATTACTTTAAGGCATACTGTTATTAGGGATTTTGAGTTTAAAAGAATAATTATTCCTAATAGTAGAATTAGTGAAGATGTAATTGTAAACAGCAGCATTGAAGATGCAAAAATTAGAAAGCACTTAGAATTTGATATTTCGTACGATAGCAATATTGATAAGGCAATGGATATAATGCGTACCATAATTTCTGACCACCAATTTTTTGTTGATAATAGAACTGAAGATCAGATAAGCAATGGTGATCCTGCAATAGATATTAGAGTTGTTAATTTGGGTGATTTTTCAATAAAATTGCGAGCTTATGTTTGGGCTGAAGATTATGTGCAGGCTTTTGTATTGCAAACAGATTGTTTAAAAGCGGTTAAAGAAAAATTTGACCAAGAAAGCATTGAAATTCCCTTTCCTTATAGAACCATAGTTTATAAAGACAAGACCAATACTTCTACAGATTGATTTTTCGCTTTAGTTTAAATTAGGTATACAAAGCTTGTAAGGGTTTAAATATGGTGGACTTAATGTTACGATTCTCTAACTACTTACTTGAAAACCTGCAGCTACTGTCAAACCTTAAAAAAGATATCTTAATAACACTCCAATTATTTAACAACAACATGAAAGGATTTAGCCGAAACAAATTTGGTCGACCCTTCATGGAGAATGTGAAGCAACGGATAACGATACCCAGCGTCTCTGATAAAGGAAGATATGCTGTGGTCATCTATTGTTATATACGGTTATTCTTTCGTTTCTATATCCATTTCTACAGTTCCATCTGCATTGACCCAATAGTGTCTAATTCCCGCTTTGTTTATGATTGGAATATATTTTCCAATTACGCTTCTAAGATAATCGTTGTTAGGATGTGCTATTGATACTATTACATTATTCTTAGAAAGCATTGAGTCGTAACTTTTTAAAATTGCTTTTCCAAAATGTGTTTTTATTTGCCCGCTGTCAAATTTATCGCGTTTCTTAATTTTTGAGTTAGAATTAGCTTTAGCACCTTTAACTTCAACTTTCATATTACAGGTTCCCCTTGAAGCAAATATATCATCCCCCCTTTGATGCCCTAAACAATAGCTATTAATCTCCCAGCCATCATTTTTTAGGTGTTTGATTAATGCTAAAACCGTTTTATCTTCTGTCATAGGTAATAGTTTTTCTTGCTTAAGTCGATTTAAAATATTTGTTAGCTCAGTAAGGTTGTAGAATAAATGTCAAGAATAGTTGGTATCCATCTTTATGAAAAGTTTGCACTTAAGTTGTAATAAACTTCATAATCAACATATTTTTTCTTCAATTTATTTGGCATTAAATCGATTATTTTATCCATTTGATTTGCTACATCACCAAGTAACATTGATTCACAATAAGAAACAATAATAGCATTTTCCAAATCTGAATTAATCAAGTCAATTTTCGATTCTTGAAAGGCAAAGCATTTTTTCAATTCCTTATAATTACTCGATTTGATTTGTTCACTTGTGTAATCAGCAAAACACTTCATTCTTATATGAGTCTTATCTGAATTTTCTTTTTCAATTTTCTTTCTAATCATTGGAAAGTCTTTGACAAGTAGTCCAAAGTATTCGGCAGATCCCATCTTGCCATCATTTACATCAATCCAATTTTCACTTTTCATAATTGTATTCTATGTCACACAACGTCTCGGCTATGGTTAGTGCGGGAGTTAAAAGTATTGAACTTTCGATTAAGCACTTAGCCAAAACTTTTTATTTTGTTTTATCTTTTTTGTTCTAAAGCCAAATCAAAAGATTTGGCGGACTTTGTTAAAAGCATTTAACTTCAGGTTAAGCACTAAAACCCGTATTAACTATAGCCATTGTTGTGCTTTCGTTATTTCTTTTTTCAGTTCATTCGGGATATTAACCCATTCTGTTTGTTCCGTTATATTTAATTCACAATAACACTCTTCTTTAGTTACTTTAACAATATGTTTAAACCATTCTAAATATGTCCAATCTCTTGGTTTAGGTGAATAAAGTGTATTGATTTCTGTATTCCAATGAACTTCAGTCGCTGTTCTGTATATAAGTGTAAATTTCTTTTTTTCAGGTGTCAAATGCAATCTACCTGAGTCATCTATTTCCACTTTTAATATTCTGTCTTTTTCGTTTCCGTCCATTTTGCTTAATCCACCGTTACGCTTCCAATAATTATATAATCAAAGTTCTCAGAATTGTCTTCTACCAATGCCCCTCCAACTGTTACTAAATAATTATTTAAAAGTGGTTTAAATGTTTCATTTTCATATCTAGGCTTAAGTTCCATTAAATCACTAGTAATTTTTTTACCCTTAATTTTGTCCGTCAAGCGAACTAATAATCTTTTTCCGCTTCTGTCATTTTCAATTGTCCCAAAGAGGTTTCCGTGATTCCATTCAAATGGTTCACTAACTATTATTCTTACTGTTTGTCCTCTTAAACTCATTCTTGGTTTTTTTTCGCTAATGAAGCACAACAATAGTATATAAAGCATAACGCCTTATGCACACCAATTTTGTGTTGCCTGCTAAAAATATAAAGAACTTTTGATAACATCACGTATAAGCGAATAAAGCAAGCACCGAAATATGGCTATTAACTATTTCGTTGCTCTAGGTCGGAAGTAGCTTCCGACCGCACGAAACTTTTTGATACTGTTTGCCAAGCGATAACAAATAATACTAAAGATTAAATTGGCCTATAGCGTTAATGATTTGATGTTTGATCAATAAACTCATCTACATCTTTTTTAAATTTTTGCATGGATGGTATATGAGTGTACATCATATGACCAGCTTCAAAATATTTCATAATAATGTTTTTCTTCAAATCAGCATCTAAGCCCATATGATTGATGGAATATTCAACACCATAAAACACGGTGGCTAAATCGTAATAGCCATTAAGTACTAAAACCTTTAGGTTAGGATTTCTTTTTATGGCAGATGTTAAATCCGGTAATGTGCTTACGGCCACTTGTGCGTTCCAGTTAATATTTCCTTCATGCTTCCAGTCCCATTTAAAGTCTTCTCGCTCGCTTGCACTTGTGGTATAGGTTAAATCTTTTCTTACGTTTAACTCATTGTATAAATAATCTTTGTAAGCGGCAACATAAGGAGGAGAAATAGCATCAAACAAAGGATCAGTAAGCGAATTTTGAGATAACAAGTCTTCATTAACACCTGTAAATCGGGAGTCTAGTCTGCCCACAGTTTGACCTTCTTGGCGCAGTAATTCTTGAAAGTACTCCTTATTCTTTACTCGTAAATCAGCTTTTAACCAATAGCTTTGGCTTAACCCCGAATAGTCAGCTAGTTTTTGAGCAATGGCTTTCTTTTCACTTAAACTCAATTGATCGCCTTTAAGCAACGCCAAAGCATATTCGTTTTCGGTGAAACTTCTTACCTCTTTTAAAAAGGCGTTTAGATTTTTGGTCTTGCTTTTTACTTTTTTATGATAAAAAGCGGTAGCAGCATATGTTGGGAAATGGATTAAATAGGCAACATCATCACCAGGGCCAAACAATAAATGTTGCAATTCAAACACCGCTGAAACCATAATTACACCATTCATAGCTATGCCTTTATCATGTAGGGTTTTCACTAAACCAGCATTTCTAAAAGTGCCATAACTCTCGCCTAATAAATATTTTGGCGCATTAAATTTTTCAGTTCTAATGATAAACTGCTCAATAAACAAAGCAATACTTCTAATGTCTTGATCAACACCCCAAAAATCTTCCCATTTTGATTCGCCAATAGGTTTGCTAAAGCCAACACCTATCGGGTCAATCATAACTAAGTCGGCTTTGTCTAAAATTGAAAACTCATTGTTTACCACTTTGTAGGGTGCAGGTTTGGTGTAGTTGGGGTCGTTTATTTCAACCCGTTTAGGACCTAATACTCCAAAATGCAACCAGAAAGATGCAGATAATGGACCCCCATTAAATGCGAATACAATAGGTCTGTTTTCTTTTGAACCGGTTTTCTTGTAATGGGTGAAACCAAACAAGGCAATGGGCTTATCATCTTCATCTCGTAATTGAACCGTGCCTGTTTCAGCATCTAGTTTAATTGTCTTTCCATTAATTTTTACTGAATTGCTTGAAGTAAACAATTCACCTTTTGGTAATTCCTTTGCTTCTTCTTGTTCTTCAGCGGCTGTTGTTTTAGTATCTTTTTTCATTGAAGGATGTGTGTTTTTTCAGATAATGTGAAGATACTCATTACGGAATTACGATAAAAGCACATCAGCATGAGGATGCACGAAATACTTTGTAAACACTTGGTTTTGATAGCAGTGCTGTTGGGCGAACTATTGCAAATTGAAAAGCTATGCCATAGCCATTCTTTAGTCAGGACTAGTCCTGACAGCACATCAACAAAAAACCCTCAATATTAAAATATCAAGGGTTGGAATATAGTGGAGCTGCCGGGGATCGAACCCGGGTCCAGACAAATAAAAAATATACCTTCTACATACGTAGCAACTGTTTGTTTTTCGAAATAATTCAGGTACAATTACGAACCATACAAATTATTCTTATCTCCTAGTCTTAGCCTTTTGGCGGATTAATTCAAAAAGAGCAATCATGCTTGTCTGATGCCTCATATGCTATCAACATGATAAAATTGCAAAGAGACAAAAGCTATCTAATCTTAGATTAGGCAGCTAACGCGAATTGTTTTTCGCCATATAAAAAGTGTTCGCGTCTTGGGATTTACGAGCTCAAAACACAAAGCTCGGCACGCCAGTATACTCATTAGTTTGCTGTCAATTCCATGTCAGCCCCATATTTTCAAAGATCGTTTGCTAGAGTTAGCAATATGTAAAGATAGTTTTGATGCTAAAAGTTCCTTTAGAATAAAATAAAGACACTGTCATTTTCAATCTCTAGTTAATTAATAGAACTTCAATATATTTAAACCATGAAAATAGGCATCATTAAAGAAGGTAAAACTCCACCAGATAGTAGAGTTGTTTTTGCTCCACAACATTGCGAAAAATTGGCTAAAGAGTTTCCTCAAATTGACTTACAAGTTGCATCATCTAATGTGCGCAGTTTTAAAGATGATGAGTATGGAGCACATATTGGCGATATTATTGACCAAGATGTGTTGGTTGGAGTTAAGGAAGTGCCAATTGATCAATTGATTGAAAACAAAACTTACTTTTTCTTTTCGCATACCATAAAAGCACAAGCATACAATCGAGATTTACTAAGAGCGATTTTAAAGAAAAATATAAGATTGATTGACTACGAATGTTTGGTAGATGATAAAGGCAAAAGAGTAATTGCATTTGGCCGTTGGGCCGGCATTGTTGGTGCCCACAATGGCTTAGTGGTTTGGGGTAAAAAATTCAACAAATTTGATTGGGGAAGATGTGGCGATTATAAAGATTATGAAGAACTACAAGCATTTTACAAAACACAAAAGTTACCAGCAATAAAAATTGCCATAACTGGTGGTGGTAGAGTAGCGTTAGGTGCCATTGAAATTATGGATCATTTAGATGTGCTTAGAGTTAGCCATGCTGATTTTAAAAATAAACAATTTGATGAAGCTGTTTATGTGCAGTTAGATTGTGAAGATTTGTATAGAAGAAAAAGCGACAATGGTTTTGGGATACCAGAGTTTTATCAAAAACCAGAGTTATACAAAAGCATATTTGAACCTTATAAAAGTGTGGTAGATGTATTTATCAATGCAATTTATTGGGATCCTAAAGCGCCAAAATATTTTGAGTTAAGCGACATTGAACAGCCTAATTTTAAAATGGATGTAATTGCAGATATTACTTGCGATATTGCTCCAGATGCTGGTGTGCCTGTAACATATAGGGCTACTGAAGTGCCTGAATTGGCCATGGGCATTGATAAAAATACAAAGGAAGAAGTTGCTCCATACCAGCAAGGAACCATAGATGTAATGTCTATCGATCATTTACCAAGTGAACTGCCTAGAGATGCAAGTACCGATTTTGGAAATATGTTCGTAGAACATGTACTACCTGAGTTGTTAAAACCCCAAAGCGACTTTTTAGATAGAGCAACCATTACTAGGGATGGCAAACTAACGGAAAAGTATGCGTATTTGCAGAATTATGTTGATGGTATTGACAATTGACTTTTAACAATTAACAATTCAACTAATGAGTTGAACTAAAAGCCAAAGCTTCTTTTTCATCATTTAATGCTTGGAATTTTGCTAGTCCAAGTTTAAGACATTCCATTGCAGCTTTTAAATCGGTTTTGTTTAACACATAAGCAATACGAACTTGATTTTTGCCCAAACCTTTGGTACTATAAAAGCCAGAACCTGGTGCCAACATTACAGTTGCTCCTTCATGCTCAAATTCTTCTAACAGCCATTGGCAAAAATAATCGCTATCGCTCACGGGTAATTGCACTGTAGCATAAAAAGCACCACCAGGGTTAGGCAGTTTTACCCCTTCAATATCATTTAGGGTATTCAATAATATATCTCTACGTTCAGCATATTCTTTTATTATTGGGCTGTAAAATTCCTCACCCAAATTAAATAAATCGGCACCGGCAATTTGTGCTAAACTAGGCGGACTTAAACGTGCTTGTGCAAATTTTAATGCGGTATCCCAAACTGCTTGGTTGCGGGTAACCATGCAACCCACACGGGCTCCACAGGCACTAAAACGTTTACTTATGCTATCAAATACTACAATATTTTGTTCTAAACCATCTAAATTTAATGATGAGTAGTGTTGCTTGCCTTCATAGGCAAACTCACGATACACTTCATCTACAAACAAAAATAAATCATGTTTTAACACAATTTCTTTAAGTGTTTTCAGCTCTTCCTTAGTGTATAAATAGCCAGTAGGGTTATTGGGATTACAAATTAAGATTGCCTTTGTATTTGGGGTAATTAACTTTTCAAATTCTTCCATTGCTGGTAGGGCAAAATTATCATCAATGCGAGTGGTTATTGGTACAATTTTTACATTGCTTGAGCCTGCAAAACTTATATAGTTGGCATACATTGGTTCAGGTACAATAATTTCATCATTGCCATCAAGGCAACTGCTCATTCCAAAAACCAAAGCTTCAGATGCTCCTGTGGTGATTAAGAAATTAGTGAAATCTATTTTTTTGTCTAAAAATGTATTGTAATATTTAGCAAACTGCTTTCTATAAAATTCATACCCTTGTGAAGGACAATAGGAAAGTATTTTTTCGTTGGTGTTTTTCAAATTCTGCCAAAATGAATCTGGAGTTTCAATATCGGGCTGACCAATATTTAAGTGATAAATTTTAACCCCTCTTTCGACAGCAGCATCAGCATAAGGCACTAATTTTCTTATGGGTGATGAGGGCATGTTGGCCCCTTTAGTTGATATTTTTGGCATTTCTCAAAATTATGAAATAGTATTTATTAAAATGCTAATTTATACGTGGAGATTGCAAAATAATTGACATTGGAATATTTCAGTAAATCTGGTTTTCCTCCTCTTTCGACCTCTTTCCATACGGAAAATGCTCAAGATGGAGGAAAGTCTTAGGTCATAAAAAAACCCCGCAACTAAATAAATTAGTTACAGGGCTATCAACACTCGGTAAAAGCGTCTTAAATTTCTTATTTCTCGCTAGGGTTGGTCATCATTGGTTCTTCCTTTTCAGGAGTACCATCTTTTTCTGTTACCACAAAACCTTTAATAAATAATATTTTTGTTGGTGAATTGCCATTACTTGTAACTGTTATTGCTTTATTAAACTTGCCGCCTCTAGCTGCATTGTAAGTTGCTTTAATTACACTTGATTCTCCTGGCATAATTGGTTCTTTAGACCAATCTGGCGTAGTACAACCACAAGATGGTTTTACATTTGTTAGTATCAATGGCTCATTGCCCGTATTGGTAAATTCAAATTCGTAGGTAACAGGCTTGTTTTGCTCTATTTCGCCAAAATTGTGCTTTTCAACTTTAAACTCAATTTCTGCACCTTCAACTACTTCTGTAACAGCAGGATCATCCTGGCCATCTCCATCAGCGTCTTGAGCAAAAGCTGCTACACCTAAAAACATTATTGCGAAAAATACACTTAGTACTTTATTCATCTTCATTTTCTTTATCGTTATCAAATTTACTAATAAAATTTATCGAATTCATATAAAATTCTGTTTAGCTATGTTCAATAACTATACCAATTAGACTAAACAAGCGTAAAAAAGACACTTTTACACTAAAAATACCTGAAAATCAGATAATTACAGGTTATTTATAATATGATTATGTGTAAGGGGGATTTGAAAAGGATTTTTATAGGGATGAAAATAGGACCTTGATTTATTATCTTTGTGAGATATGGCGAGAGGCAGTAAGAAAAGCAAAAGCGAACAAATTTCATTTGAGCAATTTAAACAAGAGGTATTGGCAGATTTTAAAATTGCCTGTGAAAGTCGTGAAACCAGTTTATTAGGTAGACGAGAGGTGCTTACAGGAAAGGCCAAGTTTGGCATTTTTGGTGATGGCAAAGAAATACCTCAGTTAGCTTTGGCAAAATCATTTAAAGCAGGAGATTTTAGATCGGGTTATTACCGAGATCAAACTTTTATGATGGCCATTGGCGAGTTAACCATTGAGCAATTTTTTGCGCAATTGTATTCCAATACTGATGTTAAGGAAGAGCCTCACTCGGCAGGTAGACAAATGAATGGTCATTTTGCCACCAGAAGTTTAGATGAAAATGGTGAGTGGAAGGAGTTAAAGAACATGAAAAACTCATCTTCTGATACTTCACCCACAAGTAGCCAAATGAGCCGAGCGGTTGGCTTGGCATTGGCTTCAAAAGCATTTAGAAGTTCTAAACCTATTAACAAGAGCACAAAATTTTCTAACAATGGCAATGAAGTTTGTTTTGCAACCATTGGTGATGCATCAACTTCAGAAGGGCCATTTTGGGAAAGTATAAACGCTGCGGGTGTTATGCAAATTCCATTAGCAGTAAGTATTTGGGATGATGGTTATGGTATATCAGTACCTCAAAAGTATCAAACCACTAAAGAAGATTTATCCGAAATTTTATCTGGTTTTACTTCTACTTCTAAAAAGAAAGGAGTAGATGTACTTACCGGTTATGCTTGGGATTATGCAGGCTTGGTTCAATTGTATCAAGAAGCAATTGATCATACGAGAGAAACGCATACACCTTGTATTATACATGTTAAAGAATGTACTCAGCCACAAGGGCATTCAACCTCAGGTTCGCATGAACGATATAAGAGTAAAAAGCGCTTGGATTGGGAAACGGAATGGGATGGAATAAAAAAAATGGCTGAGTGGATGGAGAAAAATGCCTTAGCTACTGCAGATGAATTGGAAGAAATTAGACAAGCAGCAAAGAAAACGGTAAGAGATGCCAAAAAAGCTGCATGGAGTAAATATATAGACGCCATCAATATAGAAAGAGCTGAGGTTATTAGCATTTTTAATGAAGTGATTGCAGAATCGGCAAACAGTGAAGCAGTTGCTGCAATTGCCAAAAATATTGCAGATTTAACTGAGCCTTTTAGAAGAGAGTTATTGGTTGCAGCCAAAGCTATTCGTAAAATTGTAAGAGGTGAGCAACTTAATTCGGTGCAAACTTTAAATAATTGGATAGCCAACTTTTTTGAAGAAAACACAGAAAGATATACAAGCTACTTACATTCGCACAGCGCAATGGCAGCTTTAGATGTTGCTGAGGTTGAGGCCGAGTTTAACGCTGATGCTCCAATGATTAATGGCTCTGAAATTTTAAATGCTTGTTTCGATTATCACTTGGCAAACAACGAAATGGTTTTTGCTTTTGGTGAAGATTTAGGTAAAATTGGTGATGTAAATCAAGGCTTTGCAGGCTTGCAAGAAAAGCATGGTGAGCATAGAGTTTTTGATACTGGAATTAGAGAGAATACAATTATAGGACAAGGAATTGGGATGGCCATGCGTGGTTTGCGACCAATTGCCGAAATACAATATTTAGATTATTTATTATTTGGGTTGCAGCCATTATCAGATGATTTAGCGACAGTGCAATACCGAACCAAAGGTGGGCAAAAAGCGCCTTTGATTGTGCGTACTCGTGGTCATAGGTTAGAAGGTATTTGGCATACAGGGTCGCCAATAGGAATGATTTTAGGTTCATTGAGAGGAATGCATGTTGCTGTACCACGAAACATGACACAAGCCGCAGGGTTTTACAATACTTTGCTACAAAGTGATGAACCTGCATTAGTTATTGAGTGCTTAAATGGTTATCGCTTAAAAGAAAAATTACCTAGCAATATTGGAACATTTACGGTGCCTTTGGGTGTGCCCGAAATTTTAACAGAAGGCAATGATGTTACCTTGGTTACTTATGGTTCATGCGTAAGAATTGCACAAGATGCTATTAAGGAGTTGAATGAAATTGGCATTTCGGTTGAGCTAATTGATGTGCAAAGTTTATTGCCGTTCGATTTAGATCATAGAATTGTGGAGAGCTTAGCTAAAACTAATCGCATTGTATTTTTGGATGAAGATGTGCCAGGTGGAGCAAGTGCCTACATGTTGCAAAAAGTGCTAGAAGAACAAGAAGGCTATAAATTGTTAGATAGTCAGCCTGTTACTTTAACAGCTAAGCCAAACCGAGTGGCGTATGGATCGGATGCAGATTATTTTAGTAAGCCAAATAAAGAAGATGTTTTTGAAGTCATTTATAAGCTTATGCATGAAGCGGATCCTGCTCAGTTTCCTGCTTTTTTCTGATGTCCGTTTTCGATAATCATCATATTGCCATGGGTGTGGTAGTCATATGCATTGGGAAACACCTTTTTGAAGGTGCCATTTAAAAATTCGTCAACTCGCTCTTTATACCTTTTATTGTAAAGCCTATTCCAACATATTATTCCCTTAGGGTTAAGTGCATTTTTTAGCTGCTCAACAAACTGCAACTTATCAAACTCTTCTGGCACATATGAGTCAATAAATAAGTCAACACAAATCAAATCATACTTTTGGGAGTTGCTATGCATAAATATTTTAGCATCAGCATTAACAAGACTGAGATGCTTCACTTCATCACTACGGTATTTGTGAAATAAATGAATGATGGTTTCATCAATTTCAACACCAGTGTAATGTATTTTTTTACTGGCTTTTCTATTGAGAATAAATGGAATGCTACCTAAGCCAAAACCTAGTATCAAACAGCTTTTAACTTTTTTACGTCCTATTTTTAAATGAGTGAAAGCATCTTCATAAATATTGTACAAGTCATCATAGGAGTAAATTGCATTGGGCGTATCTAATCTCAATCGGCCCTTGCTTAAGCATACTTGCAGGTAATCGTTGATGTCGCCTCTAACTGCTTCCAACTGCACATCACCAAAATAGCTAAGTACTTTTTTTAAGAAAGGAGCTTTGTAAGCCATGTGGCGAAATTAATGATATGGGCTTAAAATTTACTAGTAGATTTAATTTTGGCAAATGCCAAGTGCATAAATAAATCGTAGCAAATGCTACGACAAATTGGGCTCTAACAAAAAAGTCCTACTTCTTTTTTTTCGCTCGTTTTTCGGCCTTTTTTTCTTTAGCAGTTTTTGCTGGTTCTTTCTTTATATTTTTTTTTGAGTCTTTACCTTTTGCCATAATGGTTTTGTTTATCTGATTGGGTTAATGTTGTGTGAACCCTAAAAAATTGTATTACGAATTTAAATAAATAAGTCAGAGACTTTAGCTTATTCTTACTTTTCAGTTGCGTACTTAAGAGAGGTAATTTTAAATGTGAAGCTTTTTCATCTCTTCCACCATGATTTTTTCTTGGGAGGATTAGTGTTGATTCGTGTCATTAGAAATGCTTGGTATTTGGGGTCATCTTCTGTAAAAATTTCTTCTCCCTCCAATCCATAAGCTCTGGTTAATTCATCAGCTGCCTTATCTAAATTGCCTACTTCAAACTGACATTGCCCTAAGCGCAAATGAATAAATGGATTTCCAATTGCGTCCGGACAGCGCATTGCATTAGAAAGATTGTCAACACCTGCTTGGAAATCACCCCCTAGAAAATTGGCATCACCAATTGCTGTTAAAATCCAAGTGGATGTATCCCAATCCGTTTTGGGTTCAGGAACTAAATCAAATGCTTTCCAATAATTTTCTAATGCTAAACTAAAGTTTCCGTTTTCAGCCATACCATCACCTTTGGCGCATAAGTCTTGAATCTCCGCATTTGTTTTATCGTCTAATTCTTTCATGTGCTATAACAATTATGAATACATAATAATACAAAAATTACTTGCAATTAATAAGCGTTTTATTTCTCAAACGCAATTGATATATAGCTCCAAAAATCAATCCAATTATAGCTCCAATATAGCTGGCAGTATGCATTGTTCCAACTATTAAAAATGCATTTTTATCTGCAACTCCATTGGGTATACTCCAATCAAAATTTAACGCTGAAACAATAAACTTACCTATCAATATCCCTAATAGTCCAACTCCGAATGCGATTGCTATCGCGCGAACAGAAGCTCCCAAAATACTTTTTCGCATTAGCTTTGTGTTGGGCATAAATAATCCGATTATCCCAAATACAACTCCAACTAACAAACCGGTCCACCATGTAGACATGAAGCCAATGATAGCCGTTGATAATCGCAGATTATTTGGTCCAAAAGTTTCTATATGAAACTGTTGAAACTTGAACTTTGTAAAATATTCAGAAGATATTGAGAAGGAAATTTGGTCATGCAACATTCCATATACTCCTGCCAAAATGGGAAGGGTTATTAATGTAACGATCAGGATTAATATTTTTCTACCTTTCACTTTTCAGGATTTGCCAATACGTTTAATGTAAAATGTGAGCTTTAGCATTGATATCATTAGTCATTTAGCTTTTTACAATTTTTCGTAGTGGGTTTTTAATGGATATGGGTTCCGCCATCCCAAAAACTATGACCGTGAGTGTGCCCCCCAAAATTACGGTGCAAGCCCCATATTGGCACCTCCAAAAAAAATAGTATCAATACTGCTCCAATAATTAGCTTAAAAGTTTTAGTTCTTCTAAACGACTTATATTTAATTCGATTTCCAATAAGGAGCAGATGAAGCCCTTTTATTAAAATCACTATCGACACAATTAACCATATCAATTCTTGAAAATAAAATTTGGCGAAATAGAACCCTCCCACCGTTAGCTCTTCAAATTCAAGTAAAATTGGCAAGTTTTCTAAATGCCTTACTGCATTCAATATGGAGAATACGACAATTAGTAAGCCTAACACTTGGCAAGATTGATATTTTTTTAAAATTGAGGAGGCAATTTGTATTAATATGACAATTATGCCTGTAACAATTAATATGTGAGATCTCAAATATTCATCCAATGCGAACAATAAAATGAAACCTAGAACAATAGCACATATACTGTAGAGATATACTCGTTTGAATTTCATAATAATTGTAATCTAGCAATTTTGTATAAAACTTAAATAAATTTCATATGCAAAATGGATTCACCAAAATTAGCCAAAAAATAAGCCTAATCAGTTTTAGACTCATATTGCATAGCTGCTTTTAAAAATTTCTTTTTTATTCTACTCCGTAGCCCTCTTGGTTTTAATACTTCAATTGATTCGCCAAAGCCCAAAAGCAATCTGTCAAACTCAAAGTTTAAATGCACATTTAATTTTACTATTACACTGCCATCATTGCAGCGTTCTACTACTTCTTGTGAATGGTGAAAAGGTTTAGTAAGCACGTAAGGTGCGTTATAATCATCAATTTTTAGCACTACTTCCATTAATTGACTTTCATTTAAAACTGTAACACCTATGGTGTTTTGGTAGTATTCATCACCATTAAAATTTCCGCTGTTGTATGGTAAGCTTAAGTTATATTCTATTTCAATTATTCTATCAAGAGCAAATGTTACAATGGGATCTGCTGCATCTTTTCTGCCAATTAAAAACCACCTATTGTTAAACTCCTTTAAAATGTAAGGATGAAAAGGTATGGTAGATGGATGACGAGCTTTAAACGATTGATAAGTAATGTTTAAACACATTTTTTTTAGAATGGCCTTGTATAAAACATCAAGGTGTTGCAAACCTTTTAAATTTTCATTTTTATCTAAATGAATAATAGATGATTGATCTGTTTTTTCGGTATAAATCTTATCCTCTAGTTTTTGTATAATTCCTCCCAACTCATCAAACAGCGAAAAGTCTTTAAACTGCTTAAGCATTTCAACCGTTTCACTTAAAACATCCATGTCGTGTTCCGTTATTGGTATGTTGGTTATTGAATATTGTTCATCTTCATATCTATAATACTTTTTGTCATACACCTCAATGGGTGCATTGTAACCCAATTTGTCGCTTCTCATTAATTGTATATCTAATTGAATGCTGCGCTTACTAACGTTTACGTCTTTACCTTCATATTCACACAAAGCATCAGAACAGGCTTCAATTAAATCGTTGAGGGTCCATTTACGGTAATGGTTTTGCAAACATTTATCAATAGTTTTATAGCGAATAAGCGCGTTTTTGTTTTGTGCCATTCATCTAAATTATTCATTATTTTTAACTGCGCAAAATAATTGCGTAGTAAGTGCGAACCTTTGTGGTATTATTAAAACAATAATCATGGAACAAAAAATTAACATTAACGGAAACACATTAATTAAACTAGGTTTTACACCTAAAAAATGGTTTAGTGAAGCAATTGATTTTGTTAACGAAAATCAATTAAGTGAAAAAGAAATGTTGAGCTATTTAGAGCAATATAAAGCTAAGCCAATGTTAGCATTGCATAAAGAAGGTGCACCATTGGCCATTAATATTAAGGCTAGTAACGAGTTGGAAGAGAAAAACGTGCAATCGGTTATTGAAACTATGAAGGTTGTTTTAAAAACGCCAACGGTTGTTGCAGGTGCAATTATGCCTGATGCGTGTCCAACGGGCCCAACAGGCACTATACCAGTTGGAGGAATTGTTGTTGCAAAAAATGCCATTCATCCTGGTATGCATAGTGCAGATATTTGTTGTTCTGTTATGCTTTCAGATTTTGGTAAAGTAAATCCAAAGGAATTAATGGATGCTGCTCATGCTTCAACCCATTTTGGTGGGGGAGGTAGAGAAAGAAATGACCAGTACAGAATTCCTGATGAGTTGTTAACAGCATTTAAAGGAAATAAAATGTTGAAAGATGACAACTTTATTCAAGTTGCAAGAAAACATTTAGGTACACAAGGTGATGGAAACCACTTTTTGTTTATTGGCGTTTCTAAAAAGACGGGTAATACCATGATGGTGACCCACCATGGATCGAGAGGTGTGGGTGCAAGGTTATTTGAAAGAGGAATGAAGATTGCCGAAAGGTTTAGAAAAGAGATTTCGGAAGATACCTTAAAGCAAAACGCTTGGATACCATTTGATACAGAAGAGGGACAAATTTATTGGGATGCCTTGCAAGTAATAAGAGCTTGGACAAAACAAAATCATATTTGTATACATGATGCAGCTGCAAAAAGAATTGGGGCAAAATTGGAAAACAGATTTTGGAACGAGCACAACTTTGTTTTTAAAGATGAGGACTTGTTTTACCATGCAAAAGGGGCAACGCCATTAAACGAAAAATTTATGCCAGACATTACGGGGCCTAGGTTAATACCATTAAATATGGCTGAGCCTATTTTAATTGTTGAAGGTGAAACAACTAAAAACAATTTAGGATTTGCACCTCACGGAGCCGGCAGAAACATGAGCAGAACAGCACATAAAAAAACAAAGAGAGAAAAACCAGTAGAAGCAATTTTTGAAGAAGAAACAAAAGGATTGGATATCAGATTTTTTTCAAATGAAATTGATATAACAGAGTTGCCTTCAGCTTATAAAAATGCAGAGACTGTGAGAAACCAAATGAATGAGTTTGGCTTAGGAGAAGTTAAAGATGAGGTAATGCCTTATGGGTCAATTATGGCTGGCGATTGGCACAAGAATGCGCCATGGAAAGTTAGAAAAAGAGAGAAATTAAGAAAACAGGCAGAAGCAGAAAAAAAATAAATTTACTTTTGCGTGTCTGTTTTAAACAGAAATTATGATTAATAGAATTGCACATATAACAGATCATCAACTACTCGGATTGCCGAGCTATCGCTCGAATAATTTACGAGAAGGGGACTTTCTGTGCAATTTTTATTGGGAGTAAGATTAAAATCTTAATAAATAAATACACAAGCGTCCGATTTTCGGGCGCTTTTTTTTTGATATTTTTTTTGAAATAATTAGTTAATGAAAATGAAGTAAAAGCAAAGCGAGAAGCATTATGCAATTGAGAGACAGACAATTGAATAATATGGGAAAAAACTACAAAAAGTGGATAGGCGGAGCTTTGCTTAAAAATTAACATAACTAATTGATAATCAAATAAATAAAACTAATAATTGTTTGGATATTTGAAAAAAGCATATCATATTTGCACTGTTGAATTAAACAACTATAATTAATATAATAATGAAAACAATTTTACAAATAAGTATTCTTTTCTCCCTACTGCCGAAAGGTTGTATCCAGCAACTTTATCGCGCGCATTCGCAATTAAAAGATGGGAAGATGATCAGTTAGTGCAATTACAATATTTGTAAATGACTTAATAGAGCATCTCCCACCAGAGATGCTTTTTTTATGCAAAATTTGGAAGAACAAGCCAATAGGCGGTGGCCACGGTTTTGAAAACCGTTCGGAGTTAACGACTCGTGTGGGTTCGATTCCCACTTCTTCCACAAATAATATCGGGTAGTAGAGGAGTCAGGTCTATCTCGCCTCATTTGGATTGAGGAGCACGCAGGTTCGAATCCTGCCTACCCGACAACATGGAAGTATTGAGCAATTGGTTGGCTCGCCAGACTGTAAATCTGGTCTGCTTATGCAGCTTGTAGGTTCAAGTCCTGCTGCTTCCACTAAGGCATAAATGTTTGGTTTTGCTTAACTGTCTCTTAAGTAGATTGAATGTTTTTGCCTTACATCTTGGAGGATAACGGTGGTTGTTTCTTCCGACTTAACAAGTCGGAATGGTCGCAGTAGATCCCGAAAGTTTTCGGGACTACCTCTCAGACAAATTTGCCCTGTAGTGTATTGGCAACACGCAAGACTTTGATTCTTGAGCAACAGGTTCGACTCCTGTCAGGGCAACAAAAATGCGGAGATGGCGGAATGGGATACGCGCCTGTTTTAGAAACAGGATTTTGGGAGTTCGAATCTCCCTCTCCGTACAAATGGTGTTTTTAGTTTATGCGGTAAAACGTCTCAGTGTGAATGAGAAGAACAGGGTTCGAGCCCCGAGAACACCCGAATTAGAAGTATAGTTTAACGGATAAAACATTGGATTACGAATCCAAAGATGCGAGTTCGAGTCTTGCTACTTCTACTTAAAAATGTGGTAGTACTATTTTCATGGTTGTTGGTATGGAAGTCGCAGACTTCATTCCATTCTTGCTCAGCAGTTGCAAACTGCTGAGGGTTGTAGAACTCACAAATATGTTAAACCCCATAAATCGCGGTGAAAACTACGATTTATGGAGGTATGCTTGACAATCCTTATAAGTTACCTTTTCTTAGACTTCAGGTGCCGAATATTTGACAATATCAATTCCTATTCCATTGGGATCTTCTATGGCAAAATGTCTATCACCCCATGGTTCATCTCTTAGCTCTATTTTTATCTCAACCCCTTTCACTTTTAGCTCTTTATAAATTGAATCAACATCTTCCACTTCAATAGTTAAGTAAACTCCTTCCCCATTAAACGGTTTATGGAAATATGGATGTTGCGTTGGATGGTTTGGTTTTAAAAATGAAAACTCAGCTAATTTATCTGGAGTGTGCATGAGTAAATAAAACTCATTTTCAAAGGCAACTCCAAAACCCAATACTTCTGCATAGAATGTTTTGCTTTCAATTAATTTCTCTGTTAAAATACCTGCATTTAGTTTCATCTTACTTTTTTTATTGATTAATTAATAATGCAAATATCAGTGGTGAAAGAAGCCGGTAATTGTAAAAAAAGGACATTATTGAACTGCGAAAGCTTTAGCAGGAGTAACCCCATAAAACTTCTTAAACTCTTTGATAAAGTGAGCTTGATCGTAATACCCTAATTCATAAAATATTTTGTTATTTTTTAAACTTTGACTAGAGGGTTTAGCCCTCAATATATTTTGAAAGCGAATTACCTGACTAAAAGATTTTGCCGTTGTTCCAATGTAAGAATCAAAATATCGTCTCAATTGCCTTGGACTTAACCCCACATTTAATTCGGTTTGCACATTTATAACTCCAAAATTTTTCAATATTAGCTGCAATGCATTTTTAAAGCGTTCATCTAAATTTGTTTCCTTAGCGTTTATCAGTTCAATCAAATGACTATCTAATTTGTTCTTAATCGCGGTTAAGCTTTCATTAATTGAAAAGGCACTAGCTATAAAATTGGAAGTTTCACTTGCAATAGGCTGCAAAGGAGAATAGTTGTTACTCAGCTCTTTCGCATTAACTTTAAAGAGGACAGGAAATACAGTTGGGAAAAATCGTATGCCTACATAATTGAATTTTTCACCAATCTCAAATTCAGTATATTTTTTACAAAAGCCCATCACAAAATTTTGAGCGGGTTGATCTAATTGAAAAAAAATATCTATGCATCCATCAGAAACTACTTTGTAGATAAAAGGTTTGGTAAGTTTTTTAGGAGTATTTAATTGCCAGTAGCAATGGATGTAATCATTAAGTTGTGGATGGGGCAGTACTTCAGTATAAGATATATGCTGATTTGTACGCTCAATGGTAGGTTGATATGGATGATAAAATTGACGGATGTTTGAATTTTAACTCAAGTTATTATTTTTAATTTGATAATTGTACCCCAATTCCAACAACCCCAATAGTTAAACACAAAGATTCTAAAATTTGGGAATCGGATTTTTGATACTTGTTGTTGATAAGGCTAAAAATTTTCCGTGGTGGGTAGTTGATATATAAACCTGCTGTTTTATATCATTAACATAAACTTGCGGAATGCCAACTTCATTTTTAATAACATTGATTTGATAAGGCTTGCAATTTAATGTTAGCGCTAGCTTTTCATTTATTAACTCATAGTAATTTTCAGGTAGCTTGCTGTCATAAGTGACAATATCATGGTTAGCTTTTTTTGAGTTGGTGCTGGTTGCAAAAGAGAAAATGTATTCTTTTAATTGGCTAGTGGTCGTATGGTATGTTTCGCCTTCTAAAAACACCATACCATGCTTATCATCTATTAGTTTGCACGATATTTTAGTAGGATAAAAAGAACGCACCTGCTTTGTTCTTAAATGGATTTTATATGCACTTTCCTTCATGCTCCATAGCCGCCAAACGCAAGTAAATGGGTCATTAGCTTGCGCAATGTAGCTTTGCTCACTTTTGGTGAAAACCTTGGCTAAAAAGCCTTTACGTGTCCAATCGCTATGCAAACGTGTGTAGGTCAAATCTACAATATCATTGCCTATCACTTATTGGCAACTTTGGTTTGTATTACTTCTAGTGCCGATTTAACGTTAAGCATTTTATCCATTGCATCATTGTCAATTTCAATTTCGTATTTGTCTTCTATATCTAAAACCACATCTACCAAATTTGCAGAATTAATTTTTAAGTCTTTTAAAAAATCAGTGTCTTCACTAATGTTGTCAAAAGCTGCCTGATTTTGAATATATGGTTTTACTATCTCCTTGAGATCATTTATTAGTACTGCTTTGTCCAACATTGTTTACGAATATTTTTTAAAAATTATACAAGCATTTACATCTCCAAATCCAAAACTTGCCTTAGCTACAATATTAACTTCTTTTTGGATAGTTTTTGTTGGAATACTATCCTTAGGAATCAAAGCAGCAATCTCATCACTTACATCTTCACAATTAATATTGGGGAAAATAAATTGATCTCTAAGCTGTAATACACATGCTACACTTTCAATTGCTCCCGCGGCTGTTAGACAATGGCCTACCATAGATTTTAATGAATTGATTGGTGGAAAAGCATCTATTGAAAGATCTAAAGTTTCAACCCAATTGCTAATTTCCTTATGATCATTTTTTGTTGCAGTTAAATGGCCGTTAATGGTATCAATTTCTGAAGCATCAACATTTGATTTATCTATGGCTTTTTTAATGCATTGTTGTACCGCTTTATCATTTGGTATGGTCATAGAACCACCGTTGCGTTGACCTCCAGAATTAACATGTCCGCCTAATATTTCTGCATAAATAGTTGCATTGCGAGCCAGCGCACTTTCCAAAGATTCTAAAACTAAGGCACCTGCTCCACCGCCGGGCACAAAGCCAGAAGCTGTTGCGCTCATTGGTCTTGAACCTTTTGTAGCATTATCATTGTGCTTATAGGTAAGCACTCGCATGGCATCAAAACCTCCCCAAACATAGGGTCCATCATCACTGCAGCTGCCTACTAACATGCGTTTAGCTGCACCATTGGCAATGCGATTATAACCCATTATTATAGCTTCAGTTCCAGTAGAACAGGCTGAGGAGTTAGTGGTTACTTGATTGCCCAACGCCAAAATGCCGCCTAAATATGCACTTACACCACTTACCATGGTTTGTGCAACAGCCGTGCTACCAAGTCTTCTTACATTGCCGTCATCAATTTTATAAATGGATTCTCTAAACTTATCTACACTAGAGGTGCCCGTTCCGAATATAGTACCACTATCAAAATCTGCTTCATCTTGTATGGTTAGTCCTGCATCTCGCCAAGCATCCATACCTGCTATACAACCATATAAAATTCCATTGCTGTTAAAGTTTCTTAATTGCAAATCGGTAAGGTATTGTCGCTTAAATTCTTCATTTATTTCTGGCACGCCACCAATACAACAAGAGAACCCCAAATCTTTTAATTGCTGAAAATATTTGATTCCAGATAGGCCAGCTTTAATGGCTTTGCTAAATGCATCTACGCCAACACCATTGGGTGCAACCACTCCCATACCGGTAACTACCACTCTATTTGGCATAGTTAAATCAACACTATTTTTCTTTTGGCTCATAAATAATTATTACGCTTTTAGCATACCAGCAATTGATCCATTGCATATCAATTCTTTTTTTTCATTGTGCATCTCAACATTGCATTTCAATTTGTTAAATCTAAAATATTGTTTAGTGCTTTTAACAAATACCTTTTGTGGGGGTATAACAGGCAAAAAGTAATCTACCGCATTAGAGGTCATTGCAATTTTAATATTGGCGTTTATTTTTTGTTGCTCGTTTAAAAGATATATCCCTAAGCACACCAATCCAATTTGTGCCATGGTTTCCGTAAGTATAACTCCCGGTGTAATAGGGTTGTTTTTAAAGTGGCCATTATAAAAGGGTAGGTCTGGCGAAAATTTATAGGTGCCTTCAACAGCATTTTCATTGATTAATAATATTTCATCAACAAATAAAAAAGGATGCTGATAAGGTAATAATGCTATAATTTCTTGTGATGTCATAGGCTAACTAAGATGCTCTCCGCCATCTACTGGAATAATTGTACCAGTAATCCATTTGGCTTCATCTCGTGTTAGCAAATATACAACAGCCGCTACATCTTCTGGGGTTGTCATTCTTTGGTTGGGATTGCGTAAAAGCGTATTTTTTTTAATAACATCACTGCCAGGTATCATTCTAAAAGAAGCAGTATCGGTTACGCCTGCTTGTATACAATTTGCTTTTATTCCCAGTGGAGCAAACTCCAAAGCAATATTTCTTGTAATGGCTTCAAGGGCTGCTTTGGCTGCTGAGACAGCCCCATAGTTTGGCGTAGCTTTGGTATTTCCTTCACTGGTAAAACTTATAATTCTTGCATCTTTGGCAAATAAATTATGGCCTACAATATCTTTTGTCCAATCGTACAAGCTAATAGCCATGCTATTAATCGTCAACTGAAAATCATCATTTTGCAAGGTTGCACCTTTTGTTGCATGCATTGGCTTTAAGTTGCCTTTGGCTATGCTGTGCACCAACACTTTTATGCTGCCATCACCTTTTAACTTTTCCTTTAAATGTGCTAATACCTTGGTTCTATTTTCTTCTTTTACGGCATCAACATTATGGTGTAGCAATGTTATGTTGTGCGCTGTTTTTATGTTTTCAAACTCATTTTCAATGGCAGAAATTTCGCTGCGCCTTTCTCTATAAATTAGGCATAAATTCATGCCGTGTAACGCTAGCTTTTTGGCCGTAGCCAAGCCTAGTCCGCTAGATGCGCCTAATATAATTGCCCAGTTACCGCTATGTGATTTCTCAACTACCACTTTAATAATAGTATTTGTGCTGTAAAACCTGGTCCAAAACTTAGCATCAATCCAATATCACCTTTATTGGGTTTTTCATTTATAAACTTTTCTAGCACGTAAAGCACGGTAGCGCTAGACATATTGCCGTAGGCTCTTAGCACCTCTTTTGTATTGTTAATGTTTTTGCCCAATGAACCAAATAGTTCTTCAACGGTATTCACAATTTTTTTACCTCCGGGATGAAAAATTAAGTGGTTTACATCTTCAATTTGCAGATTGTTTGCCTCTAAAAACGGATACACTATTTTCGGAAAATGTTCGGCAATTTTATCGGGCACTTCCTTATCTAACACCATTTGCAAGCCCGTATTTTTTAATTCAAAACCCATCATGTGCTCGGCATTGTAAAAATGATACATAGACTCTCCAATAATTACTGGACCAGTTTCATTTTCGTAAGAAGACAAGATTGCACACGAGCACCCATCACCAAAAATGGCTGCACTTACTATGTTGGCCATAGAAAAATCGTTTAGCTGAAAAGTTGATGTTGGTGACTCGATAGCTAGGATAAGTGCTCTTTTATTGGGGTTGGCTTTAAGAAAATTGTTGGCATAAATAAATGCCGATACGCCAGCTACACAACCCATTTCGGTTACTGGAAGACGAACAACATTTTGTTTCATGCCTAAGCGGTTAATCAAGTAGGCATCAATTGAAGGTATCATAATGCCAGTGCAACTAACACTTATTATGTAATCTATATCTTCAGCATCTAGTCCAGCAGATTTTAAGGCATTTTTGGCTGTCTGCTCCGCCAGTTCTATACATTCCTTTTTATATATGGCGTTCTTTTCTTCAAATGAAGTTGCGGTAAAAACCTCCTCAGGGTTCATTATTGAGTAACGTTTATCTACACCGGCATTTTCAAAAATCTTTTTTGCCTTGCGTTGAAATCTAGGGTCTTGCTCGGCCAACCAAACATCAAGTAGCGGCAAAATATCTTTGGTATCCCTTGAATATTTGGGAACTTGCTTTACAACTGTAGTTACTTTGACGCTCATTTTTTAAATATTATCCATTGGTAACGGAACGCCCACTTCCATTTAATTTGGCTTTTACTTTTTAATCTGCTGGCAAATTGCTCAAAGTCAATTCTTTTAAAAGCTTTGCGAATAGACAATTTACCATCTTCCTTCATCATATGATTGCTTACAAATAAAGTAATTAGTTGAAAAAGATGATAGGCCATAGGATGTCTATGCAAGTCATTAACTATAACTCCAATTTTCGCTTTTTGTTCTAAAGATTCGACAAGGTTGAAGGCAACTTCATCTTCAAAATGATGCAAAAACAAGGTACATAAGGCAATATCATATTCAATGGCTTTAAATTCTGCAGAGAGCACATCTTGTTTTAAATACTTTATGTCGCTATAATTTTTTGATAGTTCTATGGCATAATCAATGGTTGCTTGGTTGGCATCAATGCCCAACATATCGAATTGATAGCCTTTGGTTTTGGCCACTTTGCTTAATGCACGGAGCATGTCGCCATTTCCACAACCTAAATCTACTATAGATATGGTTTTGTTTTTAGGATACCCCTTTAGCAATTGCATTACTCCTTTAATAGTAAGCTGGTTGCCACCAAGAAATTGGTTGATGGTTGCAATTTTATCAAGACTATCAATCAATATATCTCCCGACATATCTAGATCATCCATGATTTCCTCTTCTTTGCTTCTATGCGTTGTATCTATCCACATTTATAATATTTTCATGGGTTTACCGTGCGTCATTTTTATGATGCTTGGCAGTATAAAAGGAAACAATTTTATCAATACTGCTAAGACTTCAGTAAGAAAACCAATTTTAAATAACTTGGCAATTACGTGTCCGGCTGCCAACCTTGATTGAAACTCCGATTTCCAAATTTTAATGTATTGTTTTTCTAGTTCAACTCTAGATTTAATTTCGCATTGAAAGTACTTATAAATTAAATCAGACGCCATGTATGAAGACCTAATTGCCATGCTCATGCCATTGCCAGCTAACGGATGAATAAGGCCAGCACTATCTCCACACATAATAACATGATCTTCTATTAATTTTTTTGAAGAGAACGATATTTGGCTAATCGTAATAGGCCTATCAAAAACAGGCGTTAAATCATTGAATGCTTTTTTTAAATGCTTGTTTTTACGCACTACTTTTTTTTCGAATTCCGAGATGCTTTTATACCGCTTAAAAGACTTGTAGTCTGTAATGTAGCAAACATTGATTTTATTAGATTCTACTTTTGATAAACCACAATAACCACCCTCAAAATTGTGTAAACTCACCAAGTTATTGGGAAATTGGCCTTGATAATGCGCTTTTACGGCTAAGTAAGGAGCGCTTTCTTTCATAAACGATCTATTGAGATTAACATCTATATTAGATCTTTTACCAAAAGCGCCAATTACTATTTGGGCTTGATAAGTATTGGAATTATTGGTTGTTATTTTGAATTGATCATCTTCAAACAACACTTCAGTTACAGAAGCGTGTAGGATCTTTACTCCATTTGATTTAGCCTTATTTGCCAATGCTTCATCTAAACAATACCTGCTAATGCCAAAACCACCCAACGGAAGTTTGGTAGAGAGTGTTCTACTGCTTGCAGTGCTAAAGGTTAATCTATCAATTTTTACTGCTCCATGTTCAAAAGGGTCGAACGCTAAATAATGTAAGTAAGGTATTACCTCATTTGAAATGTATTCGCCACAAACCTTATGCTTTGGGTATTCGTTTTTTTCAATTAAAAGCACATTCAATCCTTTTTTGGCCAAATGTATTGAGCTTATAAGGCCTGCTAAACCACCACCAATTATTATTACTTGGTGCATTAAAATTGGTATTTAAAAACTTGCTTCATTAAATGGTAAATGGTTGAATAAGGTACAATTCTAAAACTATTGCAAGTTAATGCGAATAGGGGTTAAGCCATCAGTATAACTAAAAGAAATTTAATTAAAAGCGTATTCAAAAGTTAGAAAGATTAAATGTCGCTTTAAATATTTAACTGTATTAGAATCCCTAAAACACCAATAGTTAAACACAATGGCGCAAATATTTTAGTGTCAGCCTTGGCAAAAGGAGTGTCTTTAACTTTTTTGAAAAAGCCGACATAGTTAAATTCTCCAATAGATCTTAGTATAAAAATTGCAGGAATAATCCAATATGCATAGGTTACCCAATGGGGAAGTTGGGCAGTTATAAGTCCTGATTTTATTAAATATAACAACCCGAAAAATGCCAAGCCTAATGCAACAATTAAGATTGCAAATTTTGGTATGGGTGGTTTAGATGATTGATTTGTTTTTGTAGGAAACACCTTATCTGTTCCCCATTTACCACCAAATAGCCAGTAAAAGTGAAAGCCACTTAGCACTGAGAAAATTATTAGGAGAATTATTGATAGCATGATGATTAGCATTTGTTTTGTATTTATGGTTGATTTATTGAGGGATTATATTTTGCTAAAACCCACTCCTTGCCCTCCTCTTTAGACAACACTCTTTATGTAATTCAAAATAGGAGAAGAGTATTTCAATTACCCAGCCATACCTTAAACTCACTAACTCGCTCACGGGCAACAATGGCTTCTGCATTGCATGTTGGACAAAGTTCAATTTTTAATCGACTGTTAAAGTGGGTTTTAATTTTGCCAATGGCTTCAATACCTACAATTAGTTTACGATTGATACGGTAATAATTTTTGGGATTTAGTTGCTCTTCCACAACATCTAACTTGTCATCAATTAAAAAGCGGTTGCCATCTTTAGTATGTAAATAAGTACTGCCATCTGCACTCATAAAATAAGCAGTTTGCTCAATGGGTATAAACTTTAGCTGTTCACCAATTTTGCTTAAAAAACGCTCCTTATACGCTTGACTTTGCTTAGGTGCATAATTTTGTAGTAAGGCCTTTATATCTATTTCTTGTTTGTTGCTCTCCTTTACTTTTTTAATGGCATTGATCAATTCATCTTTGTTAATCGGCTTCAATAAATAATCGAGCGCATTAACTTTAAAAGCTTTTATGGCATAGTAGTCATAAGCAGTGGTAAAAACCACACTGCTTTTTACGTTGGTTTTCTTTAAAATGTCAAAGCTAATTCCATCTGCTAGTTGGATATCAAAAAATGCCACATCTGGATGTTCGTAGGTGTTAAACCAGGCCACTGCATCTTCAACGCTTTCAACTACATCCATAATTTCTGCTGTAGGATCAGCATCTAAAATCATTTTTTTTAGACGTGTTGCTGCGGGCAATTCATCTTCAACTATTAAAACTTTAAGCGGTTTCATAACTGTCAATATTTATTAATGGAATGGAAACGGTAAAGGCTTCTTTGGTTACAGAAACATCAACTGTTTTGTTTACCAATATTTTATAACGGCTAGTAATGTTTGCTAATCCTGTACCAGTACTATTCATTACTTGCTCCTTTTTTTGTAAGTTGTTTTTTACAATTAAATTGTTGTTGGGGCCACTTATTATGCTAATGATCAATGGCTTTTTAGTAGAAATTACATTGTGCTTAATCGCATTTTCAACCAACAACTGCAAGCACAAAGGGACTACAAACTTGTTTAAGTCAGCTTCATTTATGTTTTGCTCAATTTTAAAATTGTTTCCAAAACGAATTTGTAACATGAAGTCGTAGGCATTTATACAATCCATCTCCTCAGCTAACGAAATCACTTTATGATCTTTTATCTCTAATATATAGCGGTAGACTTTCGAAAGCATTTCGGTGTATTTAACCGCTTGCTCAGGTTCATCAGGTATTATGCTAGCCAAAGTATTTAGGCTGTTAAACAAAAAATGTGGGTTCACTTGGTTCTTAAGTGTTTCCAATTGCGATTTTACATTTTCCTTTGCCAATCGCTCTTGCTCCGTAATTGAATCTTTCAATCGGCTAATCATGTAACCGCCAAAATAAATACCAATTACACCAATAACTATTAATGAGGTAATGGTCATATTTTTTAAAATCATATGTAAACCAAACTCACAATTTGGAATGAATTGACTCTCTAAAAAATTACCTACTATTGCTACAACTGTTAAAAGCGTAAATACTATGGTTGTGAAAAATACTACAGCCTTGCTAAGCTCGTCAGGTATTTTAAACTTTTTTATGGTATAAAAGAAAAAGCCACGAACACTAAACCACAGTAGGATTGTGTAACATATTGTTACTATATAACCAACCCAATGCGGTATTCCATTTTTGGCATGGTACTCAATATAAAATGCATTAGGTATTGCTATGGTTAGTAGTATAATGCCTATCCATTTTATGTATTTGTCGTTAAAACCTAATATGCTAATACAATCTTTACCCAAAGCAATTTTTATATGTTAAAATTAAATAAAGTTGTGTCCAATTATTGAACACAACTTTTTACTAAAACCCATTCTAAAATAGAATTTGGTACCTCACATCTGGGAAAAATCCTCTTTGATAAACACTTTCAACTCGGTTGGTATTGTTATTAAAGCCTTTAACAAACACGTTATCATTGTTGCTTATATTTTGCAAGTCGACAGAAAATGTTTGGGTGAAATTTTTAGCATTGTGTCTAAAGCCAATTTTAAAATCGGTTTTAAAATAATTTTCATATTGGTCTTCAAATGCTTGGTTTTCAAACAACACTTCTTCACCAGTTATTATAGAATTGGTAATATCAAATGGAGTAAATCTTTTGCCGCCGGAATAGGTAACTCTAATATCGGTTGTCAATGTAAACTTTTTGCTTAAAGGAAACTCCTTGCCAACCAGCGCATTGGTAACATAGTTACCGTTAAAAAGGGTGTTTCTTAACACACCATCACTTCCTTTATATTTACTGTCAAAAACCGATAGGGTAGTTAAAAAGTAATAGTTTTTACTAAAGAATTTTTCGAAAGTAAATTCTACTCCATAGTTAACACCAGTGCCATCATTATTTAATCCGGTTCTATGAGGTAAGCCAAAATCTGCGCCACTATTTAGCAGTGAGAAGGATGAAGAATTGGTGTCAACTGCCACATCATATAGGTATTGGTAATAGGTTTCAACTTTTAGACGTAAATCTTTATTAAACAAATGATCCCAAGCGGCAACAGTGTGTATGCTTTTAGACATGCTTAAGTTTTCATTAGGTCGTGTCATATTACCCAAAGCATCTGGTCTTTCTTGAAAGTAAATGGTAACGGGTTGTATTTGGCTATGTAAACCACTACCAAAGCTAAAAGTATTTTTTGCGCTGGCTTCATACTTTACACCAATGCGGGGTTCAACCATTGTGCTGTTGTTTAACAATAACTGTTGCGCATGCACGCCTGAGTTTAGGGTCCATTTATCGTTAAATCTGTGCTGCCATTGTATGTATTGCTGCACCAAGCTCATGTTGCCATCAAAATTAAAGTTGGGTGTGTAGCTACCATCAGCGCGTTGGCGCAAGTCGCCAGCATTAAATTGATAAAGATTATAATTGATTCCGGCAGTTATCCTATTTTTCGAGTTAAATTTTTTGTTGAATTTATAGCTAGCTGCATATTTATTGGTGCGCACATCAAAGCTCGATAAGCGCTTGCTAACTCCTTGGTTAGAAACAGTATCAACCAACCCTTCATTTTGATTGGCTGAAAAGTTTACACTTAGTTTCCCAAAGGTATTGTCGTTAAAAAAGTAGGTGTGAGCTATACCACCAAATGCGGTATTTGATCTAAATTCAGAATCTTCATTTTCATTAGTAAACAAGTTGGTGTCGGTAGAAGAGGTGTCAATTTCAAAATCGATATAGCTTAAACCACCTACGCCCCACACTTCAAATTTACCTGCATTTTTAGTTGGAATATTAAACTTAAAAGTTAAGTCTTGATACTGAGGCACTGCTGCGCCTACACCCAAGTCTAATCCTAGTGCATCAATTATTCCTAAAGTAGAATAGCGATAGTTGGCTAAGAATGATGCGTTTTTACCAATACCCAACGGCCCTTCAATACCACCTTCAAAGCCATTAAATCCAACTTGACCTAAGAACTCAAATTTATCTTTATTGCCATTTCTTAGTTTTAAATCAAATACACCTGATGTCGCATTTCCATACTCTGCAGGAAAAGCGGAAGTAAAAAAATCACTGTTTCTCAAGTTGTTGGTGTTTAACATACTTACTGGTCCACCCGTAGTGCCTAAAGTTGCAAAGTGATTTGGTGAGGGAATGTCAACACCTTCCATGCGCCATAGCACACCAGTTGGTGAGTTGCCTCTTACAATAATATCGTTTCTATCATCACTGGCTCCGCTTACTCCAGCATAGTTTTGGCTCATACGCGCGGGGTCGTTAAACGAGCCAGCAAATTTGTTCATTTCTACTGTACTCATGGTACGAGCGCTTACTGTGGCCATTTCGTTGTTTGGCTTTTGCTTTTCATCATCTGCCGAAATGGTTACCGCTTTTAATTCAGTCACTTTTTCTTCCATTTCTATATTTAACACCACTTCCTTGGCACTGTTAACTACTATGTTGTTCAAATACACATCATCATATCCTAGGGAAGTAATTTTTAAACTAGCTCTACCCACAGATACGTTTTCAATTTTGAAGTTGCCATCAACATCAGTAGTAGTTCCAATAAAATCGGTGGCACTTACTAAAACCACATTTGCGCCAAGCATAGGAAATTGTGCTTGCTTGTCAATTACGGTACCCTTAATGGTTTGGGTAAAATCATTTTGAGCGAATGACATGATGCTGAGAAGTAGAGCTGTTGTTAAAATTAGTGTGCGTTTCATGTTTGGTTTTTGTTTGATAGCTCAAATTTGAAACATGAATAGCTATCATACAATTAAAAGAAAGTGAACTGTTGAATTGGCATGTTGAATTGTTCTTTAACTTTTAGCTGCTAGCCATTGGATTTTGTTCAAAAGTCAAAGACTTTATTCTATTCTTACTCCACAGTTGCAAACTGCGGAGAGTGCAACTGTTGAATGTTAATGGTGAATTGTTGTTATTAGTGAGTTCTATATCCAACACTTTGCAATACTTCTGCAAACTTCTTTTCGCCAGCAGTACTTAATCCTCCCCAGCGACTGGCTGGAGTGCGAATACTGCCGCTTGTTTGGGAGCATTGAAAACAAATATCAAGGTGGTCAACAATACTATCATTTTTGTAAAAGACAAATGCATGCCTTGGTACAAAACAGCCAGATTCACCCCAGCGGTAATTTGAGGAATCGTTAATGGCAAGTAACAATTGTTTTACTTGGTGTTCGGTTAAAAGCTTTTCTTTTTTAATTTTTTTAGAAACCTTGTTTGGATTTTTTCTGTCCAAAACAGTTGTCATGTTAAAAGATTCGGATCCAAGTTTATTCATTGTAAATGCCCGAACTGTATGAAATTCATTTCTTTTAAAAAAGTAATTAGTGTCCGTCATTATTGACTCCACAGAGTCTTTTTCCCTATCGAGTTCCTCTCCTACCTTTTGCATATGTTTTTCGAATGCACTCTCTTTCGAAACCGCCTCCATGGGCACGTCTGGGTCCGCAAGATAAGTTTTTGATGAATTATCAGATTGGCAGCCAATAGTCAGAAGCATTATGACCAATAATACGGCTGAAAAGATTGGATTCATATAATTATCCCAACTTTTATTAAGAGCTAGCTGAATCCATAAATTTGCGTTGGAGAATATAATTTTCAACTTTATCATAGAACCGCTAACTAATATAGCAAGAAAAGTGAATAGAAAACTAACAATAGGTATTTGCTATATTAAGGGCTGTTAAATGAATTTTACACAAGACTTATAATGGAAAAAACAGTTTCAGAGGCCATTGCTTATAGAAGATCTACAAGAAAGTATAAGGATGAACCAATTGATACCGAAAAAGTAAAACAATGTTTGGTTAATGCTTCATTGGCACCAACGAGCAGTAATCTTCAACTTTGGGAGTTTTATCATGTTACTAAACAAGAAACGCTAATTAAATTGACAAAGGCTTGTTTAGACCAAAATGCTGCCAAAACAGCAAAACAAATGGTAGTGGTAGTTGCTCGTAAAGACTTATGGAGAAAACGAGTTAAAGCCAATATTGAACATTTGAAAAAAATATATGACAAAGAAGACCTGACAGAAGAAGACTTAAAACGAAAAAAAATGGTATTGGATTATTACGGTAAATTAATCCCAACACTATACTTTGATTTTTTAGGCATTTTGGGTTTCATTAAATATTGGTTTCTCCAAATTGTAGGCTTGTTTAGACCAATTTATAGGCAAAGTAGATTAAGTGATATGCGCATAGTGGCTCATAAAAGTGCAGCTCTGGCTGCTGAAAATTTTATGATAAGCATGGCGGCCATTGGTTATGATACTTGCGCAATGGAAGGCAACGATACATTGATGGTAAAAAGAATTTTAGGACTTCCTTACGGTGCAGAAATTAACATGGTAATTGGCTGCGGCATAAGGGCTGAAAATGGTGTTTATGGCGCAAGATTTAGGGTGCCATTTGATGAGGTGTATTTTGAAAAATAGCTTATAAATCAAATGTTTTTAGGAGCGATACATTCATATATTGATCGGGAGTTCAGCCTAAACTCACGCGACAGAACCCGAAAGCTTTCGGGGGAGTGAGAGTTGAGTAAATGCAGACTTACAGACATTCGAAAGGAGTTATTTTTTCTTTTCGAGTTGTTGTTCGGATATCACTCTTATCAAATCTGCGGTTTCATTGAATGGGCCAATGTCTAAAATTTTCTCTGCCATTTTTAACGCTTTATCGTATTCCTTTTTGAGTAGAAATAAGTAACCGTAAGAATTGTTTAGTTCGGTTTCATTTTCATATATACCACGACCCTTTTGAAGAAGACTTTCGGCTAGAGTTAAATTGCCCTTTGACATTAGTTCGCGCACATAAAGCCTAAAATAGATTTCTTCATTGGGGTATTGCTGGTAGCCGTTATTGACCAAAGTCCTAATTTTCGCAGTATCTCGATTAACATAAGCTTTAGCTAATGGAATAAGATGCAATGTGCTATCGAATTGAACGGCTTCCCCACTTTTCAGATGTGCTTGCTCCTTTTCTATTTGATTCAAGCGATTTAGGATAGCCTTTTCAATTATAGGAATAATAATTTTACGAGCAACGTTTGTCGAATCGCTAGCCGTTGGCAGGTAGGCATTTCTAAACAGTTCTTGATTTACGCCATAGTATACTTCAATTGTTGAGTTGTTGTTCGAGCTGCTATTTTTTAGTAATAACCTACAACCATTTATTTGTTTAGGATAATGATGATCTATTATTTTATTTATCACCAATTCATTTAACTCCAAATTTTGCATAAATTTTTTAAAGTCTTTAGGCCAAATGGTTATGGTTAAATTATAGTTGGTTTTACTATGCTCAACATAATAATTCATGGAGTGAAGATTGCTGACGGTCAATGTTGATTTACATTTTAAATCTTTCTTAATTTCCTTAACAATCTTTTGGTTTACTTTATGGCTATATGGATTTTGTGCCATTGATGTTAATGTGGCTAAAGACAAAATTATCAATATAAAGATCCTATTAATCATGTGATTTAGACGGTTAACTTCTAATACGGTCATGAATCTATATTTTGTGCAATGCAGAATTATGAATCGATAGTTTTTCAATTAAGACCTGTCTTACATTTAGGAAATTATTTATAAATCCTCACTTTATTTTTAAAATCACTATGGTTGTAAGCTTTTATAAAAGCTTCTTTCTTTTATAAAATCCACAAATTCTTCTTTATCAGGTTTGCTGTTTTCTTTAATAAAATGAATTCTCCAATAATGTGGAATACTATGGTCGGGATACGTATCGCTAATATCAATTTTATATTCAAGGTTATTAAAAATAAATTTAGCAATCCAATTGTTTTTATCAACTTGTGATATGCGCAATTTGGAAAGTGCTTCATCAAACTCATCAATGAATGTTTCTTTATTAACTAAAGAAATTAGTGTGTCTGTTGAGTAATCGAAATAGCCAGGAATATTACCGGCACATATTAACTCAATAATTATTTCGCGAATAGCTTCATCTTTTAATTTCAATTCTAAAAGTGTATTCACTTTCCAACCAAGCATATAGGCTTGTTCCTTGGTAACGCTGGTTGCACTGCCCTCAAACCCCCAATAACGATATAAGGTGTCGGCTTGGTTAAGCCAATCCAATACTTCTTGATAATTAGAATCTTTTTTGGCTAAGCTAGCAAGCGACATAGCTGCTCTATGTTTATAGTTTGCATGTGGCGACATCAATGAGCCTGTTTCATCTCCATCATCTAATGCTGAATGAAGCACTTTTTTATACCATATACGCGCTTGATCATAGTTTTTTAACTCTCTGTAAACCACAGGGATGTTAAAAAATGCACTGCTATATGGATCTTCAAATCCTTCAACCCTTCCATTTTTTTGGTTAACAATTTCTTTCCAAACAATAATTGCAGAATCGAATTTATCGGCTTTGTAAAGATCAATGCCAGCATTGAATTGAATTACGGCTAGGCTATCAGCAACCTTGAAATCATCTTGCGCAAATGAAGCTGTGGCAACTATAATAAAGGCAATTGTTATGAGCTTTTTCATGTTATTAAGATAAGCGATTATTTCGGATGTCCACGTTGTCTAAATCACTTTCATACAGACTTATGCAGCCGTTGACACCCAATTTAAATAGCACTGAGATAGCAGGAATACATTCAACTCGTATTTCATTTATGTTAATTAAACTGCAGCTACTTCATCAACTGCCAACTAAACCCTGCAGAAAGGTAATTCATGGTATGATTAATTCCTGTACCAAATGAGAAATCGACCTGAAAGTTTTCTTTAAGTAAGTAAGTAAAACCAGCATCAAAGTTGGAAACATGGTCCTCAAACTCGGTAAAATCTCCATAAGGTTCTATGTAAACGCTGGCTTTATCATTAATGCCAAAACCCAATGCCAACGAATAGGTTAAATCGCCATCACCAAAACCAAAATAATTGTAGCCAACATTATAGCCCAAGCCAATACTTTCTGTTAGTGCATGTGAAATGCATAGTTTGTTAATTGTGCCTACTTCTTCTAAGCTTAAATATTGCGAACCTGTTGGAAGTATTGCGTGTGATAGTAAGGCAATTTCCATATTTATATTGTCTTTTTTTAAAAGTTGAATTTTAGTGCCCAGTTCTAAATCGCTAAATCCACTTGCTTCAAAATCGCGGTTTGAAAGCTTAATACTTTCAAATTGATTGAAAACTCTTAGCTCAATACAATTGATAATGCCAACTCTAAACAATGTACTTGGAGCCGCTAAATGTCTTAGACTTGCGGAAGAGAAGCCGTTATCTGAAAAACCCCATAACAAGCCACTTTCAATTTGCAGACTACCTTTTGCTATGGTAGATGAGCTTTCGGTTTGGTCTGGCCTATCGGTAACAATACTTTGTGAAAGTAGGTTGGTAGATACCAATAGAAACAACATTGCTAAAAGAGCGATTACTATTGTTTTACTTAATGGGAATAATTGCATATTTTATATTTTATGCAAAGCTAAATATAATTTTAGATTAATCTAAAAGTGTTGTCTTAAGTTAAATTTGTTGGCTACATGAATTTTAGGGTATGAAGCCACTGCAGTTAATAAAAAGATGACAGACCTTTTACCATTTTTCCTGCTAGGTCTAAACTTAATAAAGTGATTACTTGTGGTGATTTCACCTAGCAAAGGCGCTAGGTGCTTATGAATTATACTATTGACAAGGATCAATCTCCATAATAAAATCAACACCAGGAGCCGTTTCAAAGCCATTGCCTAAATCAATGTCAACTTCACTTTTGTAAATGTAGTTAGCTGGTACTACCATCTTTTTAGTTGAGGTAATGTTTGTTTTTGCTGAGTATGTCCTTGCAGGAACATAAGAAGCATTGTCATGTGTATAATCTTGCACGCATCCATCACAGTTTATATCAACTTTTACCACCCCGGTAGCTCCATTAGAGCCACCATTACCATAGCCACTTGCAAAAACGTAATAGGTTGTTCCCCTGTTTCCAAAAAAGTTAACAGTTGAGCGTGTACTCCCAAAAGAACAACTATTGTCATCATCAATGCCGGTGACACAAGTTAGGTTATTGCAGGTACCAGAATAAACGTGAAGTTTGGTATCATAATTAGTAGTTGAGTTGCATGTAGTAACTACAACATTATCATTGGTACCTTCAAATTTTAGCCAAATGCCATTGCCATCAACACTTGTGCCGCAAGTAGCCGGCAATGGACTTGTATTTGCGTTGGTAGTATTGTCTGTAAAAGAACCGGGACAATAGGTTTGAAATGCATCATCACAATTCTCAGGAAAAGTGAAAATTGCAAAGTAGTCTGATGTGTCATTCCAGTTCACGTTGCCATTGTCTCTAATCATCACTTGGTAATCGTTTCCATTAGGTGTGCTTGTTGGTACATTGTAAGTATGATTTCCATCATTAATAGTTGAAGCTGTTATCAAACTATAAAATGATCCAGCTTTCCAAAGCTCAATTCGCATAAATGAGCTGTTTCCATCTTCCCAAGTAATGGTTTCACCAGTTCCCGTTAGCCAAACCTCCCCACTAGTTGGGCTGGTTAATTCAATGTCTTTAACGCTAATAAAGTCAGAAGTATCAGCAACCGTAGCATTAGTTACATTAGTTATTACTATTTGGTAATCATTATCTAGCGGCAAAGCGGCCGGAACGTTATATGAATAAACTCCATCACTTAGTGTTGAGTTGGTTATTTGAGAATAAACCGCTCCTGCTTTGTATAACTGAATTCTTACATTGTCACTAAAATTATCAATCCATGTAATGTCATAAGTATTTCCTCCAAACCAAGTGGTATCAACTGGTGAGGTTATGGTTATATCTTCTGTGCAAGTTAAAGCGCATGAAGCACTGTTGTATTCGTTTCTAATTACATTGCCAGGTTCTGTTCCAAAACCATTGTTAAAGTTAATGCCTACGGTAAAATGGCAGTAACTCATTATGGTACCGCCATTGGTTGGTGCTGGACCAGGAGAACAAGTAGGACCCCCGGGGAAAGCCGGCTCGGTTGCTACACAATTATCTAGAGCAGCGTTATTAAACGGACCCCATATACAAGCTTGTGTATGTCGTGAACCTAAGTTGTGTCCCATTTCGTGGGTAAAAACTTGTACCGTCCAAGAGTAAGTAGGTACGGTGTTGTAAGTAGTATTAATTGCGCTAAAGGCGTAAGCACCAGCACTATCGCTGGGGCTATATGGAACGCACAATACATCAACCCAAGCAACTCCACCACCAAAGTTTCTTGTACTAACAAGGTGGTTCAAATGATTAGGATTGTCATTTTGTGTTTCAGCTCCAAACTGCAACAGTGCGCCAATTGTAGTGTTCAATGAAACATAAGGATCGGCAGAAGTCCAAACAAAAGTTTCACCCAATGATGTGTTAATACTTTCTGCTGTGTATAAAACTGCTACTTCATTAAAAAAACCAGCTACATAATTTTCTACTGCAGTAACGCTATTTCCAAAATCAATATAGGTTTGTCTGTCGCACTCAACGTAAACGGGCACACAGGTTGACATTGCACTGCTTTCAGGACTGCTAACCTGAGCGTTTAAAGATTTATCTAATGTAGAATTTTGACCACATGTGAAATTATTGGTTTCAACTAAATTTCTATCGTTATAGAAGATATGCTCATCATTGGCAGCATCTTTCAACTTAGCAATTACATAGTTTCCATTGTCATCAGCAATCATTATTCTTAACTCACTTTCAAAAACACTTACAGCTGCTAAAGAGTTGGTATTGCCTTTTACCATACCACGGTAAAATACTGCACGCTCATTTATAGTGCTCTCGCGCTTACCATTGGATGTGGTCAATTCATAATTGCCATCTAACATATTGTGCTTAAACAATTGTAGCGTAATTGAGTTGCCTGTGTTAACGGGTATGTCTAGCTCAATTAAAGCTGGCCTGTTTTGGATAAGCTGTTTATTAACCTTTGAATTAAAGTTTAAAACTACACTTCCAGTTACCTCTAAGTCTATTTGCGATTTGTTAAGCGTTGTGTTTAATTCATAGCCGGAAATTTTTTCAAAAGTTTCAGATTTAGCCAAAAATTGAACGTTTTCAGAAAGATTGTTGACCGGGGTAGTTATTTTTTTTAAGGTACCATTTTGCGATTGAGTAATTAAATCGTTTGCATATGCATTGCTAATCAGTAGGGTAGATATAAAAAAAAATAAGTATTTCATGAAGCTTTTTTGAGTTCTTCAAAGGTAAATAAATTATAATGTGTAATGCATTCTCATGCCAATCTTTTACTACAGATTGTCGGGGTTTTGCAAAGCTGTAATTAGTCATTAGCCTATTGAATATAAATCACTCAGTAAGAGCTAAGCGATTGAAGGCATTCTTAATCAAAAACTATTTCCAAACTTTTATTTGGAACATATCCGAACAACATTGATGTAAACAATAATTGAGATTTTTTGACTTTAAGTGTACCTTGATTTTCGAACACAACTTCATATTCACAACTCTTTGGAATGGTAATGTTTAGAATAGTTTTTGCTTTTCTGCCATGGGAGAAGCGATTCATTTTTAGCAAAGAAAGGTTTGGCATACAATATGTTGTTTCTTTTGTGCTACTATCAATCAAGCCAATTTTGAATTGATTTAAACTTACATTCCACCCGCCCAAGAGTGAAATGTGCCAATAACCTTTCATGAAATCTGCTTTAAATCCTTTGGTATAGATGTTAATTGGTTTACTTAAACCTGAAACATTCATGGATGTTTAAACTTCCTCCATATTATGCCAAACTGCTTGCACGTCATCATTTTCATCTAGCATATCTATCAGTTTATTAACGTCTTCTTGCTGCTCTGTAGTAAGTTGTTTGTTGTCCATAGGAATTCGCTCAAAACCACTAGATACAATTTCTAATTTCATATTGTCTAAAGCTGCTTGTATGCTTCCAAAATCTGGAAATAGACCGTATAGCATTACGCCTTCTTCATCTTCAAAAATTTCTTCTACGCCATGGTCAATCATTTCTAATTCCAACTCTTCTAAATCCATTTCGGGCTTGGCAATTTGGAAGAAACATTTTCTATCGAACATAAATTCAACAGAACCACTGTTGCCTAAAGTGCCATCACATTTTCTAAAATAGCTTCTAACATCAGCTACTGTTCTCACATGATTGTCGGTTAAGGTTTCTACCAATATGGCAATGCCATGCGGGGCATAACCTTCATAAACCATTTCTTTTAAATCTGCAGCATCTTTATCTAACGCCTTTTTAATGGCGCGCTCAATATTGTCTTTAGGCATGTTGGCTGCCTTGGCATTTTGTATTGCCATTCGTAACCTAACATTGGCATCAGGGTTTGGGCCACTCTCTTTAGTGGCAAGCGTAATTTCTTTCCCTATTCGTGTAAAGGCCTTGCTCATTGCAGACCAACGTTTCATTTTTCGTGCTTTGCGAAATTCAAATGCTCTTCCCATAGATAGGCAAAGTTAAGAAACCAATGATATATATACTTGCTTAAAAGTTTTACTTAATCTGACTTTCAATATAAGCTCGTAAATCTTCCACTTGTTGGTCGCTCATTTTTTCTTTGGTATAACGTGGCATATATTCTCTATGACCGGCATCTGCCCAAGTGCCATATCTAATGGCTTGGTAAAATGATAATTGGTCATTGTTGTTCATATGCTTTTTTAGCCATTTAAAAGTTGTTTTGGCATTGTCTAACACAACATCACTTTCGCCATTAGGCCTATGGCAATGTTGGCAAGCCAATGCGTATATGGCTTTGCCTAATTCTGGTCTGCCCTCATAATCATATCCCTTTTTTTTATTGGTAGGTGCATCAACAAATGTTGCAGGTGATTTTTGCATGTATTTAGACTTGAGCAAAGCAATTTTTTCTTTAGATGAAGCCTCTTCATCCTCCAATTTTTCTTGTTCATCTGGTAACAACCCTAAATCACTCACTTTCATTTGTAAACTCCATAAGTAATGCACCACACTTTCCATTTCCCACTCATTTAAAGCTTTGCCTTGCGAACATTCAACAGCGCACAATTGTATGGCTTCCTTTAAATCATGATTTGCTGGTTTCACTAAATCACCATATTTTTTCACATAATCATCATTGTACCAAGTTTCTTTATTTACCATACCCCAAAGTGTGGATGCAGGTAAATAGGGTAGGTTGTTTTGTATGGCAAAATTCAAGCGCTCATCTTGGTTTACAGTGCTTAAATCTAAATCTTCTCTTACTGTATTATGACAGCTGGTGCATTTAAAGTACTTGCTTATGTAGCCACTTTTTTCACCGTTGGGGCCAATGGTTTTGCCAAATTTAACCAACTCTTCTCCTCTTTTTACTGCTTCAGGGTTAATGGCAGCTATGTAATGCTTAGGCTTAGGTTCGCCAAGTTCTATAAGCAATTCAGACATATTCCTATCAGTTGGTAAATCGGCTGGGTTAAAAGCAGATAAGGCAATCATCCCAAAACCAAACAGACATAGAATTAAGACTTTATTCATTATCTATTTTTTTTACCTTTCATTTTAAAATCTCGGGTAATGTTAAAGCCTATGTGTATATCTCCATCTTCTAAAACGCCAGTTGTCTCGCTTATAAAAAACTTTTCTATCATACCACGGCTATTGCTAAGGTGTATTTGAAAAATATGTCCTTTGGTTTCTATAGCAAAGCCTAAACTTGCTGAGTTATGGTATTGGCTTGCTAGTTGATCGGGCAGTACATAATAATATTCGCCATTTATTGATAAGCGTTTAAACAGTTTAAACTTAAAACCAGCGCCCATTGCCAAAACGTCATTTTTTTCGGCAGAAGTTTGAACCAAATTTCTGTGGATTAAACTAGGCATCAATTGCAGGCTAAATCTATCATGAAATTTTCGGGCAACTAGCAGTTGATAAGCATAATCTATACGCTCACTAAATTCAACATTACGCGTGGGATTTTTTAGTGTGCTTATAGCAATTGATGAATAGCCAACCAAACTTATGGGCATGGCCTTTTCACTAGTGCTTTGTTGCAGGAATCTTGCCTTTAAAAAACCATCATACGTTTTTTCGAAAGAATTACGTGCAACACCAATATTTAACCAGTTGGTTATTCCATAATCTAAACCAATCCTAATAGTAGAGTTATCTAAACCAAACAAATCGTAAAAGCCACCATTTACGGTGCCAAAGCGGTGAGAAATTATAAATTTGGAAATACCTTCATTGGTCATTTCTACAGTGTGGCCGTTAATTAACCTTGTTTCATAAAATGTTTGATAAACACCTTCTGTCTGAGCAAACGTGCTAAGAGATAGAATACAAGCGAAAATTGCTATTGTTAATTTCATGGTTAGTTATCGTTTGCTCCTTTGTTTACCCAACATTGAATTATTTGAATATCAGCATCAGCCAGTTTACTTGCAAATTTAGGCATAGGGTCGCAGCCACTTTCGTGGTTTATGGTGCACAAAATCGAACCATCATTAATTCCTATTAATACCTGTGCGTATGTTTCAAATGCGTAGCCAGCAGCAGAAGAAGCTGAATTATGGCAGCCACTTAAATTGCAGTTGGTAGATAGTATAGGAAGTACCTTGGCCATAAAAGTTGAAGCTATGGTATCGCAAACTCCGGTTGTATCTATTGGCGGTGTAGTTTCTTCTAAACTATCGTAAGTACAACTTGTGGCAATAGTTAAAAAACAAAATGCTGCAAGGGCAAAGCAACATATTAAAACTCTATTCATTAGTAATTTTTATAATTTCAAATATAAGAGATTGTTATTTGCTAAGTTCTTCAATCATTTTACCCTCTTTGTATAGGTATTTCATTTTAACTTCTCCGCTTTTGGCGTAGTAAATTGATTCACCATCTTTTAAGCCATTAACGTAATAACTTTGTTCCATTAGTTCACCGTTGGGGTAGTAGCGGGCGTAACTACCTTCTAACTTATCATTTTGATGATGACTTTTTTTAACTATTTGGCTTGCACCATAATTAACAACTTGCCCATTTAATTTATTTTCAACATAGTCTTCTCTCTTTTTAACCCTAGACCTTGCATCCATATAAAACGTTGAGCCATGCAATTGTCCATTTTTATAATTTTTAATTTCTTGGGGATATCCATCTTTATTATAAGTTGTCCAAGTGCCATGCTTTTTACCGTTAACTAGGAAACCTCTTACTTCTCCTTTTTTATCATCAGTTTTAATTACAATTAACTGTGTGTTGTTTTCATAATCAATAACTTTTGCTTTTGAAGGTATTGAATATTGCTCTTTATTTGTTGTTGCTTCCACATTTTTATTTGAGGATTCAGTTTTACAACCAAAGGTTAAAAGCAGTATTGAGCAAGCAACAAAAAAATTAATCTTCATCATCTTCTATTCCATTGTTTTTCTTATACAGTTCAGTACGATATTCAAACTTATCTTTAAAGGTTCTCATTTTAGATTTTGATCCTCCCATATACTGAAAGTATTCACCCAATTTTTTATTCTCATCTCGTTTTTTGGCCGGCTTAATAGATAGCAACTCGTTGTTAAAAGCTTTATTTGAACTAATGGCCCTCATGGTTTTTGATCGGTACTCAAAAAAGTACCAATCTTCATACTCAGTTTCAAAGTAAATATTCATTACTGTGCTTCCTCTTTTTACACCAATTTCTAAATAAGCCTTTTCAATTAAAAGATCTACTGCAGTTTCTCCTGCATAAGCAATGCCTATTGGCCCATAGGAGTAGAATGCGTTAGAAGTACTATCAAAAAACATTTTTAAATCAGTAAATAAAATGGTAGACTTTAAGCCTTTAGGCTTTCTAAAAGTACCCGATTTATACATTTCGGTTTTTATCTTCTTTTCTCTTTTTTCATCTATAAACTCGGTAATTAATCTATCAAAATTTTCACTTGCATAGTCAATGTAATCAGCTTCTTCATTAAAGTTTACCATATCATTGGCAAATATTTTTAAAAGGTCTTCTTCAAATAAAAAGTCTAGCGACATTAACATATCAAACTCATAGGTATTTTTGGTAAGGTCGCCTTTTATAAACCCTGCAGTTTGCATATCAAATAAACCCATGTTGCGGCCAAGTGTTAGCGGTCCGTCAGCAAAAATTTTATTCTTTGCATCATCAATACGCATAAGTTTGCCGCGCTGCTCAAATTCCCTTAATTTTTTTTCGGTACCTATTACCAATTCTCTAGTGTCTTTATCATATTCTAACAAACCGTTAATCTCAAAAATTGGAATGTCTCTACTTGATGTTTCATTCAAAAAAACGGGTCTTATGTTTTTACGGGTGTTATCGTAGTAAATGCCAATGTGTAGCGGCTTTTTATTTTCACTTATAGGATTATCTACAATTACCTGAAAATTATCAGGATCTATATCCTCATTTACTGCAAACCATTGTGGTTGTAAGCTTTTGGTGGCCAATTCAAACAAGGCATAACCTTCAAAAGTTAAAAATGGCTCATTAGATTTTAAAAAGGTTTTGCCCTTAAAGCGGGTATTTTTATCGAGATAAAAATTTGAACTATCGGAAATGGCGGCATTTCCATAAACCAAAAATTCATTTTTCTCTTCCCCTTCTTCAACCCCTAAATCATTAAAAAACAGTTTAAACTCTTCAAAGTTGTTATTGGTAAAAGTGTAGTTACCAGTGCCTTTAAAATCTAATTTGCCTTTAATTTTAATATCGGCATTGGTTATGGTATGATAAAATTCTAAGGTATCGCAAGTAATGGTGGCATTTTTTAGTTTTCTAATATTTGCCTCAGGCTCAACATACACAATTTGCGAGTCGGGTTGTATTTTGGCATCAGCAACCATAATATGGTCTACACCTTTACAAGTAAGTAAATAGGTATTTAAATCATACGTTCCTCCTTGGCCTACAAAATTTAATCCATCTTGGTCTTTATCAGTTGATGCAAAAGTTGCACCTTCTTCAGGTGTTTTAAAGTCAATAAAGTTATCATCCATATACCACTTAAACTCGTTCATTGATGTGGTAAATCTATTGTAAGGTAGTTCTGTAAATATTTCAGCTTCATTAGAAGCAAAGTCGCCAATTTGTTTTTCAAAATCTACATCAGCCATTACGTTGGGTACCTTAAAAGCAACTTTTTCAAAATCTAAAGTTTTAATTTCTAAATCTGCGGTATCGCTATGTAAATCATTGGCATTAAAATCGAAAAGGTTAGATTCTAGTCTGGCAGATGCCCAATCGAGTTTACCATAACCATTTAAACCATTGGCTGTAACATGCACATCTCCCTTAAGATTAGCCTGCCACTCCCTAAACTGAAATGGCGTTTCGCCCATTTTAACGAACATATCATCTTCATAAGGTTTCCAAAGAGAAGTAACGTTTCGGTTGTTAACCTGTGGAAACTCCACTCCACTTTCCACCTTTGTAACTAAAAATGAATCTACTACAGCCTTTGATGAGTCTGGCCAAAATACAATGTCGCTCGCCTTTGAAAAACTAGCTAAAAATTTAATGCTTCCTTCTCCTTTTAACCCCTTATTGCTTAAAGAAACTTTGTTGGTATAGTTTCCTTTTCCTCCATAAATTGGCAAACCTCCACTTGGCGTAAAGGTTTCAAAACCTAACGATTTATCTGATTGTATGCTCACTTGTTCTGATAAATCTGGAAATATACCAGCAGAAACTAAGGTTCCATCAAAAATTACTCTAGCAGGATTAAAGTTGTCTAAACTATCCATAATAAAAGGATCAATTCTAAAGAAAAATTTATCTCTGCTATAAATTTTATTATACAAACGTTTGCGATCGTAATAGGTAAAGGCATCATCAAATGTTTGCAAGGTTGGGTATTGCGGAAAAGGATCTTTACCTGATTTATTATCAGGATCGTCAATTTGTATTTTACCATTTATGTTGTGCACAAAAGTTCTCACAGGTTCTAGCACTTTATTTCCCTCTTTATCAGTTTTACCTGTGGGAATATTTATCATCATAGAATCTACCTTAGGTGCTTTTATGAAAAACCCATCATAGTTAAACTTATATAACTCACCATACATATCTAACCTGCCACCAAACACAGTTCCATCAAAATGCATGTCTCTGTTAATTTTCATTTCAACAAACTTATTGGCAGGAAAAATTTCAACATTTTGAGAATCACTTAAATTAATGTTATAAACGCCAGCAAGGTCTAAGTCTAAATTTTCAAGGCTAAGTTGACCGTTAATATCACTTGTTGTAGAGTTTATTTTAATTCTATCAAAATCTACCAGGTTTCTATTTGCGAATACATAATGAAACGCTTTTGGCCGCACGGTTACAATTTCAGCCTCATTATCGTAAAAAATAAAACCATCTTCAACCATTTTAAACAAAGTTCTTCTAATGGTTTCTAAACTATAATTGGGATTAAGTATTTGGGCAAACTCATTGGCATCTATTGAGTAGTTGCCAGTTTCTTCAGCATATTGTTTTATAGCACTTATTGGGTTATGATCGGTTACGGCTTGATAACCTATAATTTTTCCTTGTTGAAAATAGTGTTCAGATTCGAAAGTGGCAGTTTTGGCACTACCACCAGTAAGCATTTTTAAATCGATTACCGGTTTATCTAACTCCCAATACAACACATCTACAAACATATCCATTTTATGAAATGAGTTAGATATAGCTGTTTTTGAAAGCGACTCACCATCTCTGGTAATGCTTAACTTTTTCTCATTAGCAAAAAACTTAAGAGAAATGCCTGGATGAAATAATGAGTCTTCCTCAAAGTAAATAGTGGTTGAGGCATTTTGAGAAATAACCTCATTGTAATCTTTAATTAAAAAGCTATTTGATTTTGCCTTTATTAATAATTGATCGGTTTCAGGATCATAAAATTCTAAAATGGCTCTACTAACCGTATCTCCTGTACCCAAAATTCTGTTTCCCTTTTGTGTTACACCTGCAATAAAAACTACATTATCTGCAAAGGTTTCATAAGAAATATCTTTTTTGTAAGAGGTAAAAGATGGGTAAGGACGAATATTTTTCTGAGAAATTAATCTATCATACAGTTTGCCCCAAATTGGTGCGGCTATAATGTCGTAGTTATAAAACTTAACACTATCCACTTTGTAATCATCTTTTGAGCAATCAACTTCATAGGCATTAAAAGTGCAATAAATTTTTTCAGGATCTAGTCCTACTTTTTTCCAATTGGTTTTGCCATATTCACCTAACCAACGTTGTTCCATTATATCAAACTTTCCTTTGGTTTCGAGTATAGTTATGGTGTCATTTTTCGACATGCCATACAATTCTAATGATTCATAAAAAACATAGGCAACATCATTTTCAAAAATGATGTCGAAATCTGGATTGGAAGCTTTCCAAAATTTGGTAGAAGTTTTGTTTAAAATATTTTCAGCAAAAAGGGTGGTGCCAAAGTTGCTTAACTCTTTAAATTTCTTGTTGCCAGAACGTTTAGTTGTGTTAAGATGAGTAGTTATAATTTGAAGAAAACCAGTTAAGTTTTCGGGTAGATGATCTTTACTCGCGTAAGCATTGGTAGATGCTAGAAAATTTTCGTAATAAGGAAATACCTGCAGTTTTCTTTCGGCCATGTTGTTGCAAATGCCAATAATGCTTTGGATATGATCATCTTCAAACTTACCAGCCTTGGCATTGCTTACAAATTCTTCAACTGTTTTTTTACAGATGCTATTTTTACCACTTTTTAAGTACTTGTCAATTTCGCTATAAAACTCACTTGGTGTTGCAGAAAATTGCAGGGTAGTTTGAGCAGTTACAAAAGAGACTGAGAAAAATAGAATTATAAGTAAAAAACAATGCTTCATATGGTATTAAATTTTATACTCTAAGCACAACCAACCATCTTTTGATGTGTAGTTGTTTATTGAGACGTTACTTAAACGCTTAAGTATTGCCAAATCTTGTTCAAGTATTCCACTAACCAACAATGTGCCATTTGGCTTAAGGGCTTGTAGCATTTTTGTTAGTGAATTTTGGATAACATGAAGGTTGATATTTGCTAAAACAACATCAAAATAACCTAAGTCTTCAAAATTGTCAATTAATTGAGTGTTAATATGTTGGCAGTTGTTGGTTTTAATATTGTTATTGGTGTTGGTTATGGCCCAATCGTCATTATCAATAGCCAATATATTGTTGGCTCCCAGTTTTTCTGCCATAATAGCCAAAATACCAGTGCCGCAACCAAAATCTAACACCTTTTTACCGCTAAAGTTTAGGTTTAGCATTAACTCAATCATTTGGTATGTGGTGGCGTGGTGCCCTGTACCAAAAGACATTTCGGGATTTACTAAAATTTGGTGAGTGAATGCTGGTTGCGGTTGGTGAAAACTGGCCCTTATCAATACTTTATCTTGGATGGTTATGGGTTTAAAATTTTGCTCCCAAAGTTTATTCCAATTTTGCTTTTCTATACTTTGCGTGGTAAAAGGGAAGCCTAGGTTGTTGGTAACTTCAGTGTTGTGATTTTCCGCTTCAATAAAAGCTACAAAATCGTTTTCATTAAATTCGAAACTATAGCCTAGGCTGCCCAATTGAGCTTGTAGAATTTCATTTTCGGCTAGGTTTTTAAATGTGAGGGCAATGTAGCTCAAAATGATTGTATAATCTCGTAAAAGTCATTGGCTTTTAATGATGCACCGCCTACTAAACCACCATCAACATCAGCTTGGCTAAACAACTCTTTTGCATTGCCTGGTTTTACACTACCGCCATATAGTATGGAGGTGCTGTTGGCTAGGGTATCATTATATTTTTCGGCAATCCAATTTCTTATAAAAGCATGTATTTCTTGCGCTTGCTCAGGTGATGCTGTTTCGCCAGTACCAATGGCCCAAATGGGCTCGTAGGCAATTATTAATTTTTCAAACTCTTGTGAACTCAGGTGGTTCAACGAATTATTCAATTGGCTTTTAACATAGGCAATGTGATTGCCATTTTTTCTTTCACTCAATGGCTCGCCACAGCAAAAAACAGGCGTTACACCAATAGCTAACAATGCATTTATTTTTTTAGCCAGTGTTTCGTCAGTTTCATTAAACAACTGCCTTCTTTCGCTATGCCCAACCAAGGCGTGGCTTACGTTGTAATCGCTCAACATATTGCCGGCAATTTCTCCTGTAAATGCTCCGCTGTTTTCATTGCTCACATTTTGTATGCCCAACTTTATTTTGTTGTTGGCCAAGTGTTGCAAAGCTCCAATATGAATGGCCGGCGGAAATACAATTACCTCACACTGCTCACTGCCACTCATTTTTTCATTTAGCGATTCATACAATAAAATCGCTTCATCTTTTTTAGTGTTCATTTTCCAATTACCTGCTGCAATATTCTTTCTCATATTATTTTTCCCAGTTTCGGTATTTCTTAGTGTTTTCAAAAATTGTTTTCATCATTTGAGCATACTCATCTGTTAAATCTACGGTTCTTCTGCTCATTACTCGTTCCATTGTTTGCAATGCTTTTTCTATTTTATAAGTGCTAAAGCCCGCTGTGCCACCCCAAGTAAATGAAGGTATGTAATTACGTGGAAAGCCAGCACCAAATATGTTTGCTGAAACGCCAACTACGGTGCCTGTGTTAAACATGGTATTGATGCCACATTTGCTATGATCGCCCATAACTAAGCCACAAAATTGCAAGCCCGTTTTTTGGAAACTTTGCGCTTCATACGACCATAGTTTTACTTCATCATAATTATTTTTTAGGTTGCTGTTGTTTGTATCGGCTCCTAAATTGCACCAATCTCCTATAACGGCATTGCCTAAAAAGCCATCATGCCCTTTATTGCTGTAACCGTTAATTACCGAGTTGTTTATTTCGCCACCTACCTTGCTGTAAGGACCAACGGTAGTAGCACCATATATTTTGGCACTCATTTTAACTACTGCATTGTTGTTTAATGCAAAAGGACCTCTAATTACTGCACCTTCTAAAATTTTGGCATCTTTCCCTAAATAAACAGGGCCAGTTTCTGAATTAATAATTGAGTAGTTGCCTTCAAAACCTTCTTCAACATAAACATTGTTGCCAATTACACCCATGGTGTTGCTGAGCGATTGACTTTTTGATGGATTTAAATTGGCAAAATCTAACCTAATGGCTGCATCATTTTTGGCAAAAATATCCCAAGGGTTGGCTATTTCAATATAATGTTTTGAATCAATTTCAGAGCAATTGCCGTATTTGCCATTTTTAAACTCTGGCAATTGGCTATGCGTTGCAATTAAGTTGTTTGGGGTGGTTAAACATTCGCCCAATTTTAGGTTAAGTATTTGATCAACCAACTCATTACTGGTTATAAAGGCTGCATTAACAAAAATATACTCACCCTCAGTTGGGTTAGGGTAGTTAGCGGCTAAATAAGTTTCCGTTATAAATTTTACTGAGTTGCTCTGCTTGCTCCAACGTTCATGATTGGTGTAAATGCCACATCTTAAATGCGCTATTGGCTTTGTAAATGTGAGGGGTAAAAGTTGCTGTTTTGTTTTAGGATGGTCGAATAAAACTATGTTAGCCATTGCCCAAAAATAAAAAAGCCTTCACTAATAAAGTGAAGGCTTTAAAAATATTATTAAAGTAAAGCTTATTCAGCTTCTTCTTTCATTGCTGGTTTTCCGTATTTTTTGTTGAATTTATCAATTCTACCAGCTGTATCTACAAACTTCATTTTACCTGTGTAAAACGGATGAGACTGATTTGAAATTTCAATTTTAACTAAAGGGTACTCGTTGCCATCTTCCCACTTAATGGTATCTTTTGTGTTGGCGCATGATTTGCCTAAAAACGAATATTCGCAACTAGTGTCTTTAAACACTACTATTCTATAATCTTCTGGGTGAATTCCTTTTTTCATCTTATTTTCCTTAAATGATGCGCAAAATTACATAGATTTTATATATAAATCACACATTTTTTAGATGTAATCAATTGAGGATGATTAAAAGAAGGTTTTAAGGTGATGATTAATTGAGATTTGGCAAAAGTTTTTTAAGACGCAGATTTAAAGGATTATTATGATTTATGTATTGTCCTATTGACCCTAAATTGGTTAGCGGTTACATTGGTAGGCCTAAAGACCTGCGCAAAAAACAGTATTGGTTCCTAGAGAATTATTCTTTTTTTTAAAACTACTGCACCTAACAAGGAACATTTACCAAAGCGCAATGGTTAGTTGTGTATAAAACATTAATATTCAATTAATAATTTGTTGTTAATTGAGTTTTAAATTATTTGGTATGAAAGAATGGAGAACATTTAGCGGAAATAAAATTGAGTTGCCTATAAAAGATGCTGTAAAAGAAGCTTTGGTAAGAGAAAGCAATGCTGGCCATAAACTAAAAGTTTGTATTGGTACCGATTCTCAGGTTTATGGTAAGGTAACAGAGTTTGCTACGGCCATTGTTTTTATTCGTGAAGGCAAGGGTGGCTTTATGTTTATTCATAGCGAAAGCAGTAAGAAGCCATTTCATTTAAAGGAGCGTTTGTTACGTGAAGTTGCCATGTCAATTGATATAGCTTACCACCTCTGCAATTTATTAGATGAGTACAATGTTGAGTTAGAAGTACATGCCGATATTAATACCAATCCTCAATTTAAAAGCAATCCTGCGCTTAAAGAAGCCATGGGTTACATATTAGGTATGGGTTTTGCGTTTAAAGCCAAGCCCGATTCGTTTGCCAGTAGTAGTTGTGCGAATAAGGTGGTTTAATGATAACCATCCTCCGAGTCTTTCGCAGAGGACTCTGAAGAGCTCAAGGTTAAAAGAAGGTATTTGAAAATATCATCCAATTGGATAGCAAATGCAACTTTATAATTGGTAAAATCGTTAATTTTAAGAATACAATACAAATAAAATGAGTTTAGAAGCCGTAAAATTAGACCTTATTCAGTGGTTACTTACTATTGATGATGAAGCTACTATTAATCAACTTAAGGTGATTAAAGGTGATGGAAGAGCTACTATTGAAGAGTATAACAAAGACATTGAAAGAGCAGAAAAAGAAATAGCTGAAGGAAAGTTTTATACGCATGAGGAGGCCCTTAAGAGAGCCAAAGAATGGTAAATTAAACTTTATAATTAACAAAATAATTCAACTGTAATATGGTGCAACTTAAACAGCAAATAGATCAGTTAAGCACAGCTGAGCAACTTTTATTAGTTGAACAGATATGGAATAACATTGATAAAGCACAAATAGAACTATCAGCGGAACATAAAGAGAAATTAGATCAAAGGTTGGCGCTGCATAAAAAGGAAGAAGCAGAATACTCAAATTGGAGTGAGGTAAAACAACGCTTGCGTAACCAAGTTAGCAAATGAGCTATAAAATACGTTTATCCCGTTTAGCTGAGCAAGATTTATTAGAAGCCATGCTTTGGTATGAGCGGCAAAAAGTAGGTTTATCAATAGCGTTGGTAACTTGTATTGAAGCAGGATTGGAACAAATTAAAAGAAATCCTGTATCAGCTGAAAATAAATATAAAAGCTTAAAAAAGTTGATGTGTGCTTTTCTTCAATAAATTAGGCCATAAATTGCCTGAAATGGTTAAAATTGAAGAAATATTGATTTCATGTAACACATATTCAGCAACTATTACAGGTATAATTAACTACTATCCCTTTGGGTCTCTAATGCCTAACCGAAATATTACCTCTGAAGACTATAGATTTGGGTTTAATGGGCAAGAGAGAGAAGATGACTTAACTGTTAGTGGCGGTAACCTAATTTTCAAATACAGAATACATGATGCTAGAATTGGACGATTCCTGAGCGTTGACCCATTAGCACCTGAATATCCTTGGAATAGCCCATATGCGTTTGCTGAAAACAAAGTTATTCAAGGGATTGACTTAGAAGGAGCTGAATGGGAATCAAAATATTTATGGAGTGATATCATTTCTGATGAAAGTCATATTCAGCTATTAAACAACGAATGCGTATATGTTGAAAACATGACATACATAGATGCCTACAAAGCAATGCTGCCTATTTTAGCAATGGATCATTACACCAGTAAAGAACAATTCGATTGTGCAGAATTCAGCATTCACTTGGTGGTTGAATTTGCTGCTAAATTTGAATTAACAATTCATTTTGAAGATAATTATCACGCAGAAAAGAGTGCAACTTTTAACAATAACTCATCTGGGATTGCACAAGGCAATTGGGAAGAGCTATCTGAAAAACTTAATGATGATTATAGTGCTAATGATCTATATAATATTGAGAAAATAACTAAAACTAAGTTATCTCAAGACTATGACAATGTAGCGATAGGTGATTTGATTGCTATTCGCTGGGATGGTGGACAAAATCAGCATAACATGCCAATCGTTGCGCTGACAATTGAGAACTCACCATTAATTGATTCGGATTTCTCTATTAACGTCATTATGGGAAATACAGATGCCAATCACGAGCCTAAAACTTTAGAATATAGAGATTGGTATAATCGCAGTTTCTTTGATGTCGGACAGTCTAGAATTAAAATGAAATCAGAATTCTCAGGCTTTCAAGGTGACTTCAAATTTCAAGAATGGAATTTTGAAGAATTTGATAATAACAGTGGACTACCAGAACCAATCAATAATGAGACAGATGAAACCAAGTAAATTGTTCAAATTTTTAGCCTGTAGCTGGTTAATTCTTTTTTTTACGGTTTTGATTTTTTCCTGTGACCGGAAAAAGAAGCCTTCTGGTGAAGTCTTTCATGCAAAACGCTTAACGCAATCAAAAGAAGTCAAAATAAATCAAAAAGAAAGATATTATGAATGGACAAATTCATGGAAATATGTTGAAGATATTTATTTGGCAAAAGACACATTTTTGTTGAAAGAGTATCTTTATTCATGTTTATCGCCTAATATCTCAGATGTTGATTTCTATCAGCGTATAGGTAATGTATGCAAATCTTCCAATTTGATTTTCGGAAATGTTCAGGACTGGAACGAAACTTTCAAAAATGAACTAGACAAGAAAACTCATAAGGAAAATGTTTATTTAGTGCATGACATGTATTTTAATTCTTGTTGGGCTTTTAAAAAACTTCCAGAAGACAAAGCAAGATTGTACCAAGACTGGTTTTATAAAAAATATGAGCATGAAAACCCAATAGATATAAAAGAAAATTTACAGATGTATACTAAAAAATTTAACGAAATAATGGGGTGTGATTAACTTGCTAGAGGCATTGTTAGAATTTACTGTTGATTTTTACCCCCTAGTTGGCACGAGCGCCTAACTCTCTTTAGAATGTGCTCTCCTTATGCCTGCCTGCGGCAGGTAAATCTGTAGCTAAGCTTTTGCAGGGCAAGCGACTAAGGAGCAACTTAACTGCCATAAGCTTTTTTCTTTGAGTTTTTCAATTAAATCATTCAGTGCAAAATTCCTTCTAGCAATCCTTAATTCAAACGAAAATTAACCCCCATTTTAACCCTAAATTATTGTAACTTTATTAGGTGCCAATTACTCAAAAACATACATTCAATTACGCCTATCCCTTTGGGTCTCTAATGCCTAAACGTAATATTACTAGTGAAGACTATCGTTTCGGGTTTAACGGGCAAGAGAGAGAAGATGAACTAAGTGGCATTGGCAACTCCTACACAGCAACGTTTTGGCAGTATGATAGTAGATTAGGAAGAAGATGGAATTTAGACCCAGTTGTTAAAAATCATGAAAGTCCATATGCTACTTTTAGTAATAATCCAATGTTGTTTGTAGATCCCCATGGTGATGATACGTTGTATATGCATGTTAAGCAAATAGAGCAAAGTAAAGACCCTAATGCAGTCTTATATCAAGTTACCTTTTCAATAGTACAAAATGGGGTAGAATGTATTGAAACTGCTCCAATGAATTCAAGTGGAGATAATTCTTTATTTCTGTTGAATGACGCCAACACAAATGAACTTAATCTATTGCCAAAGGAAGAATACAAGTTAATCAATCAGAATATGGCCTCAATGTCGGTTGATAAACATCCAAAAGCTAAATATCAATTTAGAATAGCCGGCACGAAACAATTTATACATAATGGCATTAGCCATACTAGCACAACAGGATGTTTGATTACAATGTGCGAATATTTCTATAAACATTACAGCTCAGAGGAAGAATGGGGGACGGAAGAAATTATTACACTTACTAGTGGAAGTGATCAGCCAAACTCAGATGGTTATGGTCAAAGCCAAGAAGCATTAGAAATTATTCATAGCATATTTTCACAAGCTAAAAACAACTCCGGTGATCGTAAGTTTGAGTTTATTCTTAAACCAAGGTCTGAAGCAACTGTTACAGAAACGAAAGACACAAATGATGATTTAATTGGTCCAATACAAGAAGATGGCTCATTCTAGATTCATATTATTTTTAGTTGTTTTCAGTTTTATAGTGGGCTGTAAAAAGTCATCTGATTTTGGTTATTCACCGATTAATAATAAACAAACATTAACCTATATAGATAACCAAGGCGATATCAAATTTACGTTGAATGATTGGCGGGGATTTGCGTTTAATGAATCTTTAGCAAGAGTACAAAATTCTAATGGTTGCAATTTTATCAATCATAAAGGAAAGTTGGTAAGTAAGACACCTTTTCAAAGTTGTTTGAATTTTGAGAACGGATTTGCGGCAATTCAGCTCAATGATAAGTGGGGTTTTATTAATGTAAAAGGAAAAATTGTAATTGAACCGGCATATGCCAACGTACAATCATTTTCAAGTGGTTTTGCATTAGTAAAAAAAGAAGGGTTATACTATTATATTAATAGAGAAGATGAATTGTTAAAGCAAGAAGGCTTACCAGTTGCCTTTTCATTTTCAGAAGGATTAGCTCTAACTTATGTAAATGATAAGGCTCAATTTATCAATGATATGGGTGAGATCATTTTAAATCCTAAGGTCGATTGTTCTTCTTTTCACGAGAATAAGGCGTTGTATCAAGATTTAAAGAACGACTCCATTTACGTGAACGGTTTTATTGATAAAAATGGGAATCGCCTGTTTGAATCCTCAGAAAGGTTTTTTAATGATTTTTCAGAAGGAATGTCCATTTTTCATAATAACACTAAATCGTCATGGGGTTCAATTGACTCATTTGGAAACACACTATTCACATTAGATAGTATGTATGAAATGAGCAATTTCAAAAACGGACTTAGCAAGGTTACAAAACGCCAATATTCTAACGGTCGTCATATTGATAAATATGGATTTGTTGACAGGAATGGTCAATACGTAATTCCACCAACCTTAGATTACGCTTCCAACTTTACAAATGGATTGGCTTGGGTATCATCTTCACATGGGAGTGGATATATGAATACAAAAGGAGATTGGATATATCGTAAAGGCTCTGCATCTCCATAGTTCTTAATCTCTTGGGTAGGGCGCTTACTGCAGCCCGAATTGATTATTTGTTTGGACTATTTTAGATTTAAGCAAACGTATCAGACTTGAATGCAAGTAGCTTTAAACACCTTAAAGGACCCCTGTTGGATTTAAACAGAAAAATGTGGTAAGGTAAACTCCTTAGTCGCTTGGCCTGCAAAAGCAACTCTACAGACAAAGGAGAGTTAGTGCTTACGCCAGTTAAGTTGCCAATTTAGTTATGGACACAAGCTACAAGCTCGCGCCAGCTGGGGAGTGTTTGCTTGTAGCTGAGTGTCTGTAAAGCAATATTCTTCAACTCTAACTCAATAAAAAAGCAATCGTTTAGGAGGAATTGTGGAATCTACATCTTTGTGACTAGAAACCTTGTTTCGATTTTCCATTCGATTGAAAAAACTAAATTCATTCTCGTTTTCGCCAATAATAAAAACCCCACCGTTGTGATGTTTAGGGACGACACCGTTTGAGTCATATAATACTCCTAACAAGACAAAAATGGTAAAACCATTTTGGTTTGGCTCCATAAGTATCGGAAAAAAATCTACCTCAAAGTTGTTATGTATATAAGTATGGATAGGTTGACCTATTAATTGCCTAGCTGTGATTTTATTCACTTCCAAACCGTAACTCTCTCCATTCAAGAGACAATATCCAATTTCTTCTCTATGGCCAAGTTTTCCAAAGGTATCTATCTGCCATAAGTTATGAATTGCATAGGTTAAAAAATTGTCCTCTAGTTCCAATTGTATTAAATTTTCCATTGAACTCGAATAATTTTGGTTACTTAAGTCAAAACATCCAATAATCAAGACAGTTAGAATACCTATCAATAAAAATTTCATTTCTTTCATTTTCTTGTTTATCATTGATGATGCCAATTAGTTAAAGTAGCTAACCTAATACATTTCAATGATAAGGCTCGCAACATATTCTTTAGTTTTGTTTGGGTCCAACAAAATCTGGAGCATCTTCAGGATTTTGAGTGTCGTCATTGGCCCCTCCATCTTGTTTTACTTCAGGATTCCGATTTGCACCTTCAACGATTGTCCCTGTTTGGTCAAAATAAAATGAACTCCCATCTGCTCTAAAAATGGTATTAGTAGCACCACCTGCCATTGCCTTATTTTGACTGAGTGGCCCAAATGCAATTTTGCTTTTGTCAGTTGGTAGAACATCTCTTAAAGTTATATCTAGTTTTCCCTTATTGGTTTTGTATCGTGCAGGAATGCCAATAGTACTCACAACCGCTCTTATACTTAACTCTTCTCCCGATTCAGATGCAGCTTCACCGTTCCATTTAAATATATGAGATTTTACGTTACGACCAATTAAAGGGTGTACAAACATCTCATGTGTCATTCGAGTTGTAAATAAATATTCAGAACTAAGAACCATAGAATTATCACCTCCTTTCGGGCTATTTGTTCTGCTTCCGTCAGCAGCTCTTAAATTGTTTGTCATAGAATTTTGACGTAAATCTCCTCCGTCCTCAATCCGCATGAAATTCAATTTGGCATCAAAGTTTTGACGTACGTTATTTTGTGCTGCATCAATTGCAGTTTGCTCAGAAACAACCTCAACTGTAATGTTAAATGAAACATCATAAATTTTATTATCAGGTCCTTTCATTTTTGTTGGATGTTCATTTAAAGCTTTATTATAATGTTCTTGAATTTTAATTGGAGTTTCTTCATTATTTAGCAATTGAGAGTTCCCGTAAACCATAAAATGCTGATAAATAACAAGTTTTCCGTCCTCAATTACCGCTTCACCTCCTTTTCCTGTTGGATCTGTTATAATTATTGGATTGTTAAAGGTATAATTATAGGTACTCCAACTCCGATACTCATTTTCCTTAGGATCTGGAGACCACCACCTCCCAACTCTAGGGTCATAGATTCTAGCCCCAAAATCATAGCTGTTACCCCCACCACTTTCGGGGTCAATGCCATCACCCTTAATATCATCATCTCGCTCCATGCCATTAAACCCAAATCTATAGTCTTCACTAGTAAAATTACGTTTAGGCATTAGAGACCCAAAGGGATAGTAAACATTATTCCCTTTCATCCCAAATCGCATTCATTTCTTTAATACTTTCCAAAACTTCTTCTGCTCCAATTTTTCTGGCAGATGAGGTTACGAAATACTCAGGCATGGCTTCCCAATTTTGTAAAGCTGCAGCTTTAAATTTTTCGATATTGGCATCAATGTCGTTGTTTTTGGTACGATCGCATTTGGTAAAAATTATTTTAAATGGCAATTGCATTTCGCCCAACCAATCCATGTAGTCCAAATCTATTTTTTGAGGGTTTATGCTGCTATCAACCAATAAAAACACGCACATTAGGTTGGGTCTTCTGTTCAAGTAATCGCGCATCATGCGTTCCCATTTTATGCGTGCCGATTTGGAAACTCTAGCATAACCATAGCCAGGCAAATCGGCCACATACCAATTGCTATTAATTAAAAAGCAATTAATGGTTTGGGTTTTACCCGGTGTATGCGAAACTTTGGCCGCCTTTTTATTTTGTAATATGGTATTTATAAATGAAGATTTACCCACGTTAGACCTGCCTATAAATGCATATTCGGCAAATTTAGGCTCGGGGCAATCTTTATAATTGGTATGGCTCCCTAAAAAAACAGTGGTTTTAATCAACATAACTTTGTACTCGTTGTTAAATATGAGTGATGGTTGTTCAATATTAATGAAAACCAATAACAACCGTTGTAACATATACCATTTTAACTTAAAAAATATGCGATAAAACTTGCTGTTTTTACATCATTCTTCATCATAAAATTAAACTGTAGCTGCTGCTATGCTTGGATTTTGTTCTTTGCCTAATGTAAAAACAACTTATTTTTATTTGCATCATTATAAATTAAAATGGTATTACGGGATTAATTTATCTTTGCCATAATAATAAGTATGTCTAAAACAGTAACACCTTACAACACATCAGCATCTAAGAAAGAGCAAGTTTCAGAAATGTTTGACAACATAGCTCACAGCTACGATTTTTTAAACCACTTTTTAAGTTTAGGAATTGATAATATTTGGCGTAAAAAGGCCATAGCCTCCATTGCACCTATTAATCCTAAACAAATATTAGATGTAGCCACAGGTACAGGCGATTTGGCTTTGGCAGCGCTAAAAGTTAATCCTGATAAAGTTACCGGCATTGACATTTCAAAAGAAATGGTAGCCTTTGGTGTTAATAAAATTGCCAAGAAAAACTTGAGCGATAAAGTAGAATTAATGGTAGGCGATTCTGAAGCTTTGCCGTTTGAAGACAATAGCTTTGATGCCATTACGGTGGCATTTGGAGTGCGTAATTTTGAGAATTTAGAAAAGGGTTTAAAAGAAATGAGTAGGGTGTTAAAACCTGAAGGCAGATTGGCTGTTTTAGAAATTTCTGTACCCAAGGCATTTCCTGTAAAGCAATTATTTTACACGTATTTCCGTTATATATTGCCAACCATTGGTAGGTTATTTTCAAAAGATACAAGGGCTTATACTTATTTACCAGAGTCGGTGAAAGTTTTTCCTGAAGGAGAAAAATTTACTGCAATTTTAAATAATACTGGTTTTAGTGAGGCTAAATGTAAAAAGTTAACTTTCGGAATATGCTCGTTGTACACAGCAAAAAAATAATTTTAAGTGTTGCATTGTTATGCATGTGTTATGGGTTGTTTGCTCAAATAAACCTTCCTACGCATGACGATCAAATAGTATATTTTGGAATTGCTTTGGGAATTAACTCATCAGATTTTAGATTAAAACACCACGAATCGTTTATACAAGACGATAGTATTTATAGCGTAGAACCTAAATTGGGTCCTGGTTTTAACTTAGGCATTGTAAGTAACTTAAAGTTAAACAAAAGGCTTTCGGTTAGATTTTTGCCTTCACTCGTATTTGCTGAAAAAAGGTTGGACTATCTTTTATTTGATGGTACGGCCGATTTTAAAACCGTAGAAAATATTTATACCTCATTTCCATTTTTAGTTAAATACCAAACCGACCGTTGGACCAACTTTAGGTTGTACACCGTTGCAGGTATTCAAATAGATTATGATTTGGCATCTAATGCCCGAAACCGAAAAAGGGTAGATGTAATAAAGGCTAGAAAAACCGATATATCAATGTCTTTAGGAGGAGGTTGCCAAATATTTTTTGGCAATTTTGTAATGGCACCAGAGCTTAGAATTACCCATGGCCTAAATAATATTTTGTTTAGAGAAGAAGGGTATCAATTTTCAAGAGTAATAGATACACTTAAAACTAGGTCTTATGTTTTTACCATTCATTTAGAAGGTGGTGGCAAAATGTTTAGGAGAGGCAGGCGTTAAAACTTATTCATCCACATCATACTTTCTACAGGCTTAACTGTGCGTTTGGTATACTTTGCATTTTTCTTTGTGTTGTACATGTTTTGTACATCACCATCAACCGTAAAATAAATGAGTTGGCCAATTGGCATACCTGCATAAATTCTTACAGGTTGTATGCATGATATTTCCAAGGTCCAAGTATTGCAAAAGCCAACATCACCTTTACCTGCAGTTGCATGTATTACAATGCCCAACCTACCGGTACTGCTCTTTCCTTCTAAAAAAGGTACGTGTGCCAATGTTTCTGTATACTCTTCAGTAACTCCCAAATACAATGTGTTGGGTTCTAAAACAAAACCTTCTGGTGGTATTAAAATTTCATCAATTTCGTTGTGTAAACGTGCATCCAAACATCTGTTTCTGTAGGTGGCTAAATACTTTCCTAAATGCACATCATAGGAGTTTGTTCCTAAACATTCTTTACGGTAAGGTTCAACTAAAATGTTTCCTTTTTCTATTTCGGCTAAAATTTGTTTGTCTGAAAGTATCATGCTTTGTGATTGGGAGAACGAAACTAAAATAATTAATTAGAAACGGAATTTAAAAAGGGGTATAAATTGTTAATTGAATTTGAAAAATTCGCAATACCTTTAATTCATGGGCTATTTCTATCAAGAAAGTATTGATGAGCATACCAAAGTAGCAATTTGGAAAATTGAGGAAGATGATGATTTTTATTTAAGCAAATTATCTCTTTTTGAAAATGAACAAGCCAAATTGAATCGAATTAATGTGCCACATAAAAAAACTGAATGGCTTGCAAGTAGATATTTGTTAAAGCTTTTGGTTGCTGATGCACAGCCCATTAAATTGATTAAAACGGCAGAAGGCAAACCGAAAATTAAAGGCAAAGACTTAGAAATTTCACTAAGTCATAGCCATAACTATGTTGCCGCAATGGTTGGTAAAACACCACTTGGTATTGATATTGAAGAAATACATCCTAAAATATTTAGAATACAGCATAAATTTTTACGACCAGAAGAGCTAGAAGCAATAGATAAAAAAAATGCCCTTTCACATACCTATCAAATTTGGAGTGCAAAAGAGGCCTTATTTAAATTTTACGGCTTAGGAAGATTAAGATTTAAGGAGCAAATATGGGTTACGCCATTTTCATACAAGCAATTTAATGTAACTAAGGGTAGGGTAGTTAAAGATGATTTTGTTGAACAATGCCAAATATATATTAAGCAGTTCGGTAATTTGGTAGCGGTTTGGGCTATTTAAGAATTACGGTACTTAAGTCAGCGCAGATTTCCTTTCGCCAGTCTAGCAACTGTTTGTGCAGTTTTTGATGGGCCGTTAAATCGGCCTTTAACTTTTGTTTTTGCGCATTTAATTCTTCAGTATTTTCACCACCTTCACCAATTTCAATACTTCTATACTCAACTTCTAAATTTTTCATTTTAGCCAAATTCTTCTGTACATCAGCATCTAATTTTGTTAGTTTAAAACGCATTATTCCATTAACTACATCAGCTTGGTAATTCTCTTCTAATGTATGCACTTGTATATCGTGCATATCGTTCCAGTTTTTACTTAGGTGGTAGCGAGTAGTTAATAAATCAATACAAATTTGAGCTATCTCTGGGTTTTTATGGTTTATAAAGTAACTCTGCTCAGGTAGTGCATTGCAGTCATATTGCAATTTGTAATCATTGGCAATAATCTCAAAGTTTTTATTGTTCCAATCAATTTGTGGGAGCTCAGTAAACAAGTAATCACACACCCTCAATTTTTTGTGTAGCGATTTGTCTCCATATTCAATTAATATTCTAATAATGTCTTTTTCTTGTACAACATCACTAACCTCATATTGCTCCCTTCTTTCTGCGGGCCTTTCAAATTTTGCTTTTAGCGCTTGCTCTTCTTGCTCAGTAATTCTGTTTTGTTGCCTTAAATGACTTCTTTTTTTCTTGTTGGTTTCACTAGTTAAAATGCGCTCTTCAATATCCATTAATCGGCTACACTCTTTTACATAAAGCGAAACTTTTACCGGGTCGGGTATTTTTGCAATAGAAGAAACAATGTCTTGTATTAATTCAGATTTTCGAACAGGGTCGTCCTTCACATCCTTCATTAACAAGCCGGTTTTAAAAAGGATAAAGTCTTTTTCGTTGTTCTTTATATACTCTTCAAATCCTGCGGCACCTTTGCTTTGCACAAAACTATCAGGGTCTTCATCTTTTGGCAATTGTACAATGCGCACATTCATGTCTTGCGCCAAAATAAGATCAATACCTCTTAAAGCAGCTTTAAGCCCCGCAGCATCACCATCAAACAGCACAGTAATATTTGGTGTAAATCTTTTTACCAATGTAATTTGCTCCACAGTTAGCGCGGTGCCAGATGATGCGACCACATTTTCAATACCCGCTTGAAACAGGGAAATAACATCAGTATATCCTTCAACTAGGTAGCAAACATTTTTACGAGCAATTTCGTGTTTGGCAAAGTTTAATCCGTAGAGTACTCGGCTTTTATTATAAACATCACTGTCAGGCGAGTTTACATATTTAGGTGCTTTAACATCTTTTTTCAATAATCTTCCTGCAAATGCCACCACCTTGCCCGAATGGTTTTGGATGGTAAACATTACGCGCCCTCTAAAAAAATCGTGATGGTTGCCATCAAAGTTTTTTACATGACCTAACTGCTCTAAATACTCCAAGTTATGGCCAGCTGATTTTGCACTATCAACCAAATCATTGCCATTTTCAAATGAATATCCCAACTGAAACTTTTCAATAATTTCATCTCTAAAGCCACGCTCTTTAAAATAGCTCAGTCCTATGTTTTTGCCTTCTTCAGTTTCTGTTAAGTTTTTACTGTAATGTTGTTGCACAAAATTGTTAACTATAAAAAGGCTTTCACGTAAATCTCTAGCCTGCTTTTGCTCTTCAGTATCTTCAGTTTCTTCAAGGGTAATTTGGTACTTATCGGCTAGTTGTCTAATGGCTTCAACAAAAGAGTGTTTTTCATGCTCCATTAAAAACTTAACAGAATTACCCGCCTTACCGCAACCAAAACATTTGTAAATGCCCTTAGTGGGTGAAACAGTAAATGATGGGGTTTTTTCATTGTGAAATGGGCAGCAAGCAATGTAGTTAACACCTCTTTTCTTGAGGGTTACAAAATCTCCTACCACTTCCTCAACTCGGGCAATGTCAATAACCTTATCTACTGATGTTTTCTTTATCATGATTATGTAAAATGCAATTTACTATTTGGCAAATTGCTATTACAGTTAATTGATATTTAAATATTGTAGTGTGGATATTTTGTAAGTCAATTATTTAACATTAGCGTCTTTTGATTGATAAAAAATGGAAGGGATTTTAGCTAAATTTACATTCTCAAATTATAATAAATAGCAAATGAAAGAAGTATATATAGTGTCAATGGCACGCACACCAATTGGTAGTTTTAATGGTAGTTTAAGCGGATTAACTGCTGTGCAGTTAGGCGAAAAAGTTATAAATGCTGCAGTTGAACGTGCAGGTGTAAAACATGCTGATGTTGATGAGGTTTTTATGGGCAATGTTTTGCAAGCCAATAATGGACAAGCACCTGCTAGGCAAGCTGCATTAAATGCGGGCATACCAGAAACAGTGCCTTGTACTACTATAAATAAAGTTTGTGCTAGTGGCATGAAAGCCATTATGCTTGCAGCTCAAACTATTATGGCTGGCGACAATGATGTGGTAATTGCTGGCGGAATGGAAAGTATGACCAACGCACCTTACTACTTAGCCAAAGGAAGAAGTGGCTATAGGTTTGGCAATGGAGCAATAATTGATGGTATTGTGCGTGATGGTTTACAAGATCCATATAAAGGTGGTATGATGGGCAATGTAGCAGAAATTTGTGCAAAAGGATGCAATATTTCTCGAGAAGAACAAGATGACTATGCAGAGCAATCGTATAAAAGAGCGCATGAAGCATATAAAAATGGTTGGTTTGATGATGAGTTGTTAAGTGTAGAGATACCACAAAGAAAAGGCGACCCAGTTGTTGTTAAAGATGATGATGAATACAAAAAAATTATTTGGGAAAAAATAAGGACGGTTCGTTCGGCTTTTGAAAAAGATGGTACTGTAACTGCTGTGAATGCTTCAAAAATTAATGACGGTGCCGCTGCAGTTATGTTAATGAGCAAAGAAAAAATGGAGGCCTTAGGTGCAAAACCAATTGCCAAAATTTTAGGATATGCTGATGCTGCTCAAGAGCCAGATTGGTTTACTACCACGCCTGCTAAAGCTATACCAAAAGCATTGAGCAAGGCCAATGTAAATGCTGCTGATGTAGACTTTTATGAAATAAATGAAGCCTTTGCTGTTGTGGCTTTGGCCAATAATAAAGAGTTAAAGCTAGATGATAGTAAGGTAAATGTTTTTGGCGGTGGTGTTTCATTGGGTCATCCTATTGGAGCGAGTGGTGCCCGAATAATTTGCACATTAATGAGTGTTTTAAAACATAAAAACGGAAAAATTGGTGCTAGCGGAATTTGCAATGGTGGCGGTGGTGCAAGTGCCATGGTAATTGAGCGCTGTTAATCAATTGTAATAATTAGGCACGATATTCGTTTTATAAACCAAGTTATGCGTCCTGTCTTACTAATTTTATTTTTAGCGTTTGGTAGCATTTTAAATGCCCAAATCGATTCGGCCAATGTTAAAATCATAGCCGAAAAGGAAAAATCATTGGATTCTATTTCAATGGTTATGCTTCAATCTTATACAGAGCGAGAGCGGTTTGATGCTTGCTTTAAATTTATAGAACAGTTAATTGAGAGTTTAAAAACACCTAACTCGTTTTATTACAATTACCCCAATTTAAAGCCTGTTTCAATTCTTTACCCTGATGATAGTACGTTTAGGATTTTTACTTGGAGCGTGCAATATGAAACGCAACAATACCAATATTTTGGGGCAATACAAATGAATAGTGAAAAGCTAAAGTTGTTTCCGTTGTTCGATAGATCGGATCAAATGAAAAACCCTATGGACACTGTTACTACCAATCAAAGGTGGTATGGTGCAGTTTACTTTTCAATTCACACCACTAAGTGGGGAGATAAAACTTATTATAATTTATTTGGTTGGGATGGCAGAAACTTTAAAGTAACCAATAAAGTTTTTGATATACTACAGTTTAAAAATGGCAAACCTGTTTTTGGTGAAAAACTGATTTTTTATAATGAAGAAAAGTATTGCCGTTATATAATGAACTATACAGCAGAAGCCAATGCAACATTAAACTACAGCGAGCAAGGTGATAAAATAATTATGGATCACTTGGTGCAACAGGGCAACTATGATGGAATTATGGTGCCTGACGGTTCGTATGAAGGCTGGAAATGGCTACAGGGAAAGTGGAGACATATGCCTAAGGTGTTTAGCTTTAAGCTGCAAGATGGAGAAGCGCCCGTTGAAAATCCTGTTTTTGAAGAACGTGAAAATGTTCCTCCAGTACCACCAGTTCCAATTAACCCACGCTAAAGCTTAAATGCAGCGCAAAGTATACCTGTTGCAACTGCTGCGTTTAACGATTCGGCCCCTCCAAAATTGGGGATCTTAATTGTTTGATTACAAAGTTTTAATAAAGGTTTACTTATACCTTTTGATTCATTGCCTATTATCAAAAAGCATGGTGTGGTTAATGTCAATTTGTTTAAAGGTTCGCCATCTAAAACAGCTGCATAAGATGTTATGTCGCTGTGGCGTAACAATTCATCTAAATCTCTGTATCCCACTTTAACTCTCATTTGCGAGCCCATGCAGGCTTGTATTACTTTGGAGTTATAAACATCAACACAATCAACCGAGCAAACAATGTTTTTAATGCCAAACCAATCGGCAGTTCTAATAATGGTGCCTAAATTTCCTGGGTCTTGCAGGCCATCCAACATTAGGTTTAGTGCACTATGCTCATAATTTATTTGGGTGTCGTGTGTTAACATGTTAAGTATTGCCAATGCTTTGTTTGGTGTTTTTAATTGCGATACCTTTTTTAATTGTAGTTCATTTACCGTAATTGCTTCAAATTGGAATGATTTTAGCAACTTTGCATTCGCCATCATCCAATCATGGGTGGCAACAATTTTTGCTACACTTGTAGGTTTATGTGCTAATAAGTCGGTTACAATTTTATCGCCTTCAGCAATATATTGGCCGTGTTTAACACGGTGTTTTTTTAACTTGAGTGAAACTATATGTTTTATAAGTGCATTTGTAAGCATAAACTAAAATATTTTAAATACCTATTGCTGGTATTTGGCGCTAGCATATTTTTAACTAGCTGCAATTTAACTAAAGGTTTAAAAGAAAATGAATACTTATACAACGGCAGCAAAGTAAAGCTAAACGAAAATGAAAAATCTTTTGAGCGAATAGCAGAAAAGCGATTGTTAAAACAAGAGTTAGAAGATATTGTTAGGCAAGAGGAAAACGGCAAAGCGCTAGGGTTGGTTAAGTTTAAATTGTGGGCTCACAACTCGGTAAAAAAAGGTGGTCAAAAAGGAATTAAAAAGTGGTGGAAATACCAAGTGGGTGAGGCACCAGTTATCTACGATTCAACCCAAACGCAAATTGCTTCTGATTTAATGGAAGGCTATTTGTACAACCAAGGCTACTTTTATGGTAAGGTAAAACACGATAATATATTCACTAAGAAAAAGGCCAAAGCGGTTTATCATGTAACTACCAACGAAAGATATTTTTTAGATAGCATAATTTTCCCAAAGCCTAGCAATAGAATAAATCAAATTTTGGTTAATGATGCCAATAAATCTGCATTAGCGCAAGGTGAACCATATAGAGTTGACGATTTTATTGCCGAAAGAACTCGCATAACTCGCAGCCTACGTAACAATGGGTATTTCGATTTTATTAAAAACTTTATTGTTTTTGATGTAGATAGCAACAATACCACAAAACAACTGGATGTTACTGTTTTGGTAAATGAAGAAAGCGATAGTACAAAGCACAAAATTTATTATATAAATGATGTTTTTATTAGAACAGACTTTAAGTTAAGATTAGATGGCGCTCCAACAGATTTAGATACCATTGTACAAGAAGAGTTTCATTTAATTTTTAACGAACTAAAGTATCGCGAGAGTACTATTTTGAACTCAGTTTTTTTTAATAGAGAGCAGTTGTTTAGAATAGATGATGAGCGTGCAACAATAAACCGTTTATCTGAGTTAGGCGTGTTTCGTTTTGTAAATGTAGGTTTTAAAAAGTTAGAGAAAAATGGTAAAAATTATTTAGATGTGTTTATCAACTTAACCCCAAATAAAACTAAGCAACATGCCATTGAAGTGGAAGCCAATACCCATTCAGATTATGTTTTAGGCTCGGCATTGAGTTATAGTTATACCAATAGAAACTTATTTAAAGGGGCAGATTTATTGGTGACAGGCATAAGTGGCGGTATTGCATTTACCGATTTAAACTTTAAAGGCTCTGCTTTAGATTCAATTATTAATACAGTAGACTTTTCGTTGTATGCAGATTTGTACTTCCCTAAATTTTTAATTCCATTTAGCAACTCAAAATTTTATAGAACCAATAATCCAAAAACTAAAATTTCGGCTCTATACAACTACCAACGTAGGGTTGGCTTTTACACCATTAATAGTACCGATTTATCTTTTGGTTATACTTGGAATGAAAGTAAACGAGCTACTATTAGCGCTACACCAATGTTTGTAAGCTTTTTACAGCTAATTTCTGAACCAGGATTTTCTAGATTTTTAAATGCAAATGATCGTTTGCGAAACAGTTTTGAAGATCAATTTATAATAGGCGGCAGGGCCAAATACAGTTATAGCAATGTAGCCGTGGGGCAAAATAAAAATAATTTTTCATTTACCGCTACCACCGAGTTTGCAGGTAATTTGCTAAGTGTTGGCTATGCAATTGCTGAGGGGGAATATCCCGTTGCAGAAAATCCGGATGAAATTTTTAACCAAAACTATTCGCAATATTTTAGAATTGATGGCGACTTTAGGTACTATAATATAGTAGATAAAAAGAACACTATTGTAACAAGGTTGTATAGTGGTATTGGCATTCCATACGGCAACTCATCAGTATTGCCTTATGTTAAACAATATTATGTTGGCGGTACCAACGATATTAGAGCTTGGAATGTTAGAGAGCTTGGCCCAGGTGCCGATACTGCAAAAACAAGCAGTAGCTCCATATTTTTAGATAAAACAGGCGACTTAAAATTAGAAGCAAACTTTGAGTATCGCTTTGATATTTTTGAAAGGTTAAAGGGTGCATGGTTTGTTGATGCTGGCAATGTGTGGACTATAAGAGCTGATGATGATGCACCTTTAGGAAAATTTGAAGTGAAAGATTTTTATAAAGAAATTGCCATTGGTACAGGTTTGGGAGCTAGGCTTGATTTTGTGTATTTTATAATTCGCTTTGATGCTGCTTTTCCATTACGCGACCCAAGCAAAAAGGTAAATCAGCGCTGGGTAATTGATGAGGTGGCTTTTGGCAGTAGAGATTGGCGAAAAGACAATATTGTACTAAACTTGGCTATTGGTTATCCTTTTTAAAAGGCAATTCGCTAAATTTCTTTTTCCCCTTTGCAAAAAATTGTATTAGAATAGATTGGTTAAAAATGGTTTGCATTTTAGGATAACCTAACTTTTTAAGTTGCTTTCTTTTGGCATTAAATTTTGAAAAGTCTCTTAAAAAATGAACATGAGCTTTATTTAGTGCAAAAGCATGCGAAAAATTAAAAGTTAATAAATACTTGGCCCATGCAACGTTATCTAAAAACCATCTAACGGCCAAAATTGAAAATACTTTGTTTGGAGGTAGGTTTTTTAATAGCATAAACAGGTTATTCCTAAAGTTTAAATAGGTTTTTGTTGGATTGGTGGCAGACAATGTACCACCACCAACATGATAAACAGTGCTTTTTGGGCAACATTTAATCAAATGGCCTGCCCGCTGTATGCGCCAACATAAATCAATTTCTTCCATGTGTGCAAAAAAATCATAGTCTAAACCCTCTAGTGCGTGCCAAACTTTTGAGCGTATAAATAAACAAGCACCAGTTGCCCAAAACACATCAATGTTATTATCATATTGGGCATGGTCATTTTCGAGTTCATCAAATATTCTACCCCTACAAAATGGATAACCATATTTATCAATAAATCCTCCAGCAGCACCTGCATATTCAAAAGAACTTTTATCGCTTTCGCTTAAAATTTTTGGTTGAGCTGCGGCAACTTGTTTGTTTTTATCAAATAGCTCAATCATGGGTTTTAGCCAGTTTTTGGTAACCTCAACATCTGAGTTTAGCAACACATAAATTTCAGCTTCTATATGTTTTAAAGCGGTATTGTATCCACCTGCAAAGCCTTCATTTTTGTTGTTTTCAAACAACTTTACTTCAGGTAATTTACTTTTAATAAATTCAATTGAGGCATCAGTAGAACCATTGTCTGCTACCCAAACCTCTGCACCTGGCATTTGAGAATTGGCAATTACACCAGGCAAAAATTTCGTTAAAAAATTAAGCCCGTTCCAGTTTAAAATTACAATGGCTATTTTAGCTTTCATTGCCAACTTTTTCGGTTCTTTTATGTTTCCAACGTTTGTGAGACCAAAGCCATTGGTCGGGTCGTTCAACAATGTCGGCTTCTAATTTTTTGGTATACTTTTCAGTTATTTCACCAGTTGATGTTTCAAGTGGTTTTGGTTCCAACACTTCTATGGTCATTTGGTAATGGCTTCTTCTTTTTCTTATCACGTTAAAGTATACAACGGGATAATTATTGTATTTAGCATATTTTTCTGCACCCATAAGCATTGCAGAGTCTTGGCTTAAAAATTGAGTCCAATGGGCTTTTGAGGGCGAACCAGGGCTTTGGTCAGAAAGCATTAAATAAACTGCATTATCCTCTTTATACTTTTCAAATATTGCTCTAGTATTTCTAATACTTTCAAGATAAATGCCAAATCTAGCTCTCTTTTTTTTCATAAAATTTTCAATGTACCTGTTTTTTATTGGCTTGTATATGCCAATGCACTTGTGGGATATATACAAACTACAAGAAAGAACACCCCATTCCCAATTTGCCATATGGCCACCCATAGCTATTATACCTTTGTTGCTTCTCAAATAGGCATTTATCCTATCTGTTACCACAATATCGTAGCGTTTTCTTAGTTCTCTTTCCCCAATGGTAAACGATTTAAAACTTTCTATAATTATGTCGCAAAGGTTTCGATAAAATTTCCAAGCGATTGTTTTTATTTCTTGTTCACTTTTATAAGGAAATGAGTTGCGTAAGTTGGCAAAAACCACCTTTTTTCTATAGCCTACAATAAAGTAAAGTACAAACCTTAAAAAATCTGACAAACCATGTAATACAAACATGGGCATTACAGCCAATGGATAAGAAAAAATTAAAAAAAATATAAAGGTTATGCGTTGCACGGCATAAAACTACAAATCATTTATTCAAATGGATTACCTAATAATCCTTCATTATCTGAATCAGACCTTACTTTACTTGAGGTTCCTAAGTTTTCAAATAACTCATCCAATGAACCGTCATTGCCAAAATTATTTAAAGCATTACCACTGCGTGTATCAAAGGGTTTTGATCCGTTTATTAAGCCTTGTTTAGCATCTGCCCATGAGCTAAATTTTTGCTCTCCTTTGGCATCTGAGTGATAAATAGTGTACGCTCCACCACTTTGGTCGTCTATCCCTAAATTGGTAAATAAAAATGAAATGTTGGTCTGTCCATCTGGCAACGTATTGTATTGCCATAATTGATATTCAAAGCCACTTTTAACCTGATCTTTAATCATGTTGCTAGGTTCGCCATATTGCAAATAAACCCTGCCAATTTCAGTTTCAAAGCCTTCTTCCAACATACTTTGAAACGTATTGTTTACCGCAGTTACTGCATTCATGTAGTTTTCATAAGGTTCGCCAGGGTTGGCTCCATTTCTTTTGGTAAAAAAGTTTAATAAAAACTGTCTTGCCAAATCAGCTTTCTCATCTTTATAAATTGATGTTGCTAGTCTAACTTCAGATCTTGAGGAAATAGGATACAAGGTTCTAATTTGGTATAATGCCTCTTCATCACTTAATTCATTGGCAAAGGTGTTGTTGGTTTGTATGTCTACCAAATCATCTTCCGACTCTACATAATCTAAGTTTAGCCTTTGTATTAACTGCTTTTTCTCCAATACCAATTCATTGGCTTTGTTTCTTACTTGTATTGTTAAATCAAAATTACCTGATGGCAATTTGCTAATGTCAAATTCTGCTAAAACAGCTTCTGTAGCTTTGGGTTGTTTTTTAGAAAATTGTTTTATGTTTTTATAAACCTTATCTGAGTTATGGTAATTTATACTTTGGCTTATTAAATAAGCATCATCATTTAAAGTATTGGTATTATATACTTCTAAATAGTACATCAACTTTTTCATTTGCGTAGGGTAGTAATTAATGCTGTGCGGCACCATCATGTATCCATTTTTTACAAAGTTGTTTTCTTCTGTACTTTTTTCGTAGTTCTCTAGCAGTTGTATGTCAGACATGGCAATCTTGTTCCCCAAATCGCTTAGCTCAACCTTTGATTTTGTTTGTAGTTCTTCTCCCTTTTTTTCATTTACATCTTTAAACGAAACTTCAATTTCATAATTGGCTGCATCTAGCGTTGTGCGTTTAACATCTAACAAACTTTCATCTATTTCGCTTTCATTATTAAAAATTTTACTGTTTAAAATGTATTTGTCAAATTTTACAATTTCATTTCCGTTTTTATAAAGTATAGTAATTTCTACCGCAGCCTTTATTTTATCGTTTTCTGCAGCAACAAATTTCAACTGGTTGGTAGGTATAGTAATGTAAGTTTCAATATATGGCCCACTTTCTGGTGCATAAAATCTTGCATGTCGCACAAATGCATCAAAAGCAAGTGCTTCAATGCTAATAATGGAAAGCAGAAATGTAAGTGCCAAAAATTGTTTCATAAGTCTAATTATTACTCAATTATCAAAGTTAATATTATTTAACATTGGATATGTGTTAATATTGTCAAAGCAATGTCATCACTAGTAAAAAATACAGATAAAATTGTTATTGAAAGCCAATATTTTGGCCCCATAACCACATTTGCTGCAATGTTGGAAAAAAATGAGTGTTGGATAGAAAAATTTGAAAATTATAACAAACGATCATTTAGAAATAGAATGTTATTGGCAACAGCTAACGGTCTATTAACCTTAAGCATTCCATTAAAAAAGGGTAAAAACAACCAATGCTTAATTACTAAGGTTAACATTGATAATTCAGTTAATTGGCAAAGCAAACATTGGCAAGCAATTACCAGTGCTTATCGCAACAGTGCATTTTTCCAATATTTTGAAGATGACATAAAGACTTTATATACAGAAAAGTATGACAAGCTTTATGAGTTTAATAAGGCAGGGTTAAGAAAAACTTTGGATTGGCTAAAGCTAAATACCACGCTAAGTGAAACAACCAATTATGAGCCAACATTGAGTGATGATTTATTAGATTATCGAAACCAGCTTACCATTCAAAATTACGACAAAATTATGTTGGCAAGCTATCAACAAGTATTTAGCGATCGCTTTCCATTTCAAAGCAACTTAAGCGTGTTGGATTTGCTTTTTAATCTTGGAAATGAAAGTTGGAGTTATCTTAAACAATGCAGTTTGTAGAAATGTTAAATAATTGTTTACAACTCAATAAATATACGTTAATGATACATATTTTACAATCACAATACAGAGGCATTAATTAACTTTGTGACATCAAAAATATATTATGAAAAAAATTGTACTTACTCTAGTTGCTATTTCTTTGTTATCATTTGCTTTTTCTCAAAGTTGTATTGAGTTAATGATAAGTGAAGTAGTGGAAGGCTCAGGAAACAACAAAGCCTTTGAAATATATAATCCTACTGATAATGATATAGACTTATCAGATTACAGAATGGTTAGATTTAGTAATGGTAGCACTACTTCAGATACTGACCCAGAGTATGTTTTAGATTTAAGCGGCACATTGGTTTCAAAAGATGTTGTTGTTTATGCGGTAGATAAAAGAACTCCTGCCGATACTACCGAACCCATGACAGATACTGCGCTAATTTCTAAAGTTGATGTTTGGGAGTCACCTGTATATGGTGATGGTACACCAGGTTCAAAAATGCCATACCAAAATGGTGATGATGCTTTGGCATTGCAAAGAAATATTGGTGGTACTTGGGTTGATGTTGACATTTATGGTTTAATAGGTGAAAGACCATATGATAATACAGGTACAGCTGGTACTAGTGGCGCTTGGACAGATACTCCACCATATTTTAGTGGTGCAACTGGCGAGTGGTGGACAAGAAATAAAACCAATGTTAGAAGAGCATCTATTGATAAAGGTGTAACTGCAAGAGGTATGCCTTATAATGGTGCTGGTGAATTTAATCCAACCGTTGAGTGGGATACATTGTCAAATGATGATTTTTCAAATTTAGGAACACATAATTGTATTTGTAGTCCTGTGGGAATATTTGATACTAAAAAATCAATTGAGTTAAATGTTTATCCTAACCCAACTACAACGGGTAGTTTTAATGTAGCTACTGATGTTACTTTTAATAGTGTGCAAGTAACTTCTATTATTGGTGAAGTAATTTTTGAGTCTTTCGAGTCTAAAAATAATATTGAAGTTGAAACCACTAATTGGGCAATAGGAGCTTATTTTGTGAAAATGGAATTTACTAATGGTAGCGTAGGTTATGGTAAAGTAATTGTCAAATAACAAATTGATTAAATGATAAAGTTATTTGTAAAAAGGGCGATTATTTGCGTAATCTCCCTTTTTATTTTTTACAATGTTAATGCTCAAAAAACCAAGGTTTTTGGAGTTGTAAGTGATAAGCTTTCGGGCGAAACACTCATTGGTGCAAATGTAACTTTTGGGGAAGGGCAAGGCACAATTACTGATTTTAATGGTAACTATGAGTTAAATCTTGAGGCAGGTAGTTACGATTTTACTATATCATTTATTGGCTATGAAAGTCAAAGTTTACAAGTTCAAGTAGCAGGTGCCACTCAAAGAGTAGATGTAAGGCTTAGTCAAAAAGTGTTAAAGGAAGTAAAAATTGTTGCTGATATTGCTATTGACAGAGAAACGCCTGTAGCTTTTAGTACTATACCTAGTAAGCAATTGGAAGAAGAGTTGGCTAACCAAGACATTCCCATGATATTAAACTCAACACCGGGAGTGTATGCTACCAATGCAGGTGGAGGAGATGGAGATGCCAGAATTAACATTAGAGGGTTTGACCAAAGAAACATGGCAGTAATGGTTGATGGTGTGCCTGTAAATGATATGGAAAATGGTTGGGTTTATTGGAGCAATTGGTTTGGCTTAGATGCGGTAACCAAAACACTTCAGGTGCAACGTGGCTTAGGAGCTTCAAAATTAGCCATACCATCAGTAGGTGGTACCATAAACATTTTAACTAAAGGGATTGATCAAAAAAGATATGCCTACGTTAAACAAACCGTTGGGCATGATGGATATTTAAAAACCAGCTTAGGTTATAACTCAGGAAGGTTGAAAAATGGCTGGGGCTTCTCAGTTGCTGGTGCTTATAAGCGCGGCAGCGGTTGGGTTGATGAGTTAAACACAGAAGGTTTCTTTTATTATGGTAGAGTAGATAAGGCATTTGGCGAAAATCATGTACTTACTTTAAGTGGTTATGGTGCACCTCAAAAACACAATCAACGTTCTTTTAAAACGGGTATTTCGGTATTTGATCAAGAAAAAGCATTGGAGTTAGGTATACCCGACAGTGTGTTAAATACACCTTCATCAATAGAAAGAGGATTAAAATACAATCCATATTGGGGCAGGGTAGATACCTTGGGCAAAAATGAAATTTACAATGAGAGATTAAACTACTATCACAAACCGCAATTTAACTTAAGACATACTTGGAACGTTTCAGATAAAATATTCTTGTCAAACACAGCTTACCTTTCAATAGGTAACGGTGGTGCAACTCGATTTCATGCTACGCCCGGTGTTGATGCCGAAACGGGTCAATATTTGCTATCAGGTTTGTATGCAGCCAATGTTAATACAACATCAGTTTTAGATGATGGAAGAAGAATATCATCTAACTATTTAAAAAGCAGCAGAAACAACCACTTTTGGTATGGCGTGCTTTCAAATTTAAACTATGATGTTAGCGAAAAATTTGACTTGACTTTTGGTATAGATCTGAGAAGCTACAAAGGAGAGCATTACAGAGAAATTTATGACTTGTTTGGTGGTGATGTTGTGGTTAACGGAAGCAACCTAACGGTAAATCAACCTTCTACAACTGATAAGGCCAAAGTGGTGGGAGACAAAATAGATTTTTACAATGATGGTTTGGTACGTTGGGGAGGCACCTATGGATTGTTAGAGTATAAAAAGGATGATAAATGGAGTGCTTTTCTTAATGTATCTGGCGCAATGTCGGCCTACAAAAGAATAGATTATTTTAAAAGAAAAGATGTTGAATTGCCAAATGGAGAATTTGCATTGCAAGCGTTAGGTTATTCGTATTACGGACCTGGAAACAACGACTTTTTCTCTGATACCTTAATTTATAACAATGGAGCCTACAATATTCGTAGAGGCACACTATATGTTGATGAAGATGGCAATACCATAACCGACCCTAGTCAAAGAATTTTAAATGGTGAAAAAATTGCCATAGACTCTGATAAAACACGATATGCTTCTACCGATTGGATTTATATACCCAGTTATACTTTTAAAGCAGGAGCCAATCTAAATATTAACGACAATTTAAGCGTGTTTACCAATATGGGCTACTTAAGCAAAGCTCCTCAGTTTAATAATATCATAGATTTTAACAATAATGTATTTGACACTTTGGGTAACGAAACAGTTTATGCAATTGAATTAGGGTCGGGATTGAGATTTTCTAAATGGGCAGCCAATGTAAATCTTTACAACACTGCCTGGATTAATAAGCCAGGGGGTTTGTTTAGCACGCCCAATGCAAATGCAGCTGATGATGAGGTTTTCTTTTTAGTAGATGGTATTGATGCTGTGCACCGTGGAATTGAAATTGATGGAGAATATAGGTTTGCAAAAGGTTGGGAGTTTGAAGGTTTAATTTCATTGGGCGATTGGACATGGAATTCATCAGAAACACTAGTTGCTAGAGATAGAGATGGAGGTTTATCTACCGACCCTGATCCTGAAGTGCGCAATTCAACAATTACATTTGATGCGAATGGCGTGCACGTTGGTGATGCCGCTCAAACGCAGTTTGCGGCAAGCTTGAGATATGAATTTGCCAAAACATCAGTTCTTAATGGATTGTACTTTAAAGGCAAAGGAACCTATTTTGGAAAAAACTACACCGATATGAATCCAGCCTCATTGGGCGGATCATTTGCGCAAAGAGAATCTTATAAATTACCCAACTATTTTATTGTTGATGCCAATGCAGGCTATCAATTTTATGTAAAAGACTTTAAGGTTAATGTAGGCGTTAATTTGTTAAACGTACTAAATGAATCCTACATAACTGACGGTCGCAACAACGACTTTTTTCTTACAACAAATACCAACTCATTTGATGCTCGTTCAACCTCAGTATTCTTTGGTCAGGGCTTTCGTTGGATGACATCAATTAAAATAACTTATTAATGAAAACTATGAAAATTATATTAGCCACCTTAACTGCCTTAGTACTCTGCTTTTTTGCAAATGCACAAACAGATATTGCTGATGCTAGAACTTATAGCCAAGGCAGTTTGGTAACTATAACTGGTGTAGTTACAAGTGGAACAGGTTTAGGTATTATTAGATATGTGCAAGATGCATCTGCAGGAATCGCTGTTTATCCAGCATCCGGTTCAGTGAGCATTAGCGCAGTTTTAGGTGATTCAGTTACTTATGTGGGACATCTGGGATCATTCAATGGATTGTTTCAAATTGATTCAATATTAAGCGAAACCATACATGGAGCTGGCACAATGACAACACCTACCACAATTACCGCTAATTTATTAGATGAGCCATATGAATCACAATTGATAAGGGTTAATGGTGTGAGTTTTGCTGCTGGAGGTGCAACCATTGCAGGTAATAACAATTATAACTTTACGCAAGGCGGCAATGCAGGTCAAGTAAGAATTGGCAATTCAAACAACTTAGTAGGCACAACATTGCCAGCTTCCCCAGTTGACGTTATTGGCATATTATCGCAATATGATGTTAGTGCACCTTACACATCTGGATATCAAATTTTACCTAGAGATTTAAATGACTTTGTTATTCTTTCAAACATTTACCTAACCAGTGAAGTTGCTCAAAGCAACATTGCCAATACAAGTTTCGATTTAGATTGGACTACCAACATTACTGGTACGCATGAAGCTAGATATGGAACAAGCCCAACCGCATTGACCAACACAGCAAGTGCTATGGGAATGTCTGTTAATCATAATTTATCATTAACTGGTTTAACGGCAGGCGAAATTTATTATGTACAAGTGTTCTCAGTAAATGGAATAGATACAGCTTTTTCATCAGTAAGAGTTTTTGCTACAGAAAGTAATTCTACCGGACAGATTGATGTTTATTTTAACCATACGGTAGACAATTCAGTTAGTACAGGCACCAATGCTATTTACGTAAACAATGCTTTTGAAGATACCATTATAGCGTATATGCAAAAAGCTACATCTACAATTGATATTGCTAGCTATAATACTTTAGAGCCAGCTTTAGTAGCAGCTGCCAATGCGGCATTTACAAGTGGTGTTACTGTTAGGTGGATTGCCAATGATGGTACATCAAATGCAGCATTGGGTAGTTTAAACCCGGGCATTAATGTTGTTTATGGCAATGCAAGCGATTTAATGCATAACAAATTTATGGTTGTTGATGCCAATTCGGTTAACAACTCATGGGTGTTAACAGGTTCAACCAATTGGTCGCAACCACAGTTAAATGATGCAATTCAAAATATGATATTTATACAAGATCAAAGTTTGGCTAAGGCTTACACCATAGAGTTTAATGAAATGTATGGCTCAACCACAGCAACGCCAAATTTGGGTAATGCTAAATTTGGATCGGCTAAAACCAACAATACTCCACACGATTTTGTGGTAGGTGGCAAAGCACTTGAGTGCTATTTTTCACCATCAGATTTAACAACTAGCAAAATAGAAGAAGCAGTATTAAGTGCAGATAGCAGTGTGCACTTTGCCTTGTTATCATTTACAAGAAATGAGTTGGGTGCAGCAATGATAAATAGATTTAATGCAGGCGTTACGGTTGAAGGTATTATAGAAAGTACCAGTGATCAAGGAACAGAATATACACCAATGTTGGCAGCAGGAATACCTGTTTTTGGCCACCCGGCAAGCGAAATATTTCACCATAAATATGCTATTGTAGATCCTAATGCCCCAACATCTGATCCAATGGTAATTACAGGTTCTCATAACTGGAGCTCAGCAGCAGAATTGCGTAATGATGAAAATACAGTAATTATACATGATGCTACTATTGCCAATATTTATTACCAAGAGTTTGTTGAAAGATATGGAAATCAAGCGGTGGCATATGCACCAGTTGCATCAAATGATACTTTAGATGTGCAATTAAACGGTTTTGGTGTTAAATTGGTTATTGGCAACGATTTTGATCAAAATGGAGACCCTTTAATGGTAACCAATTTATTACAATTGCCAGATAGCGGCACAGCTACCAACAATATGAATGGTACCATAACTTACCAAGCAAATATGGGCTTTACAGGTTGGGATACCATTAGATATGAAGTATGTGATGGTGGTGGCTTGTGCGACCAAGCTAGCTTGTTTGTTAGGGTATATGATCCTGTAAGCATAAGCAATGATGAGTTGCAAAACTTATTATCTGTTTATCCAAATCCTGCTAGTAATAAGGTAACATTTGAAATGCCTGCTGATAATTTAAAAACTGTAGAAGTTTACAATGCAACAGGTCAATTAATCGATACTTATAACTGGGAAAAAGGAAACAGTCAGTTATCAATTGACTTAAATGCATACAGCAATGGCATGTATTTTTACAAAGCATTTAGTGCTAATGGTGCGTATGCTAGCGGAAAAATTAGTGTGCTTAAATAATTAAGCCTAGTACAATAATATTTAAAAGGTCGGCTTATGCCCACAGGTGTTCGGAAGAAATACTTTTTACTGCTTTTTTAGACGCAGATTTAATATGATTGTTATGATTTGAATTGGGTTAATTATAAAAATCATAACCTATCAGCGTCTAACTTTTTTTGAAACTGAAGTCTTCCAAACAGTTATGGGCTTATGCCGACCTTTTTTGGTTTAGTCGGATGCTTATTAGATCTAAGTGCTATTACTCCCACGTTAAATCTTTTATGCTTTTGACTTCTTGTATAAAAGTCCCATTTTCATTTAAAAGTACCTTACCATTGGCAATCGGTTCAAAAAAATATTTAGGCATATCATTAGCATTTTTACCAGACAAATTTTGAGTATGCCGATTGTTAAAAATTAAAATGCGCTCAACTTTAAATAGACTTTTACCTAAGTATCGGTAATGATTTGCATCAAATGGCTTATAACTTACAAATTGAACTTTCGGATTTTTATTGCCAAATTCATTTAAGTAGTTGCCAATGTTTTCTTGAACTTGAGTAGTAACTATAAAGGTATTTTCAGTAGCATTATTGATTAAGTCATAAGTATGCTGCTTTACAATTTTGTATTGGTTCGGGCTGTTAAATGATTTTATGATAATAGCAGGAGAAACAACTAAAGCAATAAGCATAATACCAACAGCTGCAGTATTGATAAAACGATTTTTAAAGTGTTTGGCCAAGGTGTACACAATCAATCCTATAGTAAAAACAATCGTACTTTCTCTAAAGGTTACCTTGTTAACAACGCAAGCAATACTAATTATTAAGAAAACTATACATGTTGCAACAGCCACCTTTTTATTGTTGAAAAAATTAATGACTAACATTGATGCTGCAATGCTAGCCATGGGGAGTAAAAACAAAAAATGCCTAGGGTCAATACAAATAGGGGAGTAGGCAGATAGTGATGCACTCATCCAAAATGCACCAACAAAAAGGGCGAAAAATAAGGTGCTAAAAAAAGCAATGCGTTGGTTTTTAATTATACGAGCTGCAACAAAAATAAAAGCTGAAATTGCCAAAACGCAAGGTATGGCAAAACCACTGTCACCACCAACATGAGCAAATGGCAAGTAGATTATTCTTTTAATTAAGTTTTCCAAAGGCAATTCGGCATAGCTGCAGGTAGGGCTATAATAGGTACCCGACTTTATAGCCGCTATGCGCGCCAATGCGTTGCCAGTAGAAATGTATTGGTGCAAAAAATATACTCCAAAAACCAATATACCTAAGCCAATTGTGGTTAACCAAAAAGTAATGTGTTGTTTTTTGAAAATGTCTTTCAACCAAAAAATGGCAAATGCAGGTAGTGTAAAGAGCACAATTTCTTTAGATAGAAAAGCATAGAAAATACCAATTGCCATTAATATAGGTAGTATAATTTTCCATTTAGGCGGGTCAAAATATTGGCGATACAAGGCATAGCAGGCAATGGTAACGCCAAAACTCACCCAAATGTCGGGCATTAGTTTATCACTATAATGTAAATTCCAAAAGGTAAAGGTGAGCATTGCCATGGCCAACAAAGCAGTAATAACTTTCTCTTTTTTTAGCATGTCATTTACCAAAAACAAAATGGTAAAGCTTGCTAAAATGGGCATAATAGCGCTAGCACCATCATTAACTCCAAAAAGTATATATGCTATAGCTGTGGGCCATAGTACACCTAACCTATACGCATAATGATCATCCAATAATTGCAAATTGCCTTGTGATAGCTCAAAAGCATATTGGGCATAACCCATATCATCAAACCCAAAATGGCCGGTGTAAAAAAATAAGTGAAAACATATTATAACTAGGCAAAATGTTAAAACATAAAGCGCTCTAGGTACCTTTAATAAAGTCAATGGTGTGTTGTGCGTTTTCAATAATTGCATTAGGTGTTGCTATTAATTTGCCTTGTTCGCCTTCCGCTTTTTGTAAGTTAATGCCTTTCCATTTTCCATTGCAAGTAGTGGTAATTTTTCCATTATTCAAAAACAATATTCCGCCCGGTGCAACTGTAACCTCAGCATCATTAGGTATTGCTAAAGTACAATTAATGGTTAATTTGCCTTTAACCAAAATATTTGTATTCAAGTACTTTATATCATTCCACACCACTGAATCTCTTTTTGAAATAACAATTTTATTGTGTGGGTCAAAATCGCAATAACTTTTTGCTACAAATTTTTTAACGGTAGTATGATTTATAGCTGTGTAATGCATGCGCCCAATTTGGCAAGGAGTAAATGCATTTTGCGATACATTGTAATCCATTACATTATTAGAAACTATAGGATTACATTCAGGTACTGCAGGCTCGTTTACATTCCAACATCCTCTGTGTTTTGGGGTATCATCACATCCATCATGGCCACCCCAAGTGTGCGCTAAACCAAGTGCATGGCCCAACTCGTGCACCAATAACGGAGCCGACCATTTGTAGTCAACTACTAAAGGAGGCTGACCTTCTTGAAAAAAAGTATCGCAAAAGTTGGCAAAGCTGCCAGTAACCTTCATAAAATCTTTAAACCCTATGCCGCTTGTACCCGCTTTGTAAGTTGGTGATTTTATACTATCAGGATGGTGCTCAACCATAAAAATATTGTAAACACTATCTTTTGCAATACCTAGTTCATTGTATTGTATGCGGCTGTAGTTCGAAAATATACCTCCCTTTTTGTTGCTCCAACATAAGGTGTCGCGTTCATGAAAGTAAATGCCATCATCATTTTTGTTGGTGCCAGTTAAAACTAGTTCCACTTTTACAGGCAACACAGGTGTATTATTGTCAATTGGCAAATGCATTTTTACATTGTTAGCCATTCTGCGGTTACTCTCTTTAATCAATTCTTTGGCGTACCAGGTGCCCAATTCGTTGTCAAAATTGCCACTACCATCAGCGCACCTTATAATATGCACATTAGCTCTAATTACTTTCGTTTGGTAATGATCTACATAACCTTCCTGCGGCTCGTAGCTACTATGTTTTCTACAAATATTGTTGTAAGGTTTTACATCTGTTTTAACTTGCGCATCAGTATATCGCGCATAAGATGCCGTTGTTTTTTTAGTGCAACCCGTAATAATAAAGGTAGCAATTAATAACAATAGTAGTAACCACTTCATAGATGCAAATTACTACTATTCAATAAAATATGAAGGAAAAACTAAGTCTAGTTAAGACATTGCTTTACATTGCCTTCTATACGCTCTTGTATGTTGGTTACATCACTTTTAACAAAAGCTTCTCCAGTAATTTTTTCGTATAACTCTATGTATCTATCGGTTACTGAGTTCACAAATTCTTCTGGCATATCAGGTATGGTTTGTCCTTCTTTACCTTGAAAACCATTTTCCATTAACCACTCTCTTACAAACTCCTTACTTAGTTGCTTTTGTCCTTCACCACTGGCTTGTCTTTCTTCATAGCCATCTTTATAAAAGTATCTTGAAGAATCAGGCGTATGAATTTCATCTATTAAATAGATTTTATCGTCAAATTTTCCAAACTCATATTTGGTGTCAACTAAAATCAATCCTCTTTCAGCAGCCATTTCAGTACCTCTTTGAAACAATGCACGAGTATATTTTTCTAACTGCACATAATCTTCCTCTTTAACTAAACCTTGCGCCAATAAGTCTTCTCTGCTAATATCTTCATCATGGCCAACTAGCGCTTTGGTTGTTGGTGTAAGTAATGGTTCAGGAAATTTATCGTGTTCTTTCATACCTTCTGGCATTGGCACTCCACAAATGGTTCTTTTACCAGATTTGTATTCTCTCCAAGCATGGCCGGTTAAATAGCCTCTTATTACCATTTCAATTGGCAATGAATCGCACATTTTGCCCATTGAAACATTGGGATCGGGCACTTCATTTACCCAATTAGGTACAATATCGGCAGTGGCTTTTAAAAATTTAGCAGCAATTTGATTTAGCACCTGGCCTTTAAAAGGTATGGCTTTTGGCAAAACACAATCAAAAGCTGATATGCGATCAGATACTACCATCACTAAAGTTTTATCATTAATGGTGTATACATCACGCACTTTCCCTTTGTAAAATTTTGTTTGTCCGGGTAGGTTAAAATTGGTCTCTTTTATGGCATTCATGTTGATTATTTAAGTAGGCGCAAGAATAATAAGTACGGGTAAATTTTTTTGATAATTTTGTGCACAGAATGTGAATTTTAAATACCCGAATGCTGGAACTGGTAGACAGGCATGGTTGAGGGCCATGTGTTCGTAAGGACGTGAGGGTTCGACTCCCTTTTCGGGTACTAAGCCTCTTGTATTTACAAGAGGCTTTTTTCACAACTTGTCATGCCGTCCCGATAGTCTCGAAAGTTACTAGGATCGGGATTGATTCAGCATCTTATCACAGAGCTAAGACCCTGAATCGAGTTCAGGGTGACTTGCGAGTTAAATTAAAACCCAAAACTCCTAAAATTTACTTAACTTAATAATTGGGGTTGAGTTAACAACAGAAGAATAAATCCTAAGTTCGTAAGCATAATGAAAATAATAGTTACCATATTTTATTTAACCATCTTTGGATTAGTTTACGGACAAACTGCCGATTCTGTTTTAAACAGACAGATTAACCAAGTGGATTCTTATGGTGTTAGCCAAGGATACTGGGAGTTAAATAAAAAGGAAATTTCTACAACAATACATTCGTGTTTTGGTGGTGAAGAAGGTAGTCAATATCTTGGCCCAACTTACACAATTGCAAAAGGAAACTATAGGGACGGAATTGAAGTAGGAACTTGGCTTTATTATTCAGGCGATAGATTTAACAAACTTATTAGCAAAGTCACCTATTTTGATAATGGAATAATTGAAGTTGATAATGTTGCAGAGCCATATACCTTGAAAATAAATCAGGATTCATCAGTTATAGCTGGTCAGTATTATCACGCCTTGGATAGTATTGAAATTCAATGTCAAAATGAAGAGTGTTTATTCTTATTTTCAAACGGTGAGGAGTTGTTGAAGTTCCCTTTTCAAGACTTTTATAGCTTTGAATTAGAACTCTACCGATTGGCCCAAAATTGTTATGATGGTGAAATAAGACGGCATATAAATGCTCGCAAATAAAGTGAGATTGTTTCGATAATTATAGGGTAGAGGAGCGGTAAATTAAAACTATTATATTTTGCCTCCTCACCTGACCTCTCCTGTAGAGTGGAGGAAATGATATTTAGGTTACACGAAATATTCATTGTTATTTTCTCTCCTATTGACCTTGTCGAAATAACAAGGAGAGATGTCTACTCTCCTTAGTTTGTAACTGAGGAGTGAGAATGGAAATGAGTCTGTGACTCAGTTAATGTGCAATCGAATTCATAAAGCAAACACTACTTCTCTGCCAAATACTTATCAATTAAGCCTTGACTTCCTAAACCTGCACTAATAATAGTTTTCATGGTTTCTTCCACATCAGCATCTAGTAGATGAAGCTGTTCCTTTTTAATATGAAAAATTTGTCCTGATGTGGGATTAGGACCTGTTGGAACAAATATGGTGTAACCGTAATCATGCTCATCAGTAACAAAGGCCGTCATTAATGAATCTGTTCCAAAGATATTGGCTAAGCCAACTTTACTAAATGGCTTTTGTTTGTTTCCTAAAATTTGTTGCAGCGTATCTCTAATGGTGCGATAAAAAGGTATTTTTTCAAGCAGTAAACCTTCTAAATAATTAAAAAGCCCCTTACCCAAACGGGTTTTTACAATTAATCCAATAATAAAACTGAATAATACAATTACTAAAATGGCAATGCCATAGGCTGCCCACGAATTGGGTATGTAGTTTTCAATTACAGCGGGTGCCATATCAATAATATAATTGGCAAGCGGTTTAATTAAGTTGCTTACAAATTTTATCAGCCAAATAACCAAATAGGTTACAATAGCGATAGGCAAAAGCACTAAAATGCCTCCAATAAAAGTGGTTGAGAAAAAGTTTTTTAATTTTTTCACGCTGTAATTTAATTGCTAGCGCAAAATAGTAAATACGAGCAAACTAATTAACTAAAAGTACCAATGCGGTGCTCGTTTACTAAAAATGAAGTTTTTTAGTTTTAATACAAATGCAATACACATGTATACAAACACAGGAGAACCCAAGGTTAAAAAGGTAGCGTAAATAAAAAACATTCTTATATGGCTAGATGCTATACCTAGCTTTTCTCCAAGATAAGAGCAAACACCAAAAAGGTTTTTTTCTAAAAAGTTTTTTAATCCTTCAAACATCATGATTGATAACAAAAGAAAGTAATTTTTACTGAAAATTCAAGTTTAACAAAACACACTTTACCTTATTTTGACCATTAATTATTTGGAAGTCACTATTTTATGACCGATTTGACACCGTAAACATTGTTTTTTTGCGCAAAAATTATTTTTTAATTGCAACATGGCTTGGCTTTCGTAGGCCGATTTTACGTCTATTCCCAAATCTTCCCAATTGCGCACCACATTGTTGTTTTCTTTAGGCAAAGCGTGCAATAGCTCCAATGCTTTATCAATTATCTCATTTTTGCCCATTTGCTTGCCATAAACAAATAAAAACGGACTAATTACATTTATAGCTATTAGTTGAATAGCCGTCTTACCCAAAATTTTAGGCTTATTGGTTTTGGCTTCATTGTCAAATCGATAGTGCTTGTCCCAGTAGCTGCTTGCCTTTAATTCAAACAGTTCATAAATGTCTTTAACGTTTTTAGTTGCTAATATTTTTGAAAGCAAATGGTTCGATTGAAATATTAGTTGAGCCAGCAATGCAATGCGTATGGTAGGAAAAGCTGATGGCCTAATTTTGCTAAACTTCCAACTATGCGGCAATTGCTCAGTTAAATCATATTTTTTCTTTAAAAATTGATATTCTTCAAACATTGTTTTGCCGTAGTTATCTTTTAATTTTTGATTAAGCAAACCTGCGTTGCCAAAAAGTATGGCTTCAATTTGGCTTAAGTTGTTTTTATGTTTAATCAATATGTTTAGTGGGCTGTTTCTTGCCAACATTTGAAATGGCTCAGCATTAACCTTAAGTCCAAAACCCATAGCAACAAATTGGTAAAAGGTTTCTTCCCAGTTATTTTTATTCAATTTTAAAGCAATTTCAATATCTAACGTTTTGGTTGATGATCTTTCAACCACCAAGGCATCTTGCATTATTTTAATAGTAAAATCATCTACCTTGGCAATGTGATCATTACATGGAATCCATGTGGCACTTTCCATTAACATTAAATACTTGGCTTCTAACTTAGGGTCAATTAAATTTTTTAACTCTAGCGTAGGCATGTTTTCACCATTTTTACGCTTTAGCTCAACGTCTGCCTCATACACAACGTGTAATATAACATTGTCGTAAGCTTCATCATTTTGGTGCTTATGTTGCAACCAATTGGAGGTTTTTATGTGTAGTTCAACATTGCCTGCCCACTTAATTCCATCAATTTCAATTTGAGCATTAAAAAAATCGGGACCAGCATTGGGTTGAAGTTGCCCACTATTTAATATTTTAATAGATTGATTATCAGTAGTTTTTAAAGCCGAAAAATTAAACAATTTATGTTGCCATAAGTAATGGAGAAATTCTTCTTTAAAAGCAAGTTTCATATCTTTAAATATTACAAATAGATTTAAGGATTAAATTTATCAAATAAGTATTAAATTTATCAAAATCAAAATCACCAAAATGAGATCACTTCTACTAATTGCTTTTTTACTATTGACTAGTGCCGTTGCTTTTACTCAGTCAACCATTACTTTACGTCCAGATTCATCTGGTATTGATGCTACCGTATCTTCTCAATATCCAACAATGAACATTGGAAGTCATCAAAGTCTAATATCGGTTTCAAATACAAGTGGTGGAGCGCCCTATGTAAAAAGAAGTATGATAATGTTTGATATTTCAAGCGTGCCAGCTGACTCAATAATAGTAAGTGCAAAACTTTCACTTTACAATGATCCAAATGCTACATCAAATGGCGGCATGCATTGGCAACTAAGCGGACCAAACAACGGATTTATTAGCCCATTAACCTCAGCTTGGCAAGAAAATACCATTACTTGGAATAATAAGCCAACATTCTCAACCACCAATGAAGTTACACTTGGTGCTTCAATTTCTGGCAATCAAGATTATGAAGATATTGACATAACAGATATGGTTAAGGATTGGCACCTTTCACCTATTAGTAACTACGGATTTGTTATTAGATTGGCGACAGAAGTGCAGTACAGAAGCTTAATTTTCGCATCAAGCGATAACATTGATGTTGCAAATCATCCAAAATTAGTTGTTGAATATGCTTCACCAATGGTTAGCTCTGTTAGTAACGATTTAAGCAATAAAGTGGTAATGGACATATATCCTAATCCAGTGTTAAACAGTGCTAAGATAACTTTAGCAGGTGATGAAAATTTAGAAATGCTCTTAATCACCGATATAGCAGGTAAAATGATTGAAAAAATAGATAATTTAAGTGGCTCTGCTTATGAGTTAGATATGGCTAATCTATCAAGTGGAACCTATTTTATACAGGCAAAGTTACAGTCGGGTTATTTAACCAGTATAAAGTTTATTAAAAGCTAAAAGGTACCTTTAGTTTTTACCGTTCTTTTTTAATTTTGGGCATCCTAAAACCTAATTAAAAATGAACAGTTTTTTTGCTGCCAATAAACGCATTGCAGATAGTGCGTGGTTTCAAAATTTTATTATTGCCATTATAGTAATGGCCGGTGTTTTAGTAGGCATACAAACCTATAGAGATTTTGCAGCTGCAAATCACGGCTGGATAAATGCCTTAGATTGGTTTATCCTAATCATTTTTACCATTGAGGTTGTAGTTAAGGTATTGGCTGAAGGCAAAAAGCCATGGAATTACTTTACCGATCCTTGGAATATTTTCGATTTCTTAATTGTGGCTGTGTGTTACGTAGCGGTGTTTATTCCAGAGCTTCCTGCAGGATTTATTGCGGTATTGCGTTTAGCGAGAATATTAAGAGTGTTTAAGTTGGTAACTGCCATGCCTAAACTACAAGTGTTGGTTGGTGCATTGCTTAAGAGTATTCCTTCCATGGGTTATGTAGGCCTACTGCTGTTTTTATTGTTTTATATATATGCAGCAATGGCCGTAAATCTTTATGGCGAAAACGATCCTACTCACTTTGAAAATTTGCAAATTGGAATGTTGTCTCTTTTTAGAGTGGTAACTTTAGAAGATTGGACGGATGTGATGTATATAAATATGTATGGTTGCGAAAATTATGGATACGGAGGTAATGAGCACTTATGCACCAATTCAAAAGCATCACCATTGGGGGCCGCAATTTTCTTTTCGAGTTTTGTGTTAATAGGCACTATGATTGTACTTAATTTGTTTATTGGTGTGATAATGAATAGTATGGATGAGGTAAATGCAGAGCAGGCAGCTGAAGAAGAAGCCTTTATTAAACGTGCGGACAATATAACCGTGGCTCAAGAGCTTTCATTGGTTAATAATGAAGTTGATGATTTATCCAAAAAGCTAAAACTGCTGCAACATAGATTAAAAACAGAGATACCAAATTGAACAAAATGAGTAAAAAGGAAGCAATACTGAATAAATTAAATTTGAAATTACCTGTAGTTGCAGCACCTATGTTTATAGTGTCGCAACAACAGTTGGTTATTGAGGCTTGCAAAAGTGGTATAATTGGCACTTTTCCAGCTTTAAACAATAGAAGCACAGCAGGTTTTGAAGAATGGGTAGTTGAGATAAAAAATGAATTGGCAAAAGTTGAAGAAGAAACTGGTCAAAAACTACCGCCTTATGGCGTAAACTTAATTGTACACGGCAGCAATCCGCGAATGCGTGCCGACCTTGAAATTTGTGTTAAGCAAAAGGTGCCAATAATAATTACTTCTTTAGGTGCGGTAAGTGATTTAGTTGAGGCTGTGCATAGTTATGGAGGGTTGGTTTTCCATGATGTTACCAATAGACGGCATGCAGAAAAAGCGATTGAAGCCAATGTTGATGGTTTAATTTTGGTAGCTGCAGGTGCTGGCGGCCATGGAGGTTTGCTTAACCCTATTCCATTTGTTAACGAAATTCGCGAAATGTTTGAGGGAGTTATTCTGTTGGGTGGGGCATTAAGCAATGGGAAAGATGTAGCAACCGCATTGCAAATGGGAGCCGATTTGGCTTATATGGGCACCAGGTTTATAAGCACAAATGAAGCAACAGCTTCTGATGCGTATAAAGAAATGATTATTAACTCAGCTACAAAAGATATTGTTTATACAGCGGCAATTTCGGGCATCAATGGCAATTATTTATTGCCAAGCTTAGAAGCTGCGGGCATTACTAGAGAATTGTTAGAAAGCAAGGCTAAAATTGATTTAGGTGAAAAGTTAGATTCAAATGCCAAGGCATGGTTAACCATTTGGTCGGCAGGGCAGGGAGTAACATCAATAAAAGATAGTTTGCCTGTTGCAGAGCTAGTTGCTCGCTTAGGTAAAGAATTTAAAGCGGCAATTAATAATCAAATGAAAAATTTGAAAAAGTATACTTAATCGGTCACCACTTTTTTTCGTGGCCAAAACATACATAATAAGCCAGCAACAATAAATGGTATGCTTAACCATTGCCCCATGTTTAGCGCCATACCTTGTTCAAAGGCTACTTGTTCAATTTTGAAAAACTCTATAATAAAACGAGCAACAAAAATGCCTGTTAGCATTAAACCGAATATAAATCCCTTTTTGTTTTGGAGCGCTTGCTTTTTATATAGCATAAACACAATTACAAAAATTATTAAGTACGAAAATGCTTCATATAGTTGCCCCGGATGACGAGCTACATCATCAATTTTTTTAAATATTACACCATAATCACCTCCCGTTGGTTTGCCAATAATTTCGGAATTGAAAAAATTACCAAATCTTATGAAAGCGCCGGCCAATGGTACACCAATTCCTACTTTATCCAAAACTGATAACAAACTGTGTTTATTTTTATAACACCAATAAACTATTGCTAAAAAAACGCCAATTGCCCCACCATGGCTTGCTAAACCTTGAAAACCCGTAAATTCAAAGCCTCCGCTAAACTTAAAAGGCAAAATCATTTCTAGCGGATGTTTCAAATAATATTCAGGCTCGTAAAATAGGCAGTGACCAAGTCTCGCACCTAACACAGTGCCAATAAATACCAATAAAGTCAATTTATCTACTTGGGCTCGGGTAATGCCTTCTTTAACAAATATTCTACTTACCACTATGTAAGCCAAAATAAGCCCGGTTACAAACAACAAGCTGTACCAACGTAGGCTAAAATTTCCGAATAAACTGATTAACTCTGGATTGGCATCCCAAGTAATTTGTAAAAGCATAGCGCAATATTAGCCAATTCGCACATTACTTTTTAGCAATATGTTAAGTCCATGGTAATTACTTTAAAGTTTGCGACCTCATAAAGACAAAACTAAAACTGAAGAAACCTAGTTAATCTTACCTAATGCCTGCTGTAAATCTTCAATTAACACAGCAGGTTCTTCTAAACCACAATAAACCCTAACAAGATTAACAGGCAATAAATCATTTTTATAATTGCTCTCTTCACCATGAAAAACGCATGCCGGAAAAACTAGACTTTCATGTCCGCCCCAACTAACTGCAATTAAAAAACGCTTAAGTGCATTCACAAAATTTTCAATATCAGTTTTTGATTTTGTTTTCAATAAAATACTAAACAAACCACCTGCTCTGCATTGTTGCTTTTTAGCTAATTCAATTTGAGGATTGTCAATTGCCCATGGCCACATTACTTTTTCAACCTTTGAATGTTGTTCTAAAAATCGAACTACCTTTTCCGTTGTATTGGCAATTCTTTCTAGTCTAATTGGTAAAGTTCTTAAACCACGCAACATTAACCATGCATCATGTGGAGAAATGCATGCGCCAAAAGTCATGTAGGTATCATCAAAAATTTTCTTAATATTTTTTTTACTGCTTGCAAGCACTCCTGCAACAATATCGCTATGTCCGCCATAGTACTTACTTGCCGAATGCATCACAATATCAACACCCATTAACAAGGGCGATTGATTTAAGGCGGTTGAATAACTATTGTCGCAAATGGTAAGTATATCATTTGCCTTTGCTATTGCGGTAACTGCGGGTATGTCTTGCAACTCAAAAGTTAAAGAGTTTGGACTTTCTAAAATAATTAATTGTGTGTTGGGTTTAATAGCATTTGCAAAATTATCTGCCACCGTACCATCAATAAATGTATGTTCTACTCCAAACCTGCTAAGTAAGTTGGTTAGTAACTTATGTGTCCAGCTATAAGGCTTGGCAACACAAACTATATGATCGCCAGCTTTAACATTGTTTACAACAGCTGTTGCCATGGCAGCGCTTCCGCTAGAAAATACCAGAGCATCTTCTGCATGAGATAGAGCAGCCAATTTTTTTCTGAGTATGGCAACAGTAGGGTTGTGCCCACGAGTGTAAAACGGATGCTCCGATTCATCTTGGAGTTTGTTTTTTAAATCGGCTACACCGTTAAAGGCAAAATTGCTACTTTGTATTAATGGAGGTGCAACAGCATTAAAGTAGTTCTCGCGTTCTTCACCTAATTGATTTATAATATATGAAATATCCATACCATAAAAATAAAAAAGCCATGGCGAACCATGGCTTTTAAATATTCATAGACAGTTTATATTGTTTACTGTTTGGCTTTGCCTTTTTTGCAGTCTCCGCTTTTTTTACAGGCTTCTCTTTTTTCTTTCATTTGAGCCATTTGTTCCTTGGTTAAAACTTTTGATAGTTTCTTTTTTAAGTCTTTTCTATCAGCTTTTATTTGTTTCATTTTTTGTTCTTTGCTCAAGCTTGCATCTTCTCTAATACTTTTATTGCTTATGCCGTGCACTTCCAAAATTCGCTTTACATCAGCGGTTTGCTTGTCAGAAAGGTTTAATTCTTCCTTCATTTTATTGCTTTTGTGCTCAGCCATTTTTGCAGGATTCATCATTTTATGTCTGTCACCTCTTTCACCTTTATGTGCTTTACGTTCGCTGCGCATGGCTTCCAATTTTTCAGCATTTTGGCTACCAATTACATTTATAATTTTGCCATGAGCTGCTTCTCTTATTGCTTTAGCCTTAGCTCTTTTATCTTCAACTTGAGCATCTATGTTTTTTAGAACCATCATTTGCTGGCGAGTATCATCAAATATTTTCTTTAATTCAACTTTTTGAGATTCTGAAAGATCAAACTCTTCAGATAAATGATTTAACTTTCTTTCACCTTTTTCAGATTGATGTTTACCTTTTTCGCTTTGCGCAAATAGGCTAATGTTAACCAACAGCGCCATTGCTATAATTCCTAAATACTTCATAATAATTTCTTTAATACTAAGACTAGTATTTTTTTAAATGGTTTAACCAGCCGTTAAAATATTTTCCATTTGTTGTTGTAAATCCTTGGCGGCATTGCTTATTCCTTCTTTGGCGTTTTGGCCTCTACCAGCATAAATTATTCCGCGAGACGAATTGACTAATAAACCTATATCATTATTCATGCCATACTTACAAAGCTGCTGTAAGTCTCCACCTTGGGCACCTACACCTGGCACTAAGTAAAAATTGTTAGGAGCAATTTTTCTAATGTTCTCAAACATTTGTGGGTGGGTAGCTCCAATAACAAACATAAGGTTGTTAGGATTTCCCCATTGCTGCGCTTGGCTAATTACTTGCTCATACAACGGAGGGTTGCCGGTAAACTGAAAGTTTTCACTTCCCTTATTAGAAGTTAAGCCTAAGAGAATTACCCACTTGTTTTCGAATTCTAAAAATGGCAACACACTGTCTTCACCCATATAAGGCGCTACTGTTACCGCATCAAATTTTAAGGTTTCAAAAAAGGTTTTAGCATACATGGTTGAGGTATTGCCAATGTCGCCACGTTTGGCATCAGCAATGGTAAAGTGTGTGCTAGGTATATATTCCATGGTTTGCTGCAAGGCATCCCACCCTTTGCTACCCAAGCATTCATAAAATGCTATGTTGGGTTTATAGGCTACACAATGTTGTTGTGTGGCATCAATTACACATTTGTTAAACTCAAAAACAGGATTAGAATAATCAAGAAAGTGTGCAGGTACTTTTTGCAAATCAACATCTAAACCAACACATAAAAAAGAATTTTTAAGTTTGATTTGGTCAATCAAATGTTGCTTTGTCATAATGCCGGTTGTTGTAAGTTTATGGCAATTACTTTTTTAATAGAAGGTACATCTCTTATGATGGCTTGTTCAATACCAGCTTTCATAGTCATATAACTTTGTGGGCATGCAATGCAAGCGCCAAGTAATTTAACTTGTAACACTCCACCTTCAATAACGTCAACCACTTCAATATCGCCACCATCTTTTCTTAGGTAGGGGCGCATGGTATCTAAGGAAGCTTCAATTTTGGCCAATAACTTTTTATCCAACATAATTAGTGTAAAGTTAAAAAGGAATACGATTAAGTGCGTGTAATTTCAACCTTTTGGGTTGGCCCAGCATCTTTATTGCGCTTATTCACTCGGGCAACAGTTTTATCTGCTAGTTCATTAAATTGTATTGCCGCAGGGTGGTTGTCATCTAACATAAAAGGTAAGCCATCATCACCCGACTGCCTGATGCTTTGCACTAGGGGTATTTGGCCCAATAGTGGTACATCAAATTCTTTAGATATTTTTAAGCCACCATCTTCACCAAAAATGAAATATTTATTATTGGGCAATTCGGCTGGTGTAAACCAACTCATGTTCTCAACTAAGCCTAGCACAGGTACATTTATTTGTGGCAATTGAAACATAGCTATTCCTTTACGTGCGTCTGCAAGGGCTACCTCTTGCGGTGTGGTTACCACAATACCACCTGTAACAGGTACGCTTTGCACTAAGGTTAAATGAATGTCGCCAGTACCAGGTGGTAAATCAAACAATAAATAATCTAGCTCGCCCCAAATACATTCGGTAACAAACTGCCTAAGCGCTTTGGTAACCATTGCACCACGCCAAACAATGGGTTGCTTTTGATTTACCAAAAAACCAATGCTCAATAATTTTACGCCATATTTTTCAATGGGCACAATCATGTTTCTGCCATCTTCTTGTTTTATTTGCGGCTTGGCATTTTGTAAGCCTAACATGGTAGGTATGCTAGGCCCATATATATCGGCATCAATTAAACCAACCTTATAACCTTTGTTAGCCAAGCTTAAGGCAAGGTTTACTGATACGGTAGATTTGCCAACACCACCTTTACCAGATGCTATGGCAATTATATTTTTAACGCCAGGCAATACTTGAGGTTGCACTGTTGGTGCCTTGGTTGCTGCCTTCATGGTTATTAAAACATTGGCTTCTGTACTCACTAATTTTTTTATGGCTTGCTCACATTCGTTGTGCAGCTTGGCTTTCACTTCATCATCAGGGTAGGGAATTTCTAATGTGAAACTTATGTTGTTGTTTTTAATATTTACATTTTGAACCATGCCGCTTTCAACAATGCCTTTATTGCTTTGCGGATCCATTACCATTGCCAATGCATCTAATACTTGCTTATTACTTATGTTATTCATTGCGTGCAAATATCGGTAGTATGGTCTTAAGATTGTAGAACTTAACATTTTATAGTGGGTAACTTGGTTCAACGAAATTTGAAAGTGTTGAATATTCCAACAATATTTGCCTTGTACAAATCATTACAGTTAACTAAAAAAAATCAAATGGGTAAATTAGACGAATTAGTAGAAAAGTATCAAGAGCTTTGTAAAAAGAACGGCTTGCGTATTAGTGCTGACTTATTGAGAGGCGTTGCCAAATCTCAAGGTCCGTCATTATACAAATCAGATGCAGCAAAGGTTGCATGTTCTGACAAAGCTGAACTAGCTACTATTAAAAAAGGATTCTTAAAGAAAATTGGAGTAACAGATGAAGCAAAAGCTGATAAAGCACTTGCAGATATTTGCGAAAAAATGAAGCCGTTTAAAGGCAACAAACAACGCACAATTTTTTATGCATTACTAGCTAAAAAATTCAAGCAAGAAAGTATGTTTACTAAGTAAAAAACTTTTAAAATAATTTCTAAGCCTTAAGTTTACTTAAGGCTTTTTTTATGTCTTTATTTTTTAAAGGACAGAAGTTGTTGCCAACGGTTTTTAAGATTTTTATGATTACAATAACTCGTAACTCGTTTAAGCGTTCGCTTGCACTTTGTTCAAACATGTAAAAAAAAGACAAGGTGGGATGCTTACGCAAGTTATTTGTTAAGCATTAATTTTCATAAAGCCTAAAAGTTGACCATCATCACATGCACGAAAATTGAGTGATTTATAAAACGCTCTTGTCTTCTCAGTATCATCTGTCATCAATACGACTTGTCTAATAGCAGCAAATTTATCTAAAACTCTCTTCAGTAATTCCTTGCCAATTCCTTGTCGTTGAAAAGATTTTAAAACCAGTATATCTTGTACGTAAGCTATAGTGTTGTGGTCAGTGATAACGCGCACCAAGCCAACCAAAGTGTTGCCTTGCCAAGCGGTTAGCAAATATTGAGAGTTATGTAAGGCCTGTTGCAATTGCTCCGGTTTGCTAGTGTAAATCGTCCAGCCAACATTGTTGTATAAATTTAAGACTTGTTCAAAGGGTAGGTCAATTTTCGTTTTGTATTCAATCATAGTAGTTGGTTGAGTCATCACCTAAGCTGCTAGTAGCTTTTATGTGAGTAATATTGGATGGTTCCTCAAAGACAAGTCAAATTTGAAAATAGTTACTATAAACCCAATTAAAAAAGCCAGTAGTTGTATCACAAACAATGATATAACAAGCTTGTAATCTTTGTTTGTGCGCAATCTCCTATAAACGAGAAATACTAAAAGCAAAGAAGGTAAAACGACTTGAATAAAAAAAGTCCATTTGCTAGGGTTGAATCAATAGAAATAATTTTAGAGAATATTATAGTTTGGAGCATTTGATGAATTGTTAGCCCAAACGCAATTATCCAAACAATTAGACTGAAAATTTCAATACTACTTAGGTTTTTTATTTGGATTGGCATGTTCAACTTATTTTTCAATGTAATTAGTTTTCATTTATAGCAACATGTTGGATAGGCCTAGGCCTAGTGGACATTGGGATTATTACCTTTTACCATTTTTGATAGGTATCATTCAATTAAACTCAAGCAGGAAAATAATTGAATAAAAGAATCAATTGAATAACCACAAAACCAACAATTATAACAACACAGCCAATAACCCACTTCTCCTTTTGTGGCTTCTTTTCTTTCATAACTTAATACTGGTAGCTTAAAGTTAACTGGCCTTCTTCTTTTTGCCCTTTATAACTTTTAGTCCCTTTTTGTTTTCTGCCTTATAAGCTTCATACAAACCTCTAGTAATACCATCAGCTAAACCAATTTTAGGGACGTATAGTTTTTTAATTGCAGCCCAATCCATTATAGAAATAAAAATTTTAGATGCAGGTATTATAACATCAGCTCTATCAGGATTGAGATTTAAATCTTTAATCCTTTCTTCATAACTAAATGCTTGCAGGTATTTTTTAATGCCCTTCATTTGGGCAAATGTTAATGGCTCACCTTCTGCTCGGCTAGTCATTTTAAATATTTTATTAATGTTGCCACCAGAGCCAATTATGGCAATAGGATTAAAATCTTTGGTAACATTCTTAACCCATTTTTTTAAAGCAATCCACTCACTATCTGCATCTTTAGATTTTTTGAATCGTAAAGTTCCAATGTCAAATGAATGGGCTCGTTGAATTTTATGGTCTGCAAACACTGCCATCTCCGTACTTCCACCTCCAACATCAACATACAACAATGATTTTTTACCAGAGATTTCTTCAGCAGTTTGAGCATAAAATATTATTTCTGCCTCAGTTTGTCCTTTTATAATTTCAATTTCTATTCCTGTTTCTTCCTTAATACGAGCTACCACCTCATCACTGTTTTTGGCTTCTCGCATTGCTGAAGTTGCACAAGCTTTGTAACTATGCGTTTCATGTGCTTTTATAATATGCGTAAATCCCTTGAGTGCACTAACCATTAGTTCCACTTTTTTATCAGATATTTTTCCAGTTTTAAAAACGTCATCACCTAAGCGAATAGGCATGCGTAGCAACGATACTTTTTTAAAAACAGGTGTTCCACCATTTTCTGTAACATTGGTAAATATTAACCTAATGGCATTGGTGCCAATATCAATTGCCGCAAACTTTGTGGTTTTCAATGTATTGTAATTTGTTGCAAATTTAAATTAACTATAAATTATTGGAGGCTATTTTATCAACTTGCTTTATGTTTACTTTTTAAGTAGTTGTAATAGTCAATTTGAGCGCGTTGGGCTTTTTTTGAACTTTTTTTCCGGTATTCATTTGTTAACTCGTAATCATGAATTCGAGCCTTGCAATTATCTGCCCATTGCATTTTCAAAAACTTATTTAACTCTTCCTTTATATCATCATCATAAATAGGGCAAATAGTTTCTATTCTATTATCTAAGTTACGGGGCATTAAATCTGCCGAGCCAATAAAGTAAAGAGGATTGCCATTGTTATGGAATACAAATACCCTAGCGTGCTCCAAAAATTTATCAATTATACTAATGGCTTCAATGTTTTCACTTAAGCCCTTTACACCTGGTACTAAGCAGCAAATGCCTCTAACTATCAACTTTATCTTAACGCCAGCCTGGCTTGCTGTGTATAACTTCTTAATCATTTTTTTATCAACCAAGCTGTTCATCTTTAGCATTATTTCAGCTTTTTTACCATCTTGGGCTGCTTCTATTTCGTTATTTATAAGCTTTATTAGTCTGCTACGGCAAGTAAAAGGCGCAACTATTAAATTGCGATAGTTATAATTTTTATAAGATTTAGTGAAAAATGTAAACAGCCTATTCATCTCTGAAGTAATTTTTTCATTGGCTGTTAACAAGGTAAAATCACTAAAAACGTTGGCGGTTACTTCATTAAAATTACCTGTTGCTATATTACAGTATCTTACTTTTTTGCCATCTTCAATTCGCGATATTAGGCAAACTTTACTATGCACCTTAATGCTAGGAAAACCAAATATTACATTTACTCCAGCATCTTGCATTTCCTTAGCCCAATCAATATTTGCTTGCTCATCAAAACGCGCTTGAATTTCCATAAGCACCAATACTTCTTTGCCATTTTTAGCTGCGTTTATTAAATTATTTATCACCTTTGAGTTTTTGGCCAAGCGATAAATGGTCATTTTTATAGTAGTAACATTTGGGTCAATTGCTGCTTCCCTAAGCATATCTATAAAATGATTAAATGAGTGGTAAGGGTAGGTGAGTAAAATATCTTTTTTAGCTATTTGGCTAAGTACGCTTTTATTTAGTGGCAAGTCTTTATGCCTTATTTGCGGCAATGTACGGTAAGTCCAATTGGCAGGGCCAACTTCAGGAAAATCTATAAAATCTTTAAAACTATGGTACCTCCCGCCAGGTATTAAACTGTCTTCTTGCAGTTCCATTTTGTTAACAATTATATTTCTCAAATCTTTAGGTATGCTACTATCATAAACTAAACGAACAGGCTCACCCAATTTTCGCTGCTCCACGCTTTTAGATATTTTATCTATTAGCGTTATAAACTTATCATCTTCAATATCTAACTCAGCATCTCGCGTAATTTTAATTATATAAGCTTCAATTTGCTTGCATTCAAACACAAAAAATATGTCTTTAAGAAATAGGCGAATAACATCTTCTAGCAGTATTAGATATTTTTTGCCTTGTTTATTTGGTATAGATATAAACCTTGGAATGCTATCAGTTGGCACTTTTATTAAACTAAAGTGTGCTTTATCACTTTTAACTTTTGGGGTAAGTTTAACGGCTAAGTATATCGACTTGTCTTTAAGTTCGGGCAATGGCCTATCATCATCAATCATTATGGGCACCAAAGCGTTGTGCACCTTATCGTGAAAATAGTTTCTGAGATAGTCAGTTTGTGAATCGCTTAGATTTTTTTCATCTACTATGAAGACATTTTTGTCTTCCATTTCCTTAACGATTTCGCCATAAATTTTTAAAAATTCTTTTTCCTGCTTTTTTACTTTGGCCAATATTTCTTTCAAAAGCTTTTTAGGACTTCTACCTAAAGCAGCTTTTCCATCAGAACCAACAATTTGCATCCGTCTTACAGTTGCTACTCTTACACTAAAAAACTCATCACGGTTGTTAGAAAATATGCCTAAAAATCGCAAGCGATTTATTAAGGGTACACTTTTATCTGCAGCCTCTTGCAATACTCTGCCATTAAAGGCCAGCCAACTTATTTCTCTGTTTAAATATTTTTTCAACCCTTTAATGATTTTGGTGTAATACAACTAATAAACTCACTTTGGCAATCGTAAACATCTGACCAATTACTTATGCCTAAATTAAATATGCTGCAGCCCGCAGTGGGTTGGTTGTACAAATCTGCATTAAAAGCATTGCTAAAATCGGTAAACCCCGGGTTGTGTCCAAAAATCATGGCCGAATCATGTTTGTTATCAATACTTGCCAATACATCTAAAATACTATCTATTGAAGGATGATAGAGATTGTTGTCGATTTGGATCAAAGTATCATTTAACTTTAATTCACGTGCAAATATTAAACAAGTGTGTGCTGCCCTGTTTGCAGGACTGGTAATCATTATTGCCGGCACTAAGTTGTTTTTGTGTAAGTTGCTGCTAACCAAATACGCATCTTTAATACCTCTCTCATTTAATGGCCTATCAATATCTGCTGCGTTAATATAATCCCAGCTTGATTTGGCATGTCTTGTAACAAAAAGTTTTTTCATAGGTTTAAATTATGGCTTGCTTAAATCGAGTTTTAAATAATGGTGAAAATTAATGCTTTAATGTTAATTAGGGTGTTTCAATTTTAATTAAAATACGAACAAAACTATTATTACTATTTTTAAGACATGAGGCTAAAATCATATCCAATATTAGTACTGTTTAGCATATCAATTTTTGCATTGAAAGCGCAAGATGATACTTTGCGATTGTACAATAAATTATTGCCTCCTGGAACCATAGTAAATTCAACAACATTTATTGAGCAAATTGCAAGATTTGATCTAGAAAGAGGAGCCACAATAAAAGGATTTGTTTTTCACTTAGATGGCAATACTGGCGGTATGGATATTAGGTTGTTTGGGCATGAAGGGGGAACAGCATTTCCTCAGTTTGAAAATGACCTTATGCCCAAGAGAACGATTGTAAAAATGAACACTGGTATAGAAAAGGTGGTGTTAACATTGCCCAATCCTATTCGCATGGCTAACAATCAGTTTTTTGTTCAAATGGAAAATATTTCTCCTGGAATGGGAGTAGTGCAAAGTTTAAGTAATTATCAACCAAGTTGTACAAGTAGCAATGGAGGCAACTATTATCCCACTTACTTAAATCATACAAGCACAGGTTTAAGTGCCAATGGTAAATTATTTTGGATAGATGTTATTTTACAATATGACTCAGTTGAACCTCAAAAATTTTATGATGTAACTGCCGCTATGCAAATTGATACCAACCTAAGTAATCGCTCAATTGCTTGGGGAGATATTGATAACAATGGTTGGTTAGAAATGCTAGTGGGTGGCAAACTATACATTTTTAATCAAACGGGACAATTTATAGATGCTACCGTAGCAGCTGGCATTGGAGATACAAGCCATAGTTATGTTGGAAACGCATTTATTGATATGGACAATGATGGCCTTTTAGATATAATAATTTTTGGAAGACCTCACAGTATGCTTTACCTAAATAATGGTGATAATAGCTTTGCAAAACAACAACTGAGCATACCTGATTTACCTTCATTACATTGTTACAGTATGGCAGATTTAAATAATGATGGTTATCTGGATTTGTTCATTGGCCAGCTTTGGGGAACCTACCCTGAGCCAAAGGCAAACTATTTATTATACAATAATACAAGTAACGATTTTACAGATGAAACTACCAGATTGTACCCACAGCATGTGGGTGACGAAAATTATCCGAGCAAAACTTTGTGTGTTGCAGGGAGCACGGCTACTTATTTGCCTAACCAAAACCGAAACAAAAGGAGCAGGGGAAGCCAATTTACCGATTTTGACAATGATGGAGATTTAGATTTATACGTTACCAACTACTTTTTGGAAGAAGATGAGTTGTATGAAAATGACGGCACAGGAAACTTCATATTAATTACTGCGGCTAAAAATATCGATCAAAACAACTCAGGCAACAACCATGGCACTGGTGTTGATTGGTATGATTATGACAATGACGGTGATTTTGACTTGTTGCTTTCTCAATTTGCGCATCCAAATTTTGTAAGTCAATTTGACCACCGTGGCACCACTATTTACCGCAATAATGGTGGAAGTTTTACTGACTTAAACGGAAGCCACGGCATTGAGTTTGAAGAAACCCATGGAGGCGCAGCATGGGGAGATGTTAACAATGATGGCTTGGCGGACTTTACAATTACTGCCTATTACGGTTGCCGTTACATTGATTTATACTTGCAAAAGCCAGACAATACTTTTGAGGTGGCATCATCAAAATATGGCTTAAATAAAATTGTAACCAGCGCTGATGCTTGTTGGGTAGATTTTAACAATGATGGTTTGTTGGATTTGGTTACAGGTAAAAATTATAAAATAAGGTTGTTTGAAAATAGGGACTACGATAACGGAAACAACTATTTAAAAATTAATTTGAAAAGTGTAAATGGCAATAGCCTATCAGTTGGTAGTAAGGTTAAAGTATTGGCCAATGATGGTAAAATTTATACCCAAGAGATTAATGCAGGAAGAGGGCAGCTTATGCAAAAACCTTCCATACTGCATTTTGGTTTAGGCAAAGCCAAAGCAATTAATGGGGTAGATGTTGTTTGGGCCAACGGAAGTACAGAAACCTTTACCGGATTAAACATTAACAATCAATACACTTTAACTGAAGGTGGAAGAGCGGTATTGTCATTAGATGAAGTTTCTGAAAACAATTATTTTGTAGTGTACCCTAATCCATCCAAGGGAAAAGTTAGTATTCAATTTACAGGAGCACCAAACAAAGTAAATATTGAGATTTACAATAGTGCTGGTGCTAGAGTTTATAAGAAGAAAAGCAACAGCAAGCAAACAGTAACCATTAACAATAAATCGCTTTCAAATGGATTGTATCGAGTAGTTGTGTTTAATGATTTGGGTTTTGTTGGTAGTAAGTCATTTGTTGTTAATAGGTAAAGCAATTGATTTTACTTATGGCGACAGAGTCGCAAACCCAAGCCTCACGCGACAGAGTCGCGCATTATAGATAGTCAAGAAAATTGCAACATCTCATAAACTGTCTGCGCCAATCATAACCATCCTAATAAATCTGCGTTCTATTCTACAATGAATTAATTCAAATAAACCACATCAATTTCAATATCGGTATTTCGGCCTTTATCATCAGTACACGAAATTTTTATATTACCTCTTTTAGGATTGAAAAACAAAGGCTCATTTGCTGTGGTTGTTGCATAAAATTTATTATCAATAAACCAATGCACTTCACTTACATCATTGTTGGCATTGCAGGCCAACATTAACTCATCCGTATCATTGGCTTGTAAAATGTATTCTAAACCATTAACTGGTGATGTTATAAACGGTGCGTTCTTTTTAAAAACTCTTTCGCAATTTGGGTTATGTGGAGGTATGGTGGTGTATGGAATATAATTGTCATCATAATAAGCCAGCAATTCTGGTTTATGATTTGGGTAAAGCTTTTTTTCACAGGTGCTAGGTAATATGCATGCGGTACAATGCGAGTGTGTTTCTTCAGCATTTACCCAAACATATTGCTGATGATTACATTTTTGATTGCTGGATACCGTTGGTATGTAAGTGGCAATTATTTTGTTTTCGCAAGTTTTGGAGGGTACCATACCAGTTTCTGAGCAAACTGTACGGTGTTTAACACTCGCAGGAGCATTTACCCAGCCACCTTTGGCTAAAGGGTCTATTTCGTGAAAAAGCTGAAACAATAGTGGCGTAGCAATATCAGCACCCGTTAGTTCAGGAGTACCTTTGCCGTTAAAGTTACCTACCCAAACACCTATGGTATAATCGGCATTATAACCAATGCTCCAAGCATCTCGTCTGCCATAAGATGTACCCGTTTTCCAAGCAATTTTTGGTACATGCGGATTGGCCGCATATACATTGGGCAAATCGGGTCGTTGTAGTTTGGTTAAAACTTTAGTAACCATAAAATTGGCCGACTCATTTAATACTGGAATGGAAAGATTAACGGTATCTTCTTTTAACCATTTTAGATAATTTAGGTTGCCATTACTGGCAAAGCTGGTGTAAAGGTTAGTTAACTCTTCAAGTGTAACTCCACAACCACCTAGTGCTAATGAAAGACCTAATTTTTTCTTGTCTTTTTCAATTTGCTTAAACCCACTTTTAGTCAATAGATTGATAAAGTTTTTGGTACCAACTTCACCCAACATTTTAACCGCAGGTACATTTAATGAGTTGGCCAAAGCGCGTTCTGCCGTTACCTTGCCATGGTAGGTTCTATCAAAATTTACAGGGCTATATCCTGCATAATTTACAGGCACATCAGTTATGGTAGACATAGGTGTGGCTAAGCCTTTTTCAAATGCCATACCATAAATTAATGGTTTTAAAGTACTGCCGGGTGCTCTTACCGCACGAATACCATCAACCTGACCACTAACAGCATTGTTGTTAAAATCGGCAGAGCCTAAATAGGAGACTACCTGATTGGTTTTGTTATTAATTATTAACACCGCAGCATTGGTAATATTTTGATTGTATAAACGATTAACATACTTTTCGGTAATCTTTTCTGCCGTTGCTTGATCTTCAATATTTAAATTAGTTTGTATGTTGTTGAGCTGTGGATATTGCTGCAACATTCTATAACAAAAATGTGGAGCAAGTTTAGGTGCATCTCTTCTATAAGCTTGCAGAGGTTCGGCAATTGCATCATTGATATCTGTGGTATCAAAAAGCCTATCTTCTTTAAATACATTTAGCCAATAGTTTCTTTGTTCTGCAAGGTAATCGTTGTTTTTTGGCCCAGGCTTAAATGTGTTTGGTCTATTTGGAATTATAGATAGTGCGGTAATTTCTGCAATGCTCAAATGATTGGGCGCCTTATCAAAATACAATACTGATGCTGATTTTACACCTTCTATATTGCTACCGTATGGCACTAAGTTTAAATACAGTTGTAGAATTTCCATTTTAGAAAACTGCATTTCTAACTGCATTGCTCTAAACATTTCGATAACCTTGCTGCGATATGTTCTTGGTCGTGGTTCTAGTAATCGCACCACCTGCATGGTTATAGTTGACGCTCCTGAAGTACGTTTTTGTTTGAATGTGTTTTTAAGCAAAGCTCTAGTAATGGCAATGGGATTTACACCAAAGTGGTATTTAAAAAACCTATCTTCTTTATGAATAATGGCTTTTTTAAGTTCTGGCGATATCTCATTCAACTCAGTTTTCATGCGCCACTTATCATCACTTGTTAAATACGCATGAAGTATGGTGCCATTAGATGAGGTTACAATTTTTGAATATTCAACATTTACTTTAAATGGAAATAAAATATTTAAAAACAAGGCATGCAAACTAAAAAACACTACCAATGCTGCACAAATTAATAATGCACGTCTAGTAAATAGTTTATGTAGTGTTTTACAAATCAATTAATACGTTTTGCCTTTCCAATAAATTCTAAAATCATTGCCTCCTGTTTGGTAAACAATTACATCACCAAATACCTCAAATGTCTCAACAATGTTTTCGCTAATGTTCACTATTTTTCCATGATATAGCGCTTCTAGCCTACCTTCAAGATTCGTGTATACAACAATGTTTTCAGTTGCTTCATACAGCTCAGGTACATAATTGGTTAGCTCATAATTTACACCATTGCATACTGCGCCAAACGATCTATCAATGGTTTTATAAATCAATAAATTATCAACTATTTCAAACTGCTGCGGGCTTTCGTACAATATGGTAAATGAAGTGTCGCTGTTGTAATAAATCCATTCTTCATTATCCAAAAAGTAGTTCAAAAAACCATCTCCAACGCTATAGCCTTTCAATAAATTTGGTTGAATAATTTCAGGATAATCCATTCCATTTTCAAACACTTTTAAATCATTAAATTCATCAACATAGGCAACAATGTTTTTAGCTACCTTATAGTTTTTTGGTGGATAAGCCTCTAGTTCAAAAGTATTGCCATCTACAAAGCAGTTAAATGCGTCATACCTATTTACGTAGGCAACTAAATTATTGGCAAGTTGATAACTGGTAACTTCAACATTTTCCAATTCTATTTCTCTATTATTGTAATGTACTTTAAACGCATCATCTCTATCAATGTAGGCAAGCAAATCATCATCAAACTTAGTGCTGCTGCCTGCAAAGTTGTTTATCACTTTTTTGCTACCATCTTTAATTATTACACCTGCGGCACCATCAGTATAATACAAAAAGGTGGCGCTAGCGCCCCAAACAGAAGGTGGTGTGGTAAATAGCGTGGTGGATTTACCATTGTAGTAAAACCTAAACTCACCTTTTACATCTATATAAGCAACAAAGTTATCTCCTACCTCATAGTCTTCAACCAATTGATGTTCTAATTTGCTAATTCTACCATTGTCAAAAACATAAAAGTCATTGAACTGATCAATCCACACAGCAATGCCTTGCGCCGAAATTGAAAGGCTTAACAAAATAGAAGCAATAAGTATAAATAACTTTCTCATATATTAATAGAAATCAAAAACTATTCCTTATTTATCGGTTATGGTTACTTTGCCACCTCCGTGGTATGAATGGTACTCGCCATTATACATAGCATCAGCACTTACTGGCCCTTGCACAAACTCACCTTTACTTACTGCGCGCACCATGTAATAGAACTTACGTGGCTGTTTGCTAGCATACGTAAATATGTGTATTCTATCATCTCTAATATCCACATGGTCGGGACTGGCTTGTTCTTTAATCCACTTAACATCAGGCAACTCGTTTAGTCGGCTGTTTTCAATTTCGAAACCAGCTGGTAAAATGTCTGAAATAACTATGTTTTCTAGTTTATCAGCCATTCCTTCTAACGTTATTTCAACTACAACCAAGTCGTTTATTTTTATTTTGCTAGGATTTATTTTGCCACCATCCCTATTGTACATGATTCGCCTAACTTTTAAAAATTTGTCTTCTTCTGTATATGAATTGTCATTGCTTAAGCCTTCAATATCCCAGAAATAATAGACTTTACCATCACCAGAAGTTTTAATTTCAACTTCACCACTTTGTATAGTTGCATAATCGAACTCAACGGTTTCTTTATTAAAGTCGCCTATTTTTTTACCGTTGGCATAAATTTCGGCTGTTGCTGTGCTTCTATTTGCAGCTTTTGCAATTTTTCCAAAAGCCAGCAATGCAAAAATTCGCTCTTGCGTACTCATGTACCTGCGCGTTTTCATTTCTTTAGAAACTATTCTTGCCAACTCAGGTATTTGCGGGTTGTCCTCATCCACTTCAACCAAGGTGTTTAAGGTTATTCCCATATCGCGCAACCAACTGTAAAAACTACCGCCCAGAGCTGTATTGGCTTTTTCGCCTTTAAATTCAGACGGTAGTATAGCTTTATATTTATTTTCATCACCAGCCAATTTATATGCTGCTGCTAACATATACTTAGCATCTAAACTTAACATATTGCTATTGGATTTATAGTAATTCATGGTTGATATATCTGGTTTATCCATTAGTGCCAAAACATATAGCGAATACGCAACCTCCTTAGGAGCAATTTCTCTTTTTTGATTGGTGTTATAATAATACATTACCACTTCACGGTTGCGCAATCGCTTTTTAAGATAGCCACTCATTTGTTTTAGTAAACGGTCATCAACATCAAAACCTGCTTGCTTTGCCTCATACAAAAAGTGCAGTGAATAAACTGTGCCCCACCAACTTGCATAGCCACCTCTTGGCCAATAGGCAAGAGAACCATCACTCATTTGCATGGTTTTAATTTTTTGAATGGCCACCCTAACATTATAATTAGGGTTAGGATCGTACTCATGGTCTTTTAATACTTGCTTTGACAACTCAGAGAAGTACAGTTGAGGGAAAGCTGCCGATACAGTTTGTTCTAAACAACCGTGCGGGTAGCGCACCAAATACTCTAAGTGTTGCGAGAACTCTACCATAGGTGAGTTGGCAACTACCAACTTACCATCAATACTACTCGGTATAAAGTTGCTTGCCATGTCAACAGTTTTGCTTTCGCCTCCGGTAATGGCATCTCCATCACTTTTCTTTTGTAGTGATGTAGCTGGGCGAACCGGCATTTTTATGTTTTGCTTAAATGTTTCACCCAAGGCATTTACTTTAACATTTACGTTGGCCACATCAATTTGCGAAAGGGTATAGGCTTTAAATTCAATTTGCTGCTCTTTGTTGGCAGGTATAGTTACATTTTTGGATGAACCACCAACCAATACCATTGGAGGTGTTACCGAAATGGTAGCGTTTCCATTGGCAACTGTGCCTGTTGTGTTGCTAATTGTTACGGGTATTTTTACGGTATCTCCAGGACTTAAAAACCGTGGTAATGCTGTACTTAATACAACAGGATCGGCAACCGTCATAGGTTGCTCAACGGATGCAAACTTTTGATTGTTGTAACCAACCGCCATTATTCTTAACTCACCTGAGTATTCGGGTATATCAATATCAAACTCAGCAATACCAGTATTGCCTGTTTCAATAATACCCGACCAAAACGAAACCAACTTAACTCTTTTACCTGCTAATGGATTGACTCTTTTTTCTAAATCATAGTCACCACCGCCACCACCAGAAAGCATACTGTTATCAGTTACTTCAGGGAAAAGAAATGGATAAATATCATATGAACCAACTTGCAATGCCCTTGATGCATAAAAGTGGGCAAACGGATCGGGCGTAACATAATTTTTTATTTGCAACACGCCTTCATCCACAACAGCCATAGTTACCTCTGTAAATGGATCGGTTTCTATTCTGATAGTCTGCTTGGTTTGTGAGCGAGATTTTGCAACTGCATCAACTTCTAAAAACAGAGAGCGATTAGGGTCTTCTACTTTGGCCGGAGCAAAACCATGTGCTACAAACAATGGCATTTCGCTATCATCCATTGGTCTAATTAAAGTGGCAGATACAAAAATATTTGGTACAAATTCGCCACTGGCAACAAATGATATTTCAGCAGTTTTTTTATCGGTATTTATGTAGTAGTTGTCAATAACCTTATCTCTTTCAACCGTTACCAATAACTTTCCTGGAAAAGGTGTTCTTAAAAGCGCAGTTACAGTTTCACCTACTCTGTAAGATTCTTTGTCAAAATCTATCTCCACATTACCTTCTCGACTTACTTCAAAACTTGAGTATTCGGTGCTGCCCCAACCATAGCTGCTAAAGCCTCTAGTTACGTAATGATTGGTGCCAGGTATGCCAATCCTAACTTCATATCTTCCAGATAAATCGGCAGTGTAATAAAATTGATTGTTATCGCTTTTAATGGTTACATCTTTTGATAAAACAATTTTATCATAAGGTTGGCTATAGTAAGTATAGGTGCCTCTGCGGCTTTTTTCTAATACTGTACGGTATTCCTTTTTTATTACGGTAAGTTTTACTTTTTCACCTTGCTGCAGTTTACCTTCTTTATTTACTACAGTGTAAGGTATTTTAATTGGCGTACCCACTTTTGAGTAATAATCGAAATTGCCAATGCCATAAAATTTATCCTGTGTCCACAACTTAAAGTTTTTCGATTTGCTCACGGGCCTGCCTGTTTCATCAAAAACGGTTACAAAAACACGTCCGTTTACCAAGCCCATCCACTCATAACTATCCGAAAAATCTAAACTTTCGTAGGCACTTCCATCTTCATCAGTAGTTCCATCGCGATCTAGCCTATCAAAATAACTCGATTTATTAATATTAAATGTATATCCGTTCCATCCTTTAGGGGTAAAATAACTTCTACTTAAGGTAGCTTCTAGTTCATAGTTTCTATTGGCTGCTGGCGGTCCAAAAAAGTTGGTTGCTGTAAAATCTATATCTAGCTCTTCACCCAATTCAATTTCTTCATTGTCAATGTTTAAATCAACCTTAATTCTGTCGGGCATAAACTCTTCAACGCTTATGCCTTGTGCAGCTAGCCTAGTATCGTTGGCTGTATATAGTTCTGCATAATAAGTACCTGTTACAGCATTTAATGGCAGTTCAAATGATGCTTCAAAACCACCTTGATCGGTTAAGGTTTTTTTAATGGTTTTAAACTCGTTTCCGTTTGGTAATAGCAATTTTACTTTAACAGGCATTTCTCCTGGTTGCTCCCAATCATTGGTACGCACAACACAAGCTAAATTTATGGTTTCACCAGGGCGATATAAGTTACGTTCGCCATAGAAAAAGGCATCATAACCATGGCTGCTTGGGTACTTACCACCGGTTTCAAAACGTGACTTATCTACTTGGGCTTTATTGAACTGCACAAAGTTGTAATCAACATTATTGCTTGCAGTTACGAGAGCAATGTTAAAATCGGGATGGCTATTCTGAATGTCATCAAAAATTGCAATTCCACTGTTGCCAGTTGTTGCAGTATAAAGTTTCTGATTGTCGTTGCTTATAAAAGAAACCTTTACTCCAGAAAGTGCATTGGCAGTTTTAATGGAATTACAAAAAACCATGACCCTATTTTCGGTTGCTTTAACTATCATTCCTATATCACTCACCGACATAATTCGTGTATCGGTTAACCAATTACTTTCTACCGAATGCACTTTAATTACATAAATGCCATCAAATTCTGGTAGCTTATCAGAAAAATCAATATTTAGCAATTTGGCTCCCACCTTTTTGCCCATTGCTCCAGTTTCCATTTCGGTTTCATATACTACTTTGCCAAAATTGCTCGTCTGATAGTACTCGTAATCAATATAATCTCCATATTCATCACCTTCATCATACACATATTCATAATCATAACTTCTGCCTTTGCGCATAAAGGCTAAAATGTTGTTCTCAAATATTTTGGTTACTTCAATTCTAATTTTAGGTATGCCCACCACTTGCATAGCTACATTTCTATTGCCTTTGCCAGGCAGGTACATGGCTTTTTTATCTACAAATTTTATAATCGGATTTAACTTTCCAAATGAAAATTCTTCTTTAAAGTCACCTTCCATTAGGCCACCAACCGAACCTTTTAGGCTGTTGCTCACGGTTAACTCATACGATTTTTCTATTTCAAATTCATCACTATCAATTTTTAAGCCTTCAGCGGTTTTTTCAACGGTAAACTCTATTTCGGGGTCAAACGTTATGTAGTCTTCTAAGGTTTCATCATTTAACTCTTGACTTGTGGTTACATAAACGCTCCCAATAAATCCATCATGCTCAGGTTCAATTTTTTCTATGTTAAGTTTAGAGCTTTCGGGTATCTGCAAAAATGCTGTAAACTTTTCGGGGGTTGTCCAATTGCTATTGGGAACGCTCAAGCCCTTGTCTACAATTACATTAACTTTTGTAAACTCTTCATCAGTGGTAACATCTTCAATTAAAATGGAGTGTGAAGTGCTGGTTTGTGCGTTTCTAAATGTGAAAGGAATATTCTCATCTTCCATTTCAACACGTAATTTGGTTTCTAAATCATTAGGTGTAACATCTGTGTTAAAAGTTAATGTGGCCTGCACTGCTGGTTCACCAGTTACAGGTGATTTTATCCAAAACAATGCGGCATTGGTTAATTTTAAAAGTGGCGTGTTAAATTCAAAAGTAGTGTTGCCTTTTAGGTTGTATTTTTTTTCGGATAGGTTGGTAATAGAATTGTTTATGGTGCCTTTAAATTGTGTGCTTGCAGGAAAAGGATCGTAAGGAAAAAACTTAAGCTCGTTGGTGTTTACCCATTTAAAATATCCCCTCAATCTTGGCTCAAATGTAATGTAGTTGGTAGTGTCTAATATTTCTAAACGGTTAACGGGCACCAAATCTTTGCTAAAAGTAAATGTTAAGTTTTGAGTAGCGTTTACTTCATCTTCAAAATTTTTAACAACTAATTTAACATCAGAGGTTTCGGTTTTTTTGCAAGATGTGAGAAGCAGGGAAGTAGCAATGGCTACAAGGGTAAGGGTGCGAATCAATTTCATGAGCATTAGGAGTTGTTGTGGTTTTAAATCACATTTCGAGCTTGTTTAATTAGGAAAGGTTGAAATGTTAGTGTACACTAAATATAAAGTTTAGCGCTTAAAATAATTGTATAACGGCTAGTTAATTTTGTTTAAAATAGTAAGAAGTTGCAACGTTAATGTTAAACAACATAACATCAATACCCTTATTTGCTTTCTTGCTCGTCATTTTTAGAGTAAGCATCAATAATGTGTTTAACCAGTCTATGTCTAATCACATCTTTGCTAGTAAGCTTAACTATACCAATGCCTGTAATGTTACCAAGTAAGGCAATAGATTTTTTAAAACCCGATTTTAAACTTTTTGGTAAATCAATTTGGGTAACATCACCAGTTAATATGCATTGCGCATGTGGGCCAATACGGGTTAAAAACATTTTGAGTTGCGACTCGGTGCAATTTTGGGCTTCATCTAATATAATAAATGCATGGTCTAAAGTTCGGCCTCTCATAAAGCCCAAGGGAGCAATTTCTATAATTCGATTTTCCATCATGTATTCCAACTTTTCGGCAGGTATCATGTCATCTAAAGCATCATACAATGGTCGTAAATAAGGGTCTATTTTTTCTTTTAAATCTCCCGGTAAAAAGCCTAAGCTTTCACCTGCTTCAACGGCTGGTCTTGTTAAAATTATTTTACGTACTGTTTTGGCTTTTAATGCACGCACAGCCAAGGCAACTGAGGTATAGGTTTTGCCCGTGCCTGCAGGACCTACAGCAAAAACAATATCATTGGTATAGGAGGCTTGAACCAATTTTTTTTGGTTTGGTGTTTTGGCAGTAATCAGTCTGCCACTGCGTCCATAAACCAAAACTTCCGAATTATCTGCCTGATATTTAGGCATGTCTTTGGCATCATTATCTAGCAAAGTCTCTAAATCGGTCTCATTTAACCTACCTCTTTCTTTTAAAAAACTAACAAGTTGACTTACCTTTCCATTAAAGCGGTCAATATCATTTTCATTGCCTGCAACCTTTAACTTACTGCCTCTTGAGGTTATTTTAAGGGTGGGAAAAGCAGCCTTTAGCAGCTTTAACTTGGAGTTATTCACACCGTAGAAATCAATTAAACTTACTCCATCAATACTAATACTTACTTCACTCAATTATTTTACTTTAAATTTGGTTGAAACAGCAAGCAAATATAAAGCAATGCCCATTATTACGCTTACTACAGACTTTGGTTTAAAAGATTATTTTGTTGCAGCCGTTAAAGGCGAAATATTTAAGCAATGCCCGCAAGCACAAATTGTAGATATTTCTCACCAAATAGGCAAGCATGATATTGAAGAGGCATCTTATGTGTTTAAGTGTGCTTACAAGTATTTTCCAGCAGGTACAATACACATTGTTAGCGTAAATGTTAAGGCGGCAAAAGAGCCAAAGTTTTTAATTATAAAGCATAAGGGACATTTTTTTATTGGACCAGATAATGGTTTGTTTTCTTTAATGTTTAAAGAAGAAACTTTTAATGAAATTTATGAAATTGAGATAAAGCAATTGGCTTCATTGCTTTTTCCTGCGGCTGATGTTTTTGCGGAAGTTGCAGCTAAGTTGGCTAACAATGCTGCATTGCATGAGCTAGCAAGCCCCATAACATATATGGTAAAAAAACAAAAATTAAACCCCACATTTGATGGTAGAGGCATTAAAGGCATGGTTGTACACATTGATACTTATGAAAATTTAGTGAGCAATATTCAAAAAGATTTATTTGAAAAAGTGGTGCAAAACAAACCATTTAGGGTAAGTATACGATCGGGCGAAATGGATAGAATATTTAACAACTATAATGATGTGCCAGTAGGTGAGCAATTGTGTTTGTTTAACTCGGCAGGACATTTAGAAATTGCAATGAATAAAGGCAAAGCAAGCAGTTTACTTGGTATATTTAAGAATGATAAGGTACAAGTGGTGTTTTAAATGATAGTTAGAATTGTGAAGATGAACTTTAAACAGGAGGAAATGCCAAATTTTATTTTGCTGTTTAATGAGATTAAATCTTCTATTGCAGCTTTTAAAGGCTGCCAGCACTTAACATTGTATAAAGACAGAGAGGTTGAAAATTGCGTTTATACTTACAGTATTTGGGATAATGAAGAAGCCTTAAATAATTATAGAAACTCAGATTTGTTTAAAAAAATATGGCCTGAAACTAAAGCCATGTTTAGCAACAAAGCCATGGCTTGGTCTTACGAGCCAACTATACAATGAGCAACTGGCAAGGCATTTTTTCTATTGAAGAGATTGATAAGTTACATCAAATTACTAACCAATACGATAAAGTATTTTGTTTAATTGATGAAAATGTGAAGCAGCATTGTCTGCCACTTTTTAAAGAGATGGGTTTTAAAGTTAACCACTACCTTGAAATTAAAAGTGGCGAACAACATAAAAATATTGATACTTGTAAGTTGTTGTGGAATGAGCTGATGAAGCAAGGAGCAACGCGCAACAGCCTACTTATAAATTTAGGAGGTGGTGTAATTGGCGATATGGGCGGTTTTGTTGCGGCAACCTATAAACGTGGTATTGATTTTATGCAAATACCTACTACACTTTTAGCAATGGTTGATGCAAGCATTGGTGGTAAAACGGGTGTTGATTTTATGGGATTAAAAAATCAAATAGGATTGATAAAGCAAGCGAAAGCTATTTTTATTAATCCCGTGTTTTTAAAAACATTGTCTAAAGCCGAACTACAATCGGGCTTTGCTGAAATGATGAAACATGCCTTAATTGACGGTGATGCGCATTGGGATGGTTTAAGCGAGATACATGATGTTAACAGCGATTTAAGTGAGGCCGCCATATTCAAATCTATAGGTGTTAAAGTGCAAATTGTTGCAGATGATGTGCAAGACAATGAAGTAAGAAAAATTTTAAACTTAGGGCATACCGTAGGGCATGCTTTGGAAAGTTATTTTTTACAAACTGAAAATCCTCTCTCACACGGTGAAGCTGTGGCTGCAGGTATTTTAACTGAATTTTATTTGGCTGAAGAATTGGGTTTTGAAGTGGGTGGCTTTATAAAAAAGTACCAAAAAGTTTACGCAAAGCACTTTAAACCTATTGCACTCAATGAAGTTTATTTTAAAGAACTGATTGATATAATGCAACATGATAAAAAAAATATTGGAGATGAAATTTGTTTTAGCCTAATTACTGGCAAACAAGAGAGGCAAATTGATATTACCGCTAGCCATTTACAAATTAGAAAAGCAATGTTGAGGTACAGTGAACTATAAAATAACATCTCCAACCAAAGCCATTGATGCTACCATTGTCTTAAGAGGTTCAAAAAGTATTAGCAATCGCTTATTAATTATGCAGTTTTTAAGTGGTGATAAATGTTCATTTATAAATCTATCCAACTCAAAAGACACCAACGAATTGCAAAGTGCTTTAGCTCAAATTAGCAAAGGTGAAAAAGAAATTTACGCAGGCTCAGGAGGAACTACTTATAGATTTTTAACAGCAATGCTCGCTTTACAAAAAGGCGACTGGGTGCTTAACTGTTCCAATCAAATGAAGGCAAGAACCATTTCCGAGTTGGTTGATGCATTAAAAAAATTAGGTGCCGAAATTGAATATGCGGCTGGTATTGGATATCCACCTTTGATAATTAAAGGAGGAAGCTTGGTTTCGCGAAACTTAAAAATGGAGGGTGACAAGAGCAGTCAGTTTATTTCTGCTTTGTTAATGATCGCTCCATATTTAAATGATGGACTAACCATTGAAACTTCTGAAAAACTGGTTTCTAAAAGTTACATCAACTTAACCCTTGGTTTAATGAAACAGATGGGTGCTGAAGCACAAGCGCAGGAGAATAGTTTTAGGGTGAGCCAAAGAAAATATGCCTTCCCGAATGAGGTGTTGGTAGAGGCCGATTGGAGTTCTGCAGCCTACTTTTTTGAGATGGTGGCATTGGCAAATAATGCAACGATTAAATTGAAAGGCCTTTCAAATAAGAGTTTGCAGGCAGATTCAATTGCAGTTGAGTATTTTAATAAACTTGGAGTTAATACTGCATTTGAAAATAATGAGTGGGTGTTGACAAGCTCAAATAGGGAAGAGGATGATTTGGTTTTCGATTGTAAAAATTGTCCAGATTTGGTTTTGGCATTGGTAACCACTTGTGTTGGCTTAAACAAAGAAGCTACCTTTTTAAATATTGCCCATTTGGCTTATAAAGAATCGAACAGAATTGAAGCTCTACAAATGGAAATTGCCAAATTTGGATGGAAGTTAGATGTTAAGGAAAAGGACTTTTACTTAATAAAGGAAAGCGATACCGTTGCCGAAACATTAGAAATCAATACCCACAATGATCATAGAATGGCCATGGCATTTGCGCCATTGACTTTAAAATTCTCTAATCTTATTATCAATAATACTGAAGTGGTACACAAAAGTTACCCTGGGTTTTGGGGTGATTTGGAGGGATTGGGGTTTGGGTTAGAAAACACGGGTTTTAAGAGTTATTTTAAAGGCTATTTTAAGGATACTTCATTTTCCATTTGGGAATTTTTCAGTGTATTAGAGGAATGGGTAGAGTTAAGTGGAAAAAAGAATTTAACTGAAGAAAAAATGAAACAATTGCAGAAATTGGAAAGGAAGGTCTTGCTTCACATGCTAGTTTTCATGGCATTTATTCTGATTCTCGGAACGATTTTGGGCATATGTACAATTATTTTTCAATAAAGTTTGTTATCCTTCTAGTTGTGGCATTAGTTGGAGTTTTTTACAGACAAAATTTCAGCGCGATTTACGCAATGAGATTTCTCACTTTGTTCGAAATGACCATTGCTTAAATTTTAGTTTTTTTGAAAAACGTGGGGTCATCTCGACAATAGGAGAGATCTGAAACTCATTGTCTTTTGTAAAAACAGTATAATAAATGGTAAATTGAGGTTGGTAACAATAAAAGACATTGGTGTTAATTTTAAAATATATTAAGACGGAGTAAAACCAAATAAAGGAGTTGCACCAAATGAAAAATGTAATACTTATATCGACTATTCTGCTTCTATGTTCATGTATTGTAATTCAAAAGAATAAATTGGGAGGAAATTGGCAAATTAATGATTATAAGATTTCTGATGAAAGAATTCCGGTTTTACTGAGTAATATGATCTTTTTCGAAAATGATAAAAAGGTGACTTTTCCTAATTATCCATATGGAGGTTTTTTGAATTCAGGTAGTTGGGAAATTCAAAGACAAGACAAGCAGTGGACGGTGAAAATTGAGTCTAGTGATGCCTTTGATAGAATGTACTATTATAAAATATCAAAAGGTACAGGTAGAGAACAGATTTTAATATTGGAAAGCATAGATGGAGAAATTTATATGAACTGTTCAAAATTTTATTAGGCAATTAAATTTTGTTATGACATTTAATCCTCAGTGTGTTTAGCTGGATAGAAATTTAGGGTGTTTCATTATGTTAACATAAAGAACTTAAAATCAAACAATGAGTAAAATTTATGGGATTATCATTATCATTTGCATAACAGCTTGTCAATCAAAATCTGATAATAGCTCAACGGAAGTTCAAGATGCCAATGGAAAATCTGCATACAATAATGCCATAATTGCGGATTTGTGCGACCCAGTAATTTTTGAAAAAACTTGGAGCAGCACTGATGACAAAAGCAAAATTTTAAATGACTTCAAAATTATAGAAGCATCCAACGATATGTGTAAGGCATATTCAACACGCATCCCAGTTTTTAGGTTGCTTTTCAAAGAATACGTTATGAATGATAAAAATCATTTAGAAATTGGAGATTATTTTTCAAACGCTGTATTTTTTAGCCAAGAATTGAAATCAATGCTTGGCGGCAAATCTTTGAAGGTAGACGTAAACAAATTAAGCATTGAACAGAAAGAAAGGTATAACCACCTAAACACTTTTTTAAAAGACAAAAAAAGTTTTAAGTTTTATAACCATGAAACCTTATTTTAATTATTTAAGATTAATATTATTTGTAACGTTGCTCTTAAGCACATCATGTGTGCGAACCGATTCAAATTGTAATATTCATTATGATTCAAGCACGAGCCCACCTTCTAAAGGTGAAACATTGTTTTTGATTTTTGAATCTATTTTCGAGAACAATACGATAAGTGTATTTTTTGAAAGTGATACCATTATTTACAATCAACAAATCACAACCGATCGTTCACTCGGATTGGCATTAGTTGAACGAATAGACAATAAGAAAGGAGTTTATAAAATACAGGTTGATTCAACAGTTTGCACTGTAAAAAACAATGGAAAACATTTTTACTTTGTTGTAAACAAAAAAGATGATGACTTAAGCTTTTTATTTTCTAATAAACTGCGCTTATATTATTGAAACCTTACTAAGTTTCAGACAATTCAACAACTCTCAACGTCTTGTGTAAGAAACTCTTAGAAATCACATTACTACTCCTCAACCAACGCCTCACGCTCAATTTTTTCGATTTGCTTTTTAATTATATCACCATTTTTATAACCTAATCCATTTGCTACAATTAACGATTGTTTTGCTTTGTCGAACTCACCAACATAAGCATATGCTAACGCTAAGTTTGAGTGGGCAACAGGCAATGAATTATCAATTTGTATCGACTTTTGTAATGATGCTACAGATTTATCATATTGTTTTTTAAAAATGTATAGCGCTCCTAAGCTTGCATGCAACTCTGCATAATTATTTTCAATTTCCATTGCCTTTAAGTAGCACTTTTCGGCTTCATTTAAATCGCCTTTCAATCGGTAGCAAACACCTAAGTTAACCCAAGCTTCATAATAAGAAGGATCTAATACTAAGGCCTTATTGTGCCAAATAATTGCACTATCTAACTCGTTTAGCTCATTGTAAACATTACCTAAAATTGTATAAACCTCTGCTTTGGGGTATTCCTTAAACTTTTTATCGGCACTTGCTACAAGTATGGCTCTTGCTTCTTCAAAATTTCCTTGAGCGTATTCATTAGCTGCTTTTTCTACGTCTTTATCACCATAAGCAACGGGTGTAGGAAAATTGCAAGCTGTTAATGAGGCAATTATAAATATGAGCGCAAAGTATTTAAACATGTTAGTCGGTTTTTATAAATTTAAAGTGGTATGTGTTGTTACCATCTGAAACATCTAACAAATATATTCCATTTGATAAAACCATAATATTTATAGGTAATGAAGTTGGATGATTATTTATGACTTTAACCAATTTTCCACTCAAATCCATAATTTCAACAGTCATAATATCATTGGTTAGCCCCCTAATTGTAAAAGCGTTGTTTACAGGGTTTGGAAAAGCAGTTAAGAATAAGTAGTCCCAAGTTATACCAGCACCAGTGGTATCATAATTTAAATCTGTTTCTGTAGCAATACTTAAATTAAATAAATCACCAACCACAGCATAGTCAGCTGAATTATAAGTAATTTGGGACAGTTGCGCTATTACAAATACGCAAGACAGAAAGGCAAAGCAATATTGTTAAAAGTTTTTAATTACTAAATAATGCATGGCAAACCTTTACTAAAGCTAAAAAAGATAATTTTTAGTCTTGCTTAATAATTGAACCATCTTTTTGCTTAATAATTACTTGGCTGCCGGTTGTGTTGTTTTTTTGACTAGGAACGGTTACTTGTTTTGTTTCAGGTTTTGGAGTCGCTCCTTTCTTTTTACCCAAGGTAGCGGTTTTGGTAACAGCGGGTTTTTCTTCTTCCTTTTTTATAAAACCTTTTTTTTTGCTTAAGACTGCTCTAGTAGTAGTTGCAGTTTGTTGGTTAATTTTTTTGTTCTCGGGGTTTACAATATCTTCCTTACTAAGAGGCCTTAAATCTTCATACCAGTTAAAATCTTTTAAACGCATACCTTCTGGGTTAACTTCAGCTATTGGCGAAAACGTTGCTTCTGGTTCTGTTAAAAATCTAATGTTTTGTACTTTATTACTGTCTAAATTAATCCTCATTCTACTGCATATTGCTTGGTTCACACCTGATAGCGCATCATCATCATCTTGTGCAAAGAAAATGCTTTCTGCATTGCCTTTCACAAAAACAGTTTTCAACTTGCCTGCTTCAAAAAAGCCATCAATATTTTTCCCTTTTATTTGATTATAAATATCGGTGTAAACTACACTACCAATAGTGGCATTGCTTCTCATGTCAATTTTATCAATGGTTGCATCAGCCGTATGTAAATAAATGGTGTCGGCTTTCAATTGAGAGCTATCTGTCCATAAAATAGGGTCGTAGTAAAATTGAAATATAGAATCGGTGGTAGAATAATATAAAGAGTCGCTTACTGCTTGAAAATCGTTTCGGTAAATCCTAACATTTTTATAGCATTTAAATATCCGATCATCCAAGGTAGTGTCTGGTTTAAATGACTCCAATACATCAGCACCTATGTATAACGTATCGCCATCACTAATTTGACTTAATACAGGATTTTCGGTGGTGTACACCGACTGTTCGGCATCATTGTATTTACCGTAATTACTTTCTATTATAATGTTTTCGCTGGTATCTTCCCAGTACACATTGCCAAATGCTTCACCAATGCCAGTGTTTTGATTGTATTCCAATACATTGGCAATAAGTATTTGAGGTGGGTTGTTTAATTGTGCTCTGCCGGCAAAATACGCCAAATCATTTTTGGTATCGTACCAGCCATTGCCACATTCAATAGAGCTATATTGATTTTGAATGGTAGTTGCACTTAAAAAGTCGGCTCTTTCGGTTTCAATGTTATATTTTAAAGAGTCAGAAGCCAAGTTGTATTGTGGTGCCTGCAAAACAACATCTCCAATAAAAAGGGCATCTTTACTTTCAACGTAATAATAGCCTGCATTGCTAGTAAGCACGTTATCGGCATTTGATAATATGCCTGGTACAGGGTAATGCCCAATTTTGGTATTTAAATCGTAATGTAATTCTTCCGTATCCAATTGCATTTGTTGGTCAGTCATTTGCACATTGCCAAATAAATCGGCAATTCTACTGGCACCATCATAAAAAAGCGTATCGCTAAAAATATGAATTGAATCATCTTGCACAACCACCACGTCTCCAAAAGCTTCTAATCTATTTTCTTCAAAAAAGTGATAAGCGGTGTCGCAAAACAAAACAGCATCTTGGTGTTCAAATTGAACATCTCCAATAAACAGCGCATATTTTATGGAATCGTTGTTACGACCTACCAACTTATTGGCTTTAACAATTTTTATTAACCTAGCATTGGCATTGGTATCAATATTAAATGGGTTAATGGTATCAATTTGGGCAACTGCCAACTGTGTGCCAACTAGTATAAACAATATTGAAAGTACAAGGGCTTTTAATTGCATGTAATAAATGCTAGCGTAAAAATTATGCCATTATTTCTGTTTCTCTTTTTTCCCTCCAAAAAACTTGTGGCGAATCACTACTTCCGGATTATCTTGCAAGCCGCCCAATAAGGCGTTAATAGAGTTAATAGAGTTTACTAAATTTTGATAAAGCGCAGGGTCGTTCATGAGTAAACTTACCGAACCTTCTCCTTCATTCACATTGGTTAAAACAGCATTTAAAGAGGCCAATGTTTTTTGGGCTTCAGCTACTGTTTCTTCTATTTGCGTATTTTTTAATTGAGCTGAAAAATTTTCAGTATTACTTAAAATGGTATTTATCCTTTGGTTATTACTGGCCAAGTTTTGGCTTACCGAATTTAAGTTGCCTAGCGTACCATCTATTGATCCGCTTGCACTGGTAATTATATTATTTAGCTTAACACTGGTAGCATTTAAGTTTTTAAGCGTTGGGCCAATGGTTGCAATTCCATCTTTTAGCGCTCCATCATCATCTGCCAATAATCCATTTATTTGCCCAACAGTAGTATCAATTGAAGTTAATAAAATCTCTAAACGCTCAATAGATGGATCTATTTTAGATTCCACCAATTGCATAATGCCCATGGCCACATCTGAACTTAGTGTGTCTTTACTTTCATGATAGCTATTAGCCAATTGTAAAGGGTAAATGAGTTGAACAGCTTTTGCACCTAATAAGTCTTTATTAAAAATTTCGGCAGTAGTGCCAAATGGAACCTTTAAATCTTTGTCTAAAAGCATAGCTATTGTAATCTGCCCATCCTCTCTTAAAAAAAGTTTATTCACTACACCAACTTTGTAACCATTAATATAAACGGGGTTCGATTCGTATAAACCATCAATATTGGCATAGGTAGCATAATAAATTTGCTGTGTAGCCAAAGCCGATTTGCCAGATAAAAACCGCATTCCAAAGAATAACAATACTATGGCCGCAATGGCCAATACACCTACTTTTATTTCGTTTGGAATTTTCAAGCTACTTCTAATTAGTAAGCAAAACTACTTAATATTGTTTGCCTATTACTTGCTTTGAGTTAATATCTTATGTATTAGTTTGTTTTAGCAAGGCTTAATGCATCATTTATAGAAATGCGCTGGCCATTTTTATAAGCAACTATAAAGGCATCTTTAAAAATATCGTTTCTCAATCGGTTTTGAAGATCAATGGTTTCTGCATAATCATTAGAAATGCCAACTAAATATTTATACATATTGGTTTCACTTGTATGTAATTCGTGCACCTCATAATCGCTAAATCTACTGTCATCTTTATCTATTGGCTGGGCAGATGCAGAAACTTGCACACTATAAAAAATATCGCTAGTACTGGTTTTACTTAAGTTCTCAATATTTACTTCTTCCAATGGTATGGTATTTTCAATAGGAGTTGATGAGGCTGCAAATGTTTCCATGGCATTGGCATCTACTTTTTCTTTATAGTCTCTAAATGCTCTAAATATGCTGCTTGCTAAATATGAACGACCCAAATCTGTGCCTAAATAATCGGCTTCTTCAGGGTTGGTTAAAAAGCCAACCTCTATTAAAACACTTGGCATTGTTGTTTGTCTAAGCACCAAAAACCCCGCTTGCTTTACGCCTCTGGTTCTTCTACCTCCCCTTATTGCAAAGTCGGTTTGAATGTTGGTTGCAAACTTTATGCTTTGTTCTAAATGCGCATCTTGCATTAGCATTAGTAGTATATGACTTTCGGGAGAATTAGGGTCAAAGCCCCCATAATTAGTTTGGTAATCATCTTCAAGTAAAATTGACGAATTTTCTCTTTTGGCAACGGCCAAATTGTCTTCTGAACGGTGTAAACCCAACACATAGGTTTCGGTGCCTTTAGCACTTGTACTACCAGCGGCGTTCACATGTATAGACATAAATAAGTCAGCATTTACAGAGTTAGCTAATTTTGCTCTTTCCTTTAATTCTAAAAATTGATCAGTATCCCTAGTATAAATAACTTCTACATCAGGGCAGTTGGCTCTTATATAATTGCCTAACTTTAATGAAATGTCTAGCGTAATGTCTTTTTCTTTCATTCCATTGGCCTGTGCTCCAGGATCTTTTCCTCCATGGCCAGCATCAATTACAACCGTTCGCACAGCATAACCACTATTGTCATTTGCCATAACATTAAAAGTTAAAAATGTTAAAGCAACTATAATAAGTAAGTAAGTACACGTTCTTTTTTTCACAAATACTTAGTTTTGGCTTGATTTTAGCTTTTTAGAAAAACGAATTTCCAACAAATTAAGGGTATTATTAAAACGTTTCTTACCATATCTATTATTGTGTCGCTGTTTATTGGGCTTTCACCTGCAATTGCCCAAAATACTGACTTAATAGGTGGACAATTGGCAAAAACTGGTGTGGATAGTAGCAAAACTGATACAACGCAAGTAACTCAACCTGGCACATATAGTGTATCAAAAGATGGGTTAGACGCTAAGGTATTTTATAAAGCAACAGATTCTATTATATATGATGTAGCAAACGAAAAGGTGCATTTGTATGGGGCAGCGGAGGTAAAGTTTGAAGAAATGACGCTTCAAGCCGAATACATTGTTTTTGATTGGATAAAAAAAACAGTAACCGCTGAAGGGGTATTGGATAGTTTAGGCAACAAAAAAGGCATCCCTTATTTTTCAGAAGAAGAGGATGGTTTTACTGCTAATAAAATTATTTACGATTTTGAGAAAAAGGTTGGAAAAATATATGATGTAAGAACCCAAGAAGGTGAAGGATACATTGGAGGACGAGAAGTAAGGAAAAATGAGAAAAACGAACTCTTTATAAGAGATGCCTTTTATACCACTTGTAATTTAGATCATCCGCATTTTAAAATTGAGTCTAGCAAAATAAAAGCGGTGCCTAATAATTACATAGTTACAGGACCCGCAAACTTAGTTATTGAAGATGTACCAACTCCTTTATACTTGCCATTTGGTATTTTTCCTATTGCCAAAGGACAGCGCTCAGGTTTAATTTTACCTACATATGGAGAGTCTCAAACTTTGGGTTTCTTTTTTAAACGTGGGGGATATTACTTTGCCATTAATGATTATATGGATTTAACGCTAACAGGTGATGTTTATACCCGTGGTTCATTTGGCCTTAATGTTGGCAGTAATTTTAGGAAGCGATATAAATACAATGGTAGCGTGCGCCTTAGCTATGCTAACAATAAATTTGGTAATGTTGAAGATGATAACTTTACCAGAAGCCGAAACTTTTTTACCGAGATAAGCTATAATCAAGATGCCAAAGCTCGACCAAATAGCAGACTTTCAGCATCTATAAACGCTGGTACCAATGATTATCATTCTAACAACACCTTAATTACTGATGATTATTTGTCCAATACTTTTGAATCTTCTATTTCCTATTCTAAAACTTTTCAAGGCAGTCCATTTTCGTTATCGGCCAATTTAAGACATAACCAAAATACCAATTCAAAAATTATAAATCTTACTTTGCCAGATGTTACCTTTAGTATGCGTAGAATTTACCCTTTACGCAAGCAAGTGCGAACAGGCAAACGCAAGTGGTTTGAAGATGTTGGAGTTTCGTATACCACCAATTTTAGAAATTTACTTTCTGCACCCGATAGTACGTTGTTTACATCCACCACATTAAAAAATGCCCGTTATGGCATGCAACACAACATACCAATATCAACCTCTTTTAAGGTAGCAAAACATATTACGCTTACACCATCAGCCAACTATAGGCAGGTTTGGTATTATAAAACACGGGAGTATAATTACCAAGCTGCATTAGATTCGGTGTTTATACAAGATAATACAGGATTTAATGTTGGTCAAAGTTTTAATACTGGTGTAAGAGCAACTACTAGAATTTACGGAGTTGCCAACTTTAAAGGAAATAGGGTAAAGGCGTTAAGACATGTAGTTACACCAACTGTAGGGTATGAGTTTCAACCAGATTTTGGCAACCCTAAATTTGGTTATTGGAAACAATATGCAACGGGAGATTCTAATGCCATAGGTGTACCAATTATAAGAGATTATAGCATATTTGAAAGAGGCGTGTTTGGTGGGCCAGGTAGAGGTAAAAGAAGTGGCTTGCGTTTTAGCTTAGACAATAACATTGAAATGAAGGTTGGGTCAAAAAAAGATACCATTAGGGGCGAAAAGAAGGTGAAAATATTTGAAAGCCTTAATGCATCTACCTTTTACAACTTTGCGGCCGACTCAGTTAAATTAGATAGAATTAGGGTTGGAGCAAGAACTAATTTGTTGAACAAGCTCAATATAGTTATGAATGCCACTTATGATCCCTACATAAGAAATAGTGATGGGCAGAGGCTAAACACTTTTGAGTGGGAGCGCAATAAAAGATTGGCGCGATTTGTAAATGGAAGCATTAGGGTAAATACATCATTTTCAGGTGGAAAAGGTGTTAGTCGAGATCAAACCAATCAAACAGGTGAAGAGGTAAACAATGTGTTTAACAATTTAGATGACTATGTAGATTTTAACATACCATGGTCAATTAGAGCAGGTTACGTTTTAAACTTTAATAATAGAGGTACTATAAATGAGTTAGGAGTACTGGTAGATTCGGTGGCCATCACGCAAACCTTAACTGCAAGTGGAGAGTTAAACTTAACACCAAAATGGAAGTTGGCAGCATCAACTTCTTATGATTGGCAGCGTAAACAGTTTTCGGCCACTTCAATAGAAATAATTAGAGACTTGCATTGTTGGGAAATGCGTTTTTATTGGATACCTTTTGGTCCAAGACAGAGCTATAATTTTACACTTAACGTAAAATCTTCCGTGTTACAAGATTTAAAAATCAATCGCAGAAGAGATTGGTTCGATTATTAGTAGACTTTACTTGGTTTGATTGCTCAATTCAACCAACTTCTTCCAATCATTGGCGCAAAAATTATCAATTGCTTGTAATTCATCTTTATTAATCAGTGGCTCATTTCTAAACCAACTTTTTGGCAAAATCTTACTTACGTACAAAGTGCTATAGCGAATAATGTTGATGAATAAAGTTCTTAACTTGTCTAGTACTTTAACCCCAAAAACGTTTTTCTTCTCAATGTTAATCACTTTGCCCATTGCTTGCACACCTTTTAACTGCTGCTCGTTGTAAGATGTATGCTTGCGACTAGTATTTATGTTAGCCATATTAAATTTAGCATTCATTGGTTGGGCTATGCTATTTAAAAAACCTTCCAAATCGCTGGCAATTTGAGTGTACATTAAAACAATTGGTTCTTTGGTAAAATATTTTTTTAATATTTCAATTTTTGCCATGTAATCTAAATCAGCAATGGTAAAATAGCCATTGCCATTTTCTATGTCAATAAGCCCCTTAAAGTTTTTCGGAAAACCATTTTTTACAAACCGTCTGTATTGAGATGCCATCCAACTACCATGCTTTCTAAAAACGATAATAGGCGTGGTGTTGGGATAATATTGCGAAAACCATTTAACCTCTCTTTCTAGCTGCTGATCAAATTCGCGACTAACCAAAATATTCTTAGCATTTGAATTTTTGATAATGTTGATCGATTTCTTAAACCTAGTGCGCTGTATGTATTGTGCATTTTCAATTTGAGGAAACGCATGATACTGCAAAAAAGTGGTTGCGGTTTTACCTAAACCAACATGAAAGAAAATGTTTTTTTCGGAGCTCATTTACCAGATACATTTGATAGTTCTAATTAACGGCCGCAAAGCTACATAGTTCTTTTTAATTGGCTATGCGTATGTCTATTGCTTAGTTTCATTTTACAAGGTAACGGCACCTACCTCTAAACCTTCAGTACTAAACAGCACCTTTATTTATGTTGCCAGTAAGTTGAACAATTTAGTTTGGATTGTTTTAGATAAAAGAAATTCTTGTTCCATCTTGAAATAATGTAAAAGCAACAACAATTAAAGGATAAAGTGTTAAGGTTAAGTAGTGCATATTTGGGATGTTTAAATTAAATACATTGCGAATAAAAAACATTTGTTTATTAGTTGCTTAATTCTTTCCATTTACTATTGTCATAAGCTACTTTAGCGCTACCAATGTTAGCCACCATAATATCTATAGGAGATGAGTTGTTGTATGGAGACACTGTAAACACCAACGCCAATTGGCTAGGTAAACAGTTAAGCGCCTGTGGCATTCAATTAAAAGAAACCATAACTGTACATGATACTCCTGAGGCCATAGTTGAGACTTTGGACAGAGCTCTAGAATCATCAGAATTAGTTATTACCACAGGAGGCTTAGGGCCAACTAAAGACGATTTAACCAAAAAAACGTTGAACGAGTATTTTGGCGGCACTTTGGTAAAAAATGAAGAAATAGCAGCACACATTGAGGCGCTCTTTAAAAGTTTTAACCGAGAAATGAAGCCAGTGCACCATCAACAAGCAGAATTGCCTAATAATTGTGAGGCTATGCATAACAGATACGGTACAGCAGCCGGTATGTATTTTAATATAAACGGCAAACATGTATTGGCAATGCCAGGTGTGCCTCATGAAATGAAAGCCATTTTTGAAGAATCGTTTTTACCAAAATTTTTGAAGAATACAAGTTTACCTAAAATTATACACCGTTATGTAATGACTGCCGGTATTGGAGAATCCAATATCGCTGAAAAAATTGCAGATATAGAAGATGCATTGCCGCCCTATATAAAGCTAGCTTACTTGCCAAGTATAATGACGGTTAAGTTGCGTCTCTCTGGCTTTGCAAATAATGAGGAGCAATTAATTAAAGAGTTGGAGCTTCATCAAAATAAAATTGCTGATAGATTAACTACTTACACTTTTGCCTTAGACTCAAAAATTTCCTTAGCGGCTAGTTTAGGAACTTTGTTAAAAGAGCGGAAGCTATGGTTGGCTACTGCAGAAAGTTGCACATCTGGCAACATAGCTCGTCATATAACATCTGTATCTGGCAGTTCTCAATATTTTAAAGGAAGCCTTGTTGCGTATAGTGATGATATTAAAAGAAGTGCATTAAACGTTGCACCAGAAATTATTAAAAACAATGGTGCCGTTAGTGAAGAAACCGTAAAAGCCATGGTAAAAGGAGCTGTTAACTTTTTTAATGTTGATGTGGGTATTGCAGTATCTGGTATAATGGGGCCAACGGGCGCAAGGCCTGGCAAGCCAGTTGGTACTGTGTGGATTGCAGTAGGTAGTATAGATAATATATTAGCAAAACGCTTTCAGCTAGGAAAGTACAGAGATAAAAATGTAGTTCGTACTACAGTATTGGCATTGGACCAATTAAGAAAATTCTTATTACAATAGTAGTAAGGAAAATCCGTTGATTTAAGTAAATTCGTAGCAATATTAAGAAGGGTATAAATTAACCACTCTTCAAATTAAATATGTAAGATAAATGCCTGAAGTTGAATTGATAATGCCCAAAATGGGTGAAAGTATTATGGAAGCCACCATACTTAGTTGGCTAAAAAAAGAAGGTGATAGTGTAGAAGAAGAAGAGTCGATACTCGAAATTGCTACTGATAAGGTAGATTCAGAGGTACCCTCACCGGTAAGTGGAGTAATAACCAAATTGCTCTATAAAGAAAATGATGTTATTGAGGTTGGTAAAGCAATAGCGATAATTTCTACTGAAGCAAGTGGGGCAGCACCTGTTACAAAAACACCCGTTGTGGAAGTTAGCGCACCTAAGCCAATAGAGGTTGCTCAGCCCGTGCAACAGGCACAACCGGCGGCAGCTCAGCCTGCTGTTGCAGCAACAACTGAAACGGTAAGCAGTAACCGTTTTTATTCTCCTTTGGTCTTAAATATTTCAAGGCAAGAAGGCATAGCCATGTCCGAGTTAGAAAATTTACCAGGTACTGGCAAAGATGGCCGAGTAACCAAAAAAGACATTTTGGCTTACGTTAAAAATAGAGGTGCACAGCCAAGTGTTGCAGTTGCAAGTAACGGAGCAGTGGCGCAAACACCAATAGCAAAGCCAGCAGTTTCAGCAACCCCATCAACACCTGTTTCGCATGGTGCTGATGTAGAAATTGTTGAAATGGATCGCATGAGAAAATTAATTGCCGATCACATGGTAATGTCAGTGCAAACCTCACCACACGTTACTTCATTTGTAGAAGCAGATGTTACCAACTTGGTAACTTGGAGAAACAATATTAAAGCACAATTCTTAGCTCAAGAAGGGGAGAAAATTACATTTACTCCATTAATTATGGAAGCAGTTGTAAAGGCTTTGAAAGATTTTCCAGGTGTAAATGCCTCTGTAGATGGAAATAATGTTTTATTAAAGAAAAACATTAATGTTGGCATGGCAGCAGCCTTGCCAAATGGTAATTTAATAGTTCCGGTTATTAAAAATGCCGATCAAATGAATTTAATCGGCTTAACCAAACAGGTAAACGATTTAGCTTCTAGAGCTAGAGCTGGTAAGTTAAAACCACAAGATATTGAAGGTGGAACATTTACGTTAACCAACGTAGGTACATTTGGTAATGTGATGGGCACACCAATTATTAACCAACCACAAGTAGCAATAATGGCGGCAGGTGCCATACGAAAAAAGCCTGTTGTTTTAGAAACTGAAATGGGTGATGTAATTGCTATTCGCCATATGATGTACTTGTCTCATTCTTACGATCATAGAGTTGTTGATGGAATGATGGGTGGTTCATTTGTAAGAAAAGTAGCCGACTATTTAGAGGCTTTTGATGTTAACCGAGATATTTAAAAACTATTAATGCCGAATAAGATTAGCCGAGTTCTATTTTGCCTTCTGTTTGTATTTCTAACGCTCAATTTTGCAACAGCACAAAGTGACAAACCTGCTGATGTTTTAAAAAAAGCCGATAACTACTTTAGTCTAAATTTGTTTGATAAGGCCATTCCGTTGTATCTAAATTTGCAAGAACAAGGTGACTTAAAAGCACAAGATTTACACAATTTAGGCAAGGCCATGTTGCAAGCCAATAATACTGATTATAGAGTAAAAGCTGAAAAGTACCTTGAAATGGTATTGGATGGTGGCAAGTTCAAAAACGATATTTACTATGATTTAGGTTTGGCATATCATTACAGTGGCAGTTATCAAAAGGCTTCTGCTAACTACAAAAGATATGTTGATTTGGCAGGCGACAATGATTTTAAAGGCATTGATGCTAAAAGAAAGGTAAAATCTGCTGCTAGGGCAGAAGATATGATTGCCAGCCCTAAAAATATAACAGTTACCAATGTAGGCAGTTCTATAAACTCAGCTGGTATGGAGTACAATCCTGTGCTTACGCCTGACAATGAGATGATGCTGTTTACAGCCAGACGAGCTGGTGTTAATGGAGGGTTGCGAGTTGATGGAGGTGGCAACAATGAAGATTTAGGCGTTTACTTTGAAGATGTTTTTCTTAGTAAATTAAGTGGTGTAAACCAATGGTCACCATCAGTTGCTGTTAATAGGTTGAATGGTAAAGGACATGATGCTTGTTTATCCATGTCATCATCTGGAAAAAAATTGTATTTGTATAAAAGTGATGATAAGGGAGAAGGCAATTTGTATACTGTTAATGTAAATGGAGAAAACTTTGGTATTCCGGAAAAAATGGATGAAAATTTTAACTCAGTTTATGTAGAAAGTGGAATTTCAGTGGCACCCAAAGGCAATGTAATTTACTTTACCAGCAACCGACCTGGTGGTTATGGAGGCAAAGATATATATGTTATTTACAAACAAAAAGGTGACCGCTGGAGTGAGCCCAAAAATATGGGCCCTAGAATTAATACTCAATATAATGATGTTGCACCATATATAACTCCAGATGGTAAAACACTTTATTTTTCATCACAAGGGCATATAAACATTGGAGGCTACGATATTTTTGAAACCAAGTTAGAAAACAACAGTTGGTCAAAGCCTGAAAATATGGGTTATCCTATAAATACAGTGTATGATGATGCCCATTTTTACGTAAACAATGATGGCAAAGAGGCATACATATCAAGTAATCGCCCTGGTGGATTAGGAAGTTATGATATTTATCAAGTAGACCTTTTTCCAGCAGAAGACTTAATAACCTTAGCAGGTAATTTTGATGATGGCTTGGCAACACTACAGGCAAATGCTAATATTACTGTAGAACAGACTGACAATAATAAGGTTTGGTTTCAACAAGAATTATCGACTGCCGATAATTTTATGGTAAAACTTCAAACCAACAACACCTACCAAGTGAATATTGAAGTTGATGGCAAAGAGGACAAAATATTTTCGTTTACATTGAGTGAATCCAATCAAAAATCTATGGAAGTATTTATGGATATAGATATGGATGAGGTGACGGTGGTAAGCAGTGAAGAAGCTAAGGATAAAAAAGATACGGAAGTTGTAGAAAAGGAGGAAGAAGAAATTGATGTAGAGGAAGCACTTAAGGATTTGTTAACTCTAGATGCACAAAAAACACAAGATAGCATTCGACTTGCTAAAGAAAAACAGGAAGATGAAGAGTTTGAATTGGAAGAGGAATTACTAGATGGTGAAAGTATTGTTGATGCTGTCAAAAGGAAAAAGCGAGAAGCAAAAGAGAAGGAAAAGGCGGAAAAAGATGCGATTAAGTTGGCTAAAAAGCAAGCTAAAGATGCCGAAAAATTGAGTGAAGAAGAAGTTGAACTGGCTGCAAAAGAAGCAGAGCGAAAGGTAAAAGAGGCAGCTGAAAAAGCTGAGCAAGAAGCAGAAGAACTGGCTAGATTAGAGAAGGAAAAGGCCAAACAACAAGCTGAAAAATTGGCCTTGGCAGAAAAAGAGAAGGCTGATAAGGAGAAGGAGTTAGCCCAAGCAGCAAAGGAAACGGCTGATGAAAAGGAGAAATTGGCTCAAGCAGAAAAAGAAGCAAAAGAGAAGGCAAAAGAGTTAGCTCAAACCGAAAAGGAGAAATTGGAGCAAGTAGAAAAGGAAACAAAAGAAAATGCTGAGCGATTAGCCCTAGCTGAAAAGGAAAAAACTATCAAAGATTCACTGAACAATATTGTTGAGGAAGGACAAGAAGTTGCTGAGACTAAAATGACTGAGGCCGAGAAAAAGGCTGCAGAAGCAAAGGCATTTAAGGAAGAAGCTGAAAAAATTGCAAAGCAATTAGAAGAGGAAGAAAACTTAGCTTTAGCGGCTGAAAAACTAAAAGCTGAAGCAAAAGCAAAAGCTAATAAGCTAGCGGAAGAAAAAGCACAAGCAGATAAGTTAGCAGAAGAAAAGAGACAGCAAGAAGCGATTAGATTGGCTGAAGAAGAAGCCATGAAGAAGGTTAAGCCTGAAAATTATATTACCATTAACCACATTTATTATGGATTTAACGGCAGTAAACTAACACCTGAATCCATTAAGCAACTAGATGAGTTAGCCATAGTTTTGGCAGTAAGAAAAGAATTAACAGTAATACTATCGGGGCACACAGATAATAAGGGAAGTGATGCTTACAATATGATTTTATCATTGAATAGAGCACGTGCCATAGCCAATTACTTAATTGGAACTAGAGGATTAAACGCCAAGCGTTTTAACATTACTGGCTTTGGCGAAAACTATCCTATTGCCCAAAATGAATATGAAAATGGTGCCGATAATGAAACAGGTAGAACTTACAATAGGCGAACCGAGTTTAAAGTAAACACCAATTCGCTTAGCGAAAAGTACTACATGGAGTATAACCGCCATCCATTCCCCCCAACTATGCGTTCATCATTAATTTATGCATATTATCGCGATTTTGAGGGTGTTTGTTTTAGGGTGCAATTAACCCAATCATCTGCACCAATTAGCAACAAAACCATTGCTGGCTTACAACATGTAATGGCTGAAGATGTAGATGGAAACACAGCTTATTTGGCTGGTTTGTTTAAAGGGTATGAAGAAGCTGAGGAGTACCGCAGAAAATTGATAAAAATGAAAGGTTTGCGCAATACAAAAGTGGTAGCTTATGTAGATGGTTTTAGAACTACCATTTCAGAGGCCAAAGCACACCAGCATACCTTAGTAAAATGAAAACCCTAATTTTTAAAACCGACTTTGCTTGTAACAACTGTGTAAAATCTGCACAAAGCATACTTAAAAAATATGATATTGAAAGTTGGGAAGTTGATTTAAAGCATGCCGATAAATTGCTAAACATTAAATCCAAATATGCACCTGATGATATATTGGCTCTCTTCAGCGAGTATAGCCATTTTAAACTTGAACTAGTATCAGTAAATGCTTAGGCAATGAAAGTTGTTTTGCTAGAACCTTATTTTACGGGATCTCATAAGCAATGGGCCTTAGGCTTACAACAGCACAGCAATTTTGAGGTTGAGATAATTTCGCTTACTGGGCATTATTGGAAATGGAGAATGCATGGCGGAGCAATAGCTTTAGCAGAGCAATACAACAACATTAATTACACACCAGACTTACTGTTGGCCACAAGTATGGTTAATCTACCTGTATTTTTAAGCTTAACCAATGTGCAACAACAAGGTGTAAAAACATCCATCTATTTTCACGAAAATCAAATAACCTATCCTTGGTCGCCAACGGATAGAGATGTTGCAAATAAGCGCGATAACAATTATGGTTTTATTAATTATACTTCAGCATTGGCTGCTAATAAAGTGTTATTTAACTCGCAATACCATAAGCAATCATTTTTAACAGCATTACCCAATTTTTTAAAGCAATTTCCTGATAATAACGGTTTGCACAATGTTAAAATTATTGAAGATAAAAGTACCGTACTGCCGTTGGGTATGGATTTAAAACGCTTTGATGCACACCAACATGATGAATGCGAAAAATACGGTACCATTTTATGGAACCACCGTTGGGAGTATGATAAAAACCCCGAGCAGTTTTTTAATGTGTTGTATGAGTTGGCCAATAGAGGCATAAAATTTAACTTAATAGTGTTGGGCGAAAACTTTAGTCAACAGCCCAAAATTTTTGATGAGGCAAAGGAAAAACTACAAGCGCAAATCATCCATTTTGGATATGCCGATACCTTTGAGCAATACGCCCAACTATTATGGAAAGCTGACTTATTTCCAGTTACTAGCAACCAAGATTTTTTTGGTGGCAGTGTAGTTGAGGCAATGTATTGCAATTGTGTGCCATTATTGCCGAAACGTTTGGCTTACCCAGAGCATATTCCTGCAGAATTACACCAAACATTTTTTTATAATGATGAGGATGATTTAGTTAACAGATTGCAGCGACAATTGTTAAATCTACCTTTAATACGAAAGCAAAATGTGCAGCAGTTTGTGAGTAGGTATGATTGGGGTAATTTAGGAGAAGAATATGATTTGGCTTTAAAGGCTTAATTGATAGACAAAATAACAATCCGAGATTAACTTTACAGAAGATGTCAAAAGATCGTAAACGCCAGCAGAAAATAGAAGAATACGATACCTTGCTTAACTCTTATGTTGTAAGCAAAGATGTGGTTAAAATAAAGAGAACAGTTACAGAAGGTGAAGCAGATATTTATGGAATAATAGTAAAAAATGAGAATGAGTTTTTGCATGTTGTGGAAGAGGATAATTTTCAATTCATCTCTGAAATAATAATTAAGAAGGATCATTTCGATTCTATAAGATGTAATAAATCTGATAAAACAACTAGGAAAATTCTTAAAGAGGAAGGCCTTTTAAATGAAAGGTTACCTGAGACAACGGCAATAAGTTTAAGCAGTTGGGCTGGCATATTTGAAATACTGAGAAGTAAAGATATTCATGTAATTATTGAATGTGAAGATTTAAAAAAGCCAATATTAGCAATTGGTTCAATACAAAAAATAAAAGTGGACAAGGTTGAACTTGGATATTATAATTCTAAGGGTCGCTTCAAAAGCAAACCGATAAATATTAAGTATTCTGAAATCACCTTGCTAAAATTTAATGATAGATATTCAAGAATATTTCGAAAGTACTTAAAGCAGCCTAGATCTAAATAGCGAGATAAATTTTTTTTTGCATTTTATGCCCTAATTGGTGTTCCGTCACAACCAGCCACAAAGTTTGGGGTTATCAACTTAAAAAATGCTATGCCCTAGTTTTGATTTTTGCTACTTTAGTACAAAGGTAAAGAGTGAAGTTTAAATGGGGTATTGTAATTGTTGTTGTTTTAGGATTAAGCTTAATCGCATGGTTTGTTCTAAAACCCAAGACAGACCTTAAAAGCAGCCACCTGAATAACGGTTATGTAAAATGGGAAAATGAACTGTTTTATTTTGAGCTGCCTGATGAGTTTAAGTGTACAAGGCATAGAGATAATCTATATTATTATCGCTTTAGGCCTAACCATGAACACGGTTTTTTCTCAAATGGAAAGGCAAAATTTTATTTTTCCTATCAGAATGGAGGATCTAATGGACCGACAACAGAAAATTGTTGTGTGATAAAAGAGGAAGGAGTCTATGGTTGGAAGTTGATTGAAGATACAATAGATCATACTTATCGAAAACAGTTTTATAATATTGATTCTTCAGGTGCGGATTGGCATTGGAGTGGTGTGTATTTAAAGGATTTGGATAAAGATATAGAGCACGATATTTTATTTGCTTTGTCAGTATTTGATGAAAATAAGAATTTAGATAGATCGACTAAGTATGAAATTGAACCGGACGTCTTACATCATATTTTAAAGAGTGTAAGGTTAAAAGGTTGGTGACTTTTTTTGCATCTTAACATACCAATCGGTATCTTTGTACTGTGAGAAATCCAGAAGTAACTCGTTTGTTAATACTTGATGCATCAGCTAAACTGTTTAATGTAAAAGGTTATAAGGCTACTGCGTTAAGTGATATTACCAACGCTACGGGCTTAACCAAAGGAGCAATATATAGTCATTTTGAAAACAAAGATGAATTAGAAAGACATGCTTTAATGCACATGATGAATTTTTTTGTCGCCACTTTAACTCAAAAAGTTAAGGAAGCGGATAATGCAAAAGAAAAGTTGTTGGCAATTATGAACTTTTTTGAGAGTTACAAGACGAAACCGCCATTTGAAGGGGGTTGTCCAGTGTTGAACGCAGCAATTGAAGCTGATGATGCCAACCCCGAATTGAAGAAGGTTGTGGCAGGGATTTTTAATGTATTACACAATTCAATTGTTACCATTTTGAGCAACGGAGTTAAATACAAGCAGTTAAAAAAGGATATCAATGCAGATGCTTTTGCAAGCATGATGATAAGCTCAATTGAAGGAGCTATTGTATTAATGAAGGTTACCAATAAAAGCCACCATTTAGATAGAGTGTTAGACTATTTAAAAATAGAGTTTGGTAAAATGGAGGTTTAATTTTTTTGAATAAATAGATACCGATAGGTATATAATGAGGAAGTATGATAAAGTTAATAGGTAAGTTAATTGGCATTTATTTAAGTGTATTAAATGTGTTTAGCCCAAGGCTAGCAGGCAAGCATGCATTTTTTGTATTTTGCTATCCTTTTAAGGTAAAATTAAAACCTAAACAACAGGCTTTTTACAATACGGCCGAGTGGCTGAGCTTTGAATTTGAGGGTAAAAAATTGGCCATGTATAAATGGGGTAGTGGTTCAAAATCTATTTTATGTGTGCATGGTTGGAGTAGCAATACTTATCGCTGGAAAAAGTACATTGAAACCTTAGATAAAAATGAATATACCGTCTATGCTTTTGATGCACCCGGCCATGGAAACTCAGAAGGTACCATTTTAAATGTTCCAATTTACGCACGAGCCTTGGAAACCGTTATTGGAAAAATTGGAAAGCTAGATTGCGTCTTAGCGCATAGTATTGGAGCTTTTACAAGTATGTATCTGTTTCATAATAAACCTGAGTTAAGTCCTGCAAAAATGGTGGTAATGTCTTCACCAGGCAGTGCAGAGGAGTTCGTAAACTTTTTTGAGAAATTGTTAAAACCATCAAAAAAATTAATGGTAAGCATGGAAACTTATTTTGAAGAATATGTAGGCTTATCAGTTGCCCACTTTAACATCAACTCATTTGCCGTAGACCAACAGGCCAAAGCCCTAATAATACATGATGAGTTAGATAAAGAAACGCCTTTTACCAATGCCATAGATTTACATAAGGTTTGGAAAAATTCAGAATTGACCGTTACCAAAGGTTTCGGCCATAAAATGCGTGATATATCTGTGGTTGAAAGTGTGGTTGGGTTTTTTGGAGCCGATTTGAAACAGGAAGTATTGGTTTAAAGACTTAGGCAGAATTACTCTTGAATTAGTGAGGTTTTTTATCAATTCCTTTACCTCTGTCTTTTATAACTTTAATAATTCTATTGGGTTCAATTCTATTGGGAATTATTATTTCGAAATCACCATAATCTAACCAGCCTTCTTCTAAATTCTCTTCATTTATTTCGAAACTCATGCTTTCTGGAGAAAAGAACTTTCCAAAAGAATCTTTAAAATTTTCGTAAGAATCGAAAAGGAGTTCTTTAGGAAAAAGTCTTATAAATGAAAAATCCCCTGCGTATATCGGAAAATCAGTTTGCTCAAGTTTGAAAACAAAGCCATTAAAGTTCGTTAATTCCTTTCGCCAAACTTTTAGATTGCTTTTCCAATTATTATTAAAATTCTTATTTCGAGTATAAGGGTAACACCATACGCCCTTAATTATTTCTAATTCACCTTCTTCCGTCTGAGTCTTTCTTTTTGTTGGTCGAATGCCATTCTTTAAGATATCTCCCGTATTGTTTTGTTTGGTCCAATGTATTAATAACATAAATAATAATTGGTTATCCACCTGCACCACCGCCTGGTCTTCCTCCACCTCTGCCAAATGAAGGTTTATCTTGATTTATACGGTAATTAAAACCCAAAACAAAAGCTCTGCCTCTCCATTGAAATTCGGAAGTTTGATAAATTCTATCAGTTTCTGTGATTGATCTTCTCTTTCGTGTGTTTAAAATGTCTTTTCCGCTAAACGTTATAGTGCCTTTGCGTTTAAGTACTTCCTTTGATACACCTATATCCCAATTATAACTAGCTAAGTTTTTTCCTAAAAACCTTTTGGAAGGTGCTCTGTAATTAAATGAGGTTTGCAAATTAATTTGCTGTGGTAACTTAAACTTGGTAGAAAACCTTGTATTAAGCGCCTCCCCATCATTCTCAATCAATTCTCCTTCATACTCACCAGTTAGTATAAAGGTATAAAAGTTGGCGTTTCCATTGGCGCTCCACCAATTGGTAATGTCATAATTAACATTAAACTCAACACCATAACTAACCTCATCACCAGCATTAATTGGAAAACTTTGGGTTAAATCATCACCCAATGGTTGTCTCCATCTTTCAATCGTGTTTATTTTCCTTTTAGTATAAACGGTGCTTAGTATAGAGCCTTTTTCTAAATAGGTTAAGTATCCTAATTCAAAAGCATTGGTATACTCAGGGTCTAAATTAGGGTTGCCAGAAAACCTATTTCTATTGTCGCTAAAAGTGAAAAACGGCAACAAATTCCAAAATCTTGGTCGGCTAATTCTTCTACTATAACTCAATTGCAGTTGATTTTTTTCGCTCACTTTATAGGAGAAAAATGCACTTGGAAATATGTCAAAATATTCCTTGTCCACAGCTCCATCAGCATCATTACTTTGCTCAATGGATATATCACTGTATTCAGCTCTCATACCAAACTGGTAGCCAAAATTGCCATATTCATTTGAATACGTGGCATAGGCAGCATAAATGTCTTCACCATACAGCAATTGATTGTCAAAGTTTTCAAATACGAACCATTCGCCAGCATCCAATTGCTCAACTTTGTAGGTGTTCTCTATATTTCTTAAACTGGCTTTTGCCCCTGTTTCAATTTTTGCCTTACCAAATAATGGTGTGGTAAAATCTGTTTGTAAAACCCACTCCTTACTATCTTCTATGTTGTTTCCTCTTTGAAATATTGGTTTTGGTAAAATTGAACCATTCTCTTCAAATTCATTTTCTTCTGTATCGTCTCTAACAATATACTTTAAGTCGGTAGACCATTTTTTGTTTTTCTGCTTAAACTTTTTTGTATAATTAATAGCTGCTTCCCACTCTGTTCTCGGTTCGGTTTCGTCATCAAATCTATAACTGTTGTTGGTTACCACCATTTGTTCATTAAAATCGGTGTATTCAATGTCAGCTTCATTTTGGCCATAAGTATACTTGGCTAAACCTGATATGGTAATGGTGTTTAATGGATTCAATAAATAATCAGCACCTAGTTGTAAGTTGCCGCCATATCCACCTCTAATTTGATCACGTAGTGTTTCGTAAATAACAGTTTCACTGCCTGTAGTTAAGCGGGTAAAGTTTTCACCACCACCGGTAAATCTATTATAATTTATACCTGCATTCGTAAACCAGTTTACTTTGTCTTTTCTCATGTTTAGGTTTACACCAACACCATGGTTTGCTGGGTAACCAGTTGTTAAATCAACTGAACCGTTCAATCCTTTCTTCCTTTCCTTCTTTAAAACTAAATTGATAATTCCAGCTTCACCATCAGCATCATATTTTGCGCTGGGATTGGTAATTACTTCAATTGATTCTAATATATTGGCAGGTAGCGTGCGTAAAGCGTCTGTGCTACCATTGCCCGATAGGCTACTTGGTTTTCCATCAATTAATATTCTAACATTGCCGCTACCTCTAAGCTGCACATTGCCCTCAACATCAACTGTAACTGAAGGTACATTATCCAACACTTCTAAAGTGTTTCCACCGGTATTAGCTAAATCTTTACCTACGTTAAATACCCGTTTATCCAACTTAAACTCCATAGTGCTTTTTTCTGCTTGCACAATTACTGCATCTAAGTTTAACTCCTTTTCTACCATAACAACGTTGCCAAGTGAGTATGGCTCATTGGTTACCGTAATGTTTTCAAAAATTTCATCTTTGAATGATAAAAAGTTAAGAACCACTATATAATTGCCTGGTTTAACCGATATATTAAAAATTCCCGCATCATTGCTAACACCACCAGTAATTAGGCTGCTTTTATCTGCATTATATACTGCAATATTTGCATAAGCTATAGGCTCACTGCTTGGGTTTTGTACTTTACCTACAATGGATTGAGCAAAGCAAAAATTGGCAATTATCAGGGCTATAGAAGCCACTGCAATAATTTTAATTAATTGGTTCATGTTTAGGATTAGATGCGCAAATTTAAACGTATTCAATGTTAATTTACCTTGTTAACTACCTATAAACAGCAGAAGCCTATAAATGGTTATCCAGTAGACACCTTTTTACCAAACATCCTAATTAATAAGTATAATAAAACAAAGCCCACAATTAAACCAATGTACCAAGGTATGCCAATGGCAAAAAATACACCGCCAACTAAAACCGATACCCCACCGACCAATAATGCATAGGGCATTTGGGTAGAAACATGATCAATGTGATTGCACTTACTAGCAAGCGAACTTAAAATAGTGGTATCGCTAATAGGAGAACAATGATCGCCTAATACAGCTCCTGCCAATACAACAGCAACCACATTGTAAAACACAGCCAACATTTGTGGCATATCCATCCCAGCAGCTTCACTTAATATCCAAGCTGCAGGCAGGGCCAATGGATATAAAATTGCCATAGTACCCCAACTGCTGCCGGTGGCAAATGCAATTAAAGCTGCTAACACAAAAACAATTGTTGGCAACCACATTGGGCCAATGTTGCCGTAAGCAATTTGTGTTAAAAATGTTGCGGTATGTAAAACCTCAATAACATTGGCTAACGACCATGCCAATACTAAAATCAACACAGCAGGCAACATGGTTTTTAGGCCATGCATGAATGAGTTGATACTGCCTTTAAAGCTGAGTGTTTTAGTTAGCAATGACATAATTACGGCAGAAATTACACCTGCCATTGAACCCCATAACAATGCTTTGTATGAGTCTGAATTACCGACTAAGGCACTTAATTTTTGCAATAGTCCTTTGGCTACTCTTACATCATAACCACCGTTAGCTGCGCCTGTATACCAAATGCCAATTAGTGTAACAAAAATCATTATTAAAATCGGTATTAAACCGTTGTACCACTTTTTCGCAACTCCTTTTGCAGCTTTAAATTCATTGTCTTCTTTTTTGCTTTCTTTTGAGTTTTCCTTAACCCTGTTAACTGCACCGGTTTTTCTAGCTCTGTTCTCAGCCTTTAGCATTGGCCCAAAATCTCTATTCATTAAAATGAGCATGAGTATAAAGCCTAATGTTAGAATAGGGTAGAAGGAATATTTAAGTGAGTTTAGGAATATTTCATAGGCCCCTTTTCCTATTTCCAAATTTGCTGATGCATCACCAATGTATCCTAGTTCAGCACCAATCCATGTGGTAACAAATGCAATAGCGGCAACAGGCGCTGCAGTGCTATCAACAATGTAGGCAAGCTTTTCGCGAGATATTTTAAATTTATCAGTTAGCGGTCGCATGGTATTGCCCACAATTAAAGTATTGGCATAGTCATCAAAAAATATTAACAAACCCATAAACCAAGTTACCAATTGTGTGCGCTTAGCTGAGCTTGCAAATTTGCTAATTGAATTTACCAAACCTGCCATACCTCCATTTTTAGATATGATGGCTACCATACTGCCAATTAACATAGAAAACACAATAATAGATAAGTGCCCATTATCTTCAAGCGCTCCTATTATATAAGTGTCCAACACATTCCAAAAACTTTTAAAAAACCCTGAAGCTGAAAGTCCTGTTGCAATAAAGGCCCCTGCCCAAATGCCGGCAAACAACGAGATCAATACTTCCTTAAAAACCAATGCCAACAAAATGGCAATTAAAGGAGGTAAAATGGTCAACCAAAATGGAATACCTTTTACTGTAAATTTATCTTTGTTGTAATAAAACAACTTATGGGGTTTATCTAAGCTAGTAATTGTTAAAAGTTGTATTCCGCTTTCGGCTTCTTTAATACTTAGCAAGCCTCTTCCACCAACTACATTTAGGGTAGATTTTCTTCCGTTTACTTCAACATTATAACCATTATTTAACTCGTTTAAAATATTGTGGTTGTTATCCATAAAGGTTAGTCTTAACACCCCTTTGTCGTTGCCATTGGGTTCTACTTTAAACTTGGCCACACTAGGCTGTGCATTAACCACAACAGCCGAAACTATTAATATTAAAATGGAGGTCAACAACCTTTTACACATGCTATTCGTTATTTTTATAATTGAATTGTTCTAAAAATATGCTTTTGAAATTAAATTACCGCATTATTCTATTTGCTTTTGTTTTTAACTGTAGCTTTTTTACTCAAATTAAAGCACAATTTTACTTTACCCATGCCGATACTATACCTGTTAATTGGTTGGGTAACTTAAGTAATGCTTGGGGCGGTGGCTTAAACAATCCGCAGTTTTCAAATGCCGATTTTAACAATGACGGATTGCTAGATGTTTTCATTTTTGATAAGTCTGATAACCATGTAACTACTTATGTTAATGATGGCAGCCAATTGGTTTATTCAAACCAATATCAAACTAGTTTTCCAAAGCTAAACGGTTGGGCGTTGTTGCACGATTATGATGGTGATGGTATTAATGATTTGTTCACTTCATCATATGATACGGCAGTGGCGGTTTACAAAGGCAGCTACATTTTTAATACACTTAATTTTACCTTGGTAGATACTGCATTGAGATATGATGATGCAGGCAACTCCAAAAGCATAATTGTAAGTCAATTTGATGTACCTGCCTTGAGTGATGTAGATAGTGATGGAGATTTAGATATTATAACGTTTGAAAAAACAGGCGGCTTTATTTACTATTATGAAAATGTTAGCACCGTTAATGGATTAGATTTTGTTTTAGCCAATCAGTGCTGGGGCAACGTTTATGAAGACATGATAAGCCAAGCTTTGACATTAGGCATCTCATGCAAGGGTGGTGGAGCGCACACCAATAATGCCCATCCAGGATCTACGCTGCTGTTATTAGATGGCGACAATGATGGAGATAAAGATTTGATATTAGGAGATTTAAATTATAACACGTTAAATTATCTTGAAAACACGGGTTCATCTACTTCAGCAGACCTTAGTAGCAACGATATAATGTTTCCTTCATATGATGTTACCGCATCAACCAACAGTTTTCCTGCAGCATATTTTGTTGAAATTAACAATGATGGAAAAAAAGATTTAATAGTTTCTCCTAATCAAGCCAACTTATCTTTTAATAAAAACTGTGCATGGTATTACCAAAACTCAGGTACAACCAATGCTCCAGTTTTCAATAAGGTAAAAGAAAATTTGTTTGTAGAAGATATGCTAGATTTTGGAGAAGGCGCCATACCAGTTTTAAGAGATATTAATTTAGATGGTTTGCTAGACTTAGTGGTAGGCAATTTTGGTTATTACAAAGCTGGGCCAGATGTGCAAGGGCAATTGGCCTTATTCGAAAATGTAGGCACGGCCAGTCAACCGTCATTTTCATTGCTTGCAGATGATTGGTTAAACTTAAGCACACTTTCAACTCTATCTGGCAATCCATTTCAAGGTGTTCATCCAACTTTTGGCGATTTAGATGGTGACGGTGATGATGACTTAATCATTGGAGAATTGGAAGGTGAGTTGTACTATTTTCAAAATCAAGCTGGTGGTGGCTTGCCCCCAAATTTGGTATTTACAAGTTTAGTGGGCAGCATTGATGTTGGGCAAAGTTCGGCACCTCAATTGGTTGATGTAAATAAAGATGGTTTATTAGATTTAATTGTTGGTGAGCGAGATGGCAACATAAACTATTACGAAAACACAGGTACAGCCACCACTTACAATTTTACTTTGGTTAGCAATACTTGGGGCAATGTAGATACTCGATTTACCAATCCACAAGGATTGTTTACCAATCCGGGTTATTCAACGCCATATCTTACTGTTTTAGATACGAGTAATGAATATCAGTTGTTGGTAGGTTCGCAAGATGGTAGCGTTTTTCACTACAATAATATTGATGGCAATTTAATGGGCAGTTTTACCAAAGTAACCGATAACTTTTTTGATGTTGATTTAGGGGGTAGAACAACCTTAACTATAACTGATGTTAATGGCGACAATAAATTAGATGCCTTTATTGGAAATAGAAGAGGTGGTTTAAATCATTTAGTTCAAATTGATACACCCATTGTTTCAATTAATGAATTAACGGTCTTGCCATTTTCAATTTATCCCAATCCTGCTGAACATTATTTGTATATAGATTGTAATGAGTGTAATGGTAGTTTAAACAAAATAACTATGTTCGATTTGCAAGGAAAGTTAGTTGCAAGTAAAAGCAGTACAAATGGCTTAACAAAAATAAATATTGGCTCATTAAGTAGTGGCATTTATTTAATTGAAGTTGAGAGCGGTTTGCAAAAGGCTTATCAAAAGGTAGTTGTAAAATAGTTATACTGATTTGACTTTAAAAGTGCAGTAATAAAAAGCAGTTAATTTTTTATTGGACCAAAAATAATTTTTAAGCATAGCCATAGTTACGGTGAAATTTTAAGATGAAGTACAATATAAAAGAAACAATTTTTATCCGTAAGTTTTAGGGTTAATTCAGTATTAGTCGTTTTGTTTAATAGTTTTATCGACTATTAAGTTTGCTGCGCCCAACTAAGTTGCTATTGAAGCAATGGTTAACTTAATTTGTATGCAATGACAGAGCTCCAAAAAAGAATATTACTGCATTCCCTATTCTGGGGATGTCTAATTGGAGTGTTTAGTGTAATCGCTTACTTCTCTCCTGCCAATGATGGTATTAAGCCTGTGGATAGGGTTTTAATCAATGCACTATTTTTTCTTTTTATGGCAGTACCCATTTACATTAACTTATTGTGGTTGTTTCCTAAGTTCTTGTTAAAAGGTAAAAGCATAAAATACATTATATTATTGGGTATTTTGCTGGTAGGTTATTCATTTTTATGCTGGCCTCTATTTAACTTAATAGACACATTTTTTCCAAACAATGGCGATAATATGGAAGCCAGCGGTTGGATGATACCATTGTACTTATTTTTCCAATATTCAATATTTGTGGTATTAACCTCAGGAATCAAATTTGCGCGCGATTGGTTTAGACAAAACAAACGAAACAAAGAAATTGAAAGACAACAACTAACCAGCGAGTTGAAGTTTTTACGCACGCAAGTTAATCCTCACTTTTTATTTAACACACTTAACAATCTGTATGCTTTAACACTTAAAAAGAGCGACAATGCGCCTGATGTGGTGTTAAAGCTTTCGGAAATGATGCGATACATGCTATATGAATGTGAAGTAAAAAGAGTGTCGCTCCAAAAGGAAATTGATTACATAAAAAATTACATTGCCTTAGAAGAACTGCGATTGGATGATAGTAGTAAAATTAAACTCGAAATTGATGGGAATATAAATGGACAAGCAATTGCCCCATTATTGTTTACTCCGTTAATTGAAAATAGCATAAAACATGGCTTGGGCACACAGGTTAACAATGCTTGGGTAAATATTAGTATTAAACTGCAAGATGACAATTTGTTGTTTAGCATACAAAACTCAAAACATGGCGAAAAGCGGCAACATAAAGATGGCGGCATTGGGCTAATAAATATTAAAAGAAGATTAGAGTTGCTTTACCCACAAAGCCATACATTAACAATAAATGAAACTGAGACAACCTATAAAGTTGATTTGGCCATCAAATTAGATGAGCTTAATAAACCTAGCATTAATTATACTCAAACCTAAACACATAAATTATGAATTGCATAGTAGTAGATGACGAGCCTTTGGCAATAGAAGTACTAGAAAATTATATACAGCGCATACCAAGCCTAACACTATTAAAAAAGTGTAAAAGTGCCATTGAGGCATTTGAATATTTGCAAGATCATAAGGTTGATTTGATATTTTTAGACATTCAAATGCCTGAGCTAAATGGAATTGATTTTGTTAAAAGTTTACAAAATAAACCCGAAATTATTTTTACCACAGCTTATCAAGATTACGCAATTGAAGGTTTTAATTTAGATGTGGTAGATTATTTGTTGAAGCCTATATCTTTCGATAGATTTTTAAAAGCGGTTAACAAAGCTTCTAATGTTTTACAAGCTGAAGAAAGCGCACAAGCTGCGCCTGCACAATCAGATTTTGAAAACGATTACATTTTTGTAAAAGCCGATCAAAAAATGGTTAAGCTTAAATATGATGATATCTACTATGTAGAAGGTATGAAAGATTATGTTAAAATATTTACTGCCGATAAAATGATTGTTACCCTACAAACCATGAAAAACATGGAAGCCAACTTGGCTCCAAAAGGGTTTAAAAGAATACACCGATCATTTATCATAAGTATCGATAAAATAAAATCGGTAATGGGCAACTCAGTTGAGGTAAAAGACAAGTTTATTCCAATAGGACAAAATTATAAAGAGGCCTTTTTTGAATTAATTAAAAAACACAATTTGATTAAATAAGCTTAATTGAAGAAAAGCTAAAAACTAGGCGTGCTGTGATTAAGTCTTTTTTCTCTAAAATACCATGACAATGTTAGGGTACTTATGTTTTGTATTTTAAACTTGGTATTATCATTATTAAAACTAAACCATTCGTTTTTTACCATATACGCTTTTGAAGTATTATCATAGCCAATAGCAAAACGCTGAGCAATTTTAAACTCAAAACCAACAGGCACTGCTACAATAATTGCACGGTAAGGTTTTAAATCGGTTAAACCATTGTTTAAATAAAAGGGTTCAACTTCAAATTTATCTTTTACAGCATCTATGGTATTCCACCTAATTCTCCTATGTAAACTTAAACCTAACCCCCCACCATATCCACCATAAATTTTAAACGATTTGCCAAAGGGCTTGGCATGGATTTTTAAAATTTCAATGCTTAAATCTTGTTCTCTCATTGCGCCAACAAAAATGTAATGTGGTATGGTGTCGTTATAACTTGCTATGCTTTCGTCTGTTTTTTGAGCTAAAACCCCAGAACTTTTTATTTCTTGCCAGTTAGCAATTATCTGTAAGCTGCGGTTCGCATAATTTTGGTGGCCAAAGTTTAAGTATAACGAAAAGTTGTTAAAAAGTCTATCGGGTAAAAATTTGGGTATTGACGGGGAGTTAAATCTTTCAGGTAAATTAGTTATTGTTTGGTATTCATTTGCTGAAATATCTGGAAAAGGCTGATAAACGGATAGGTTAGGTATCTGTTTATCATTTAAAGCATTGTTGAGTAGATAACTTAAATCGGGTTTATTAAAAATATATCTATCATGTAAATAAAAGTTATGATCGCCATAAGGGGGTTTAGATTTAATGATGCCAAAACTATAAAACCCTTTAAATCCGAAAGATTGAATTTGGTAATTTTTTAAAGGATTTAGCTTGTTTTGGGTGTAGCCAAAACTCAGCATTGATAAGAAGAATAGGGATAACAAGAGTTTACGGAACATTACACTAATTTAAGTAAAAGCAGGCTAGTAATTTTTACCAGCCCACCTTTTGAATAATGTTATTGAATTTTAAATTTTACCTGTATGTTATTGGCAACATTTATATAGTCATCAGTAGCGCCTATATTATTTACAACATAAAGCCATTCTTGCTGCCAAGTTCCTCCAATATCACAATCATCCATCCATTCTAATGAAGGATTGTAAGCAATATTGGTGGTGAAATTTTTGTAGTCTGTTCGGTCGATTATGCTATTTACACATGCATCAATAGCAAATGTGCCATATGGGACAGCAAAAAATGGATTGCAGTCGGTTACCTTTGTTACTGATTCCATAGCAAATCTTAACTCCAATTGCTGACCAGGTGGATTTATTGGATCATCATCACCGTTTTGAAAATTATAACCGATTTGATAATAAGGCTGAGCGCTTATTTCATCCTCTCTAAAGTCTAGAATACCTGCCCTTGGAGGCACTGTGCCTCTGTTGTTTCTCCAACCCGCAACAACACTGTATTCATAAATTAACACTGCCACCATTTGGTGCTCATTTCTATCCCAATCGCATTTAATTGTTTTGTTGATGTTAGATTTTAGTGCCCTGGCACCATTGCGATTAGGACATTCACAATGGTCCATATCTTTAACATCTATATTTTGTAAAAACAATTTATTACCTGCAGCGCCTCTTGTGTCAATATTATCGCCAGGATTATAAAACACGTAACTGTAATAGATTTCTGCATCACCTTGTACCTTTTTTTCTTTTGGCTCATATATCGTAAAGCTTTCCAAGGTTAAACAAACGGGATCGTTGGCTTGGAAACATTCACCACTTTTATTTACAGGAACATTAGTTCTACCCTTTTTATCTCCTAACCGACTCCCGTATTTATGATATTCATTTCCTGGGGTGCCCATTAACTCACCATTATCATTCATTCGCTCGTTTATAGAAAGAACCCAAACATTATTTTCAACATCAGGATCTCCAATTTCACTTTCGTTTATTGTAATATCAATAGGATTAGTGCCGCTCAATTCATAACCATCATAAGGTTCCGTTTCTTCTAAGTAAGATATTACTTTAGGAATTGGGACTAGATTAATGTCATTAAAGTCTGGTATAAATATTTGAGGAAAATAGGTTCCTTCATCATAATATAACAATTCAGCAAACAGGGCAATTTGAGTGGGATATTTTGCAGATAAAGAGCTAGACAAACTCATTTGTTCTGAAAGCGTTTTTAATAAAACGTTAAAGTCACCATCAAATTCTTCTGCCACTAAATCTTCAACTAGAGACTTAAATTCATTATCCCCACTCATTTCACTAACAATGTAAGCCATATCTTCTAAGTGAGTTCTCATGGCAGTGAATTCGGCAGGCTCTGGGTCTCCATATGCCGCTTCCGGTAAGGCGTGATTAGCAGTTGTAGTTTCGATATCGACTAGAGTTGGGTCTGTATTACAAGAAGTGATTAATAAGAGGGTCCAGGCAAAAATCGCAATAAGGTTAAGATAATGTTTCATATGATTTTTTTTGGTTATGGAATTCTCTAAAATTACAAAATATTATTCAATTATAGCATATATGCTATAACATATATTATTATTTAGGCTGACTTTCGGCATGTGCGCTATCGCAATCAGCAAGTATTACTTATTTTTGGAAAACACTTGAAGGAGCTAAGAAGCCTAAAAGAAATAACGCAAGAAGCTTTGGCCTATAAAGCTGATATTAGCCTTTCTCAAATTGCCAGAATAGAAACGGGAAGATTGAACCCTACCTTGTGTACCTTAGTACTTATTGCGGACGCATTGGATATAGAATTATCCTCATTATTAGATTTTAAAGCGGGATGAAAGAAATGAAGAACTTTTTTGAACTAATTAAAAAACACAATTTGATTAAATAACCTTAATTGAATCTATAACTCAAACCCAAGGCCCAAAAGTTTTGGTAGCTGTTGTATTCGCTTAAGCTTAAGCCAGCACTAATATCTACCTGAAAATCGGAGTTTACCAAGTAAAGTATCCCAGCATCTGCTCTATGGTCGGGCAAGCTGCCTTCAGTTATGGTACCATATAATTCACCATACAAGCTAACTCTACCAGCATTGGGATTAACACTTAAAGCCAAGTTGTAAATATGGCTAGTTGTTTCGCTTCCAAATTCAGCGCCTAAGTTTACGCCCAAGCCTACATAGTTATTAATAGATTTACTAAAAGCCAATCTTAAACCTGGTATGGTTTTGTCCAATTTATAATCATCACTACCAGAATTGCCAATAGTACCATAACCTATTATTCCAAACCCAACATTGTCATCATCTTCATTTAAAATATTTGTTTTAAAGCCAAGATACATAGGTGTAAGTCCGCTTAATACTTCTTTAAAACGATCATCATTAGCACCTTTTGCTTGAAAAATATTGTACCCCAATCCTACACGAGCTTCAAAACTATTGGACAATCCAATGCGTAGTAGTGAATTATTAACCACCAAATTTTGTAAATCCGTAGTCAAAACTGAGCTATTTTCTAGCGCAAAACCAGTTTCTATTTGCACTGTACTCTTACCAACTGTATAAGGGCTATCTCCTTGGTCGGGCCTATCGGTGCCAATGTTTTGGGCTAATAAACCTGATGTAATAATTAAGCTAAAAAGAATACTTAAAAACAATTTCATAGGTGTAATTTTTTGTGAATATATAAAATGGCATTTTAGTTGTAACAATAATTAGTAACATATTAAATTTTTAACTTAGTCGTTATAGTATTACCTGTCTTATGAAAACTGACTTAAAACATATAAAACATTTGTATTGGAGAGCAGGCTTTGGTATGGATGCCAAAGCTTATCAGTCGGCTTCAAATTTATCTTATCATGAGCATTTGCAGTTGTTGATTGATGATAGCAAACACTATAAACCAATTAAAGTTTGGAATGACGCGCGTGTTAAAAGTGATGAGATAACCAATAAGTTAAGTGATAACAGAAGGATGCAATTGCGGAAACTTTCTAGAGTAAATGGTTTGCTCATAAATGTTGAGTGGTTAAAGGAAATGGCATTTAGCAAAGCCATGTTGCGCGAAAAAATGGCCATGTTTTGGCACAATCATTTTGCATGTAGAAGCAACAATACTTATTGGATGCAGCTACAAATAAATGGTATTAGGGAACATGCTTTAGGCAATTTTAAAAATCTGCTTTTAGGCGTTTCAAAAAGTGCTGCCATGTTGCAATTTTTAAACAACAGGCAAAATAGAAAAGATGCTCCTAATGAAAACTTTGCTCGGGAAGTAATGGAGTTGTTTACTTTAGGTAGAGATAATTTGTATACGGAAACTGACATAAAGGAAGCGGCAAGAGCTTTTACAGGTTGGGATTACAACGCCTATGGTGAGTTTACAATAAAGTCTAAAAAACATGATGAGGGGAGCAAGGAGTTTTTAGGTATCAACGGCAATTTAAATGGAGATGATGTTTTAAAACATCTGTTGGAGCAAAAACAAACTGCCAAATATGTTTGCGAAAAATTGTACCGATATTTTGTGAATGAGCAATTAAATGAATCGCATGTAAGTCAAATGACGGAAGTGTTTTTTAAAGGCGATTATGAAATTTTACCAGTGATTAAACTAATGTTTGGAGCTCAATGGTTTATGGAGGAAGCCAACATAGGCAGCAATATAAAATCGCCAGTTGAGTTAATTGCAGGTATTGCCAAAACCTTTAAAGTTGAGTTTGAGAATGAGCGATCATTGGTTTTTTTACAAAAACTGTTGGGGCAAGTATTATTGCAACCTCCAAATGTTGCTGGCTGGCCAGGTGGAAAAAATTGGATAGATAGCACTACCTTAATGTTGCGATTAAATTTGGGAAAAAACATGTTTGAAAATGCAAGCATACAACTGCAAACTAAGCAAGAAGCGGAAGAGCTAAACCTTAATCAAAACAAAGGAAGAAGATTAGACGCAAAGGTTGATGTAACTGATTTTTTTAAGCTGTTTAAAACCACAAAAGATGAGGAGTTGTATGAAACTGTATTTGAGTATATGTTACAATTACCTGTAAGTGAAAATGATTTAGCATTGATAAAAAAGCACATTGTACCTGGTCAAAATAGAACGCAATTAATTGGCTCAATAGCTTTAGCTGCAATGAGTATTCCTGAATTTCAAACGTGTTAGCCTATGAAAAACTTTAATAGAAGAGATTTTTTAAAAACTTCAGCATTGGCAAGTACATCATTAATGTTGCCAAAAATGCTAACTGCATTTCAACGTTTTAGTTTGGCAAATACTGCAAAAAGGTTGGTGGTTATTCAATTTTCAGGAGGCAATGATGGGTTAAATATGGTTGTGCCTTTTAATCATGATGTGTATTACCAAATGCGGCCAACCATTGGCATTGCAAAAAACAACGTTTTAAAATTGACAGATGAAATTGGATTAAACCCAGCCATGCAAGGCTTGAAGACTTTGTATGATGAGGGTTATGTGAGCATAGTAAACAATGTAGGTTATCCGCAACCCAATCGCTCACACTTTAGATCAATGGATATTTGGCATACTGCAAGCGCAAGTGATGAGTATTTGTATACAGGCTGGTTGGGCAGGTATATGGATGAGCAATGCAACAATGCATCATGCGCTTATACAGCCATTGAGGTGGATGATACTTTGAGCTTAGCCATGCAAGGTGGCGCAAGGCAAGGCATAGCCATGCAAAATCCCAAACGTTTGTATAAGTCAGTTGCGAGCCCTTTCCATAAAGAGTTGGCTAAGGTAGAACATGACCATGAGCATGAAAATATTGGTTACTTGCATAAAACGTTGGCAGAAACCATTTCATCAGCTGAGTACATTTTTGAGCAAAGCAAAAAATATAAATCAGCTGTAACTTACCCTAATACGCAATTGGGCAAAAAGCTTAAAACTATAGCCGAGTTAATGATTGCTGGCGTTGATACGAGAGTTTTTTATGTTGAACTTGATGGCTTTGATACCCATGTAAAACAACTGAACCAACATGCCAAATTGTTGGGCGATTTTTCTGAAGCTACAGCAGCATTTACCAAAGATTTAAAAGCCAACAATTTATTTAATGAAACCTTAATTATGAATTTTTCAGAGTTTGGCAGAAGAGTTAAACAAAATGGAAGTGGCGGCACCGACCATGGTACAGCAAGCAACATGATTATGATTGGTGGTGGATTGAAAAATGCAGGTATTTACAATAATGGCCCAAACCTTTCCAACTTAAAAGATGGCGACTTACAATTTGAAATCGACTTTAGGCAAGTGTATGCTACCATATTAAAAAATTGGATGGGCATTGATGATAAGGGTGTTTTGGGTAAGGGTTTTGAGTTGTTAGATTTTGTGTAGATGTCATTAACTTAAAGATAAAAGAACATGAAATTATTCCTCTATATTTTTATGGTAGTTGCAATAATGTCTTGTACTTCTCAGAAGCAATTGGATTTTGAATCTGAAGATATTACAAGGATTGACGTTTATCAGAGAAATCCGGGAACAACAATTAGGATGAAGTACGATTTTGAGGTAGATTTAATAAAAGACTTGATCGAGTCCAAATACATAGGTCCGACAAAATATGCGAAAACACATAAAATTATTATATACGATAAAAATGGTCAAATTGATACAATTTGGTCAAATGGAACTGTTCACTGCTATAAGGAATGTTATAGGTCAGACGAGAACCTGATAGATAAGTATAATGTTGATTGAAACCTAAATAATCACAATCCCATTATGATTGGGCTCAGTAACAATTACCTCAGCGCTTAGTTTATGTTGTTTGGCAACTTTTTCAAATTCAATTTGCACATTTTCTGCAATTAAGGTGTTTTCGCAAATGGCAAACACTGCTGGCCCTGAGCCGCTAATGCTACAACCTAAAGCGCCAATTTTTAATGCTGCTTTTTGAAAATCATCAAATCCAGGGATGTTGGCTTTTCTGTGAGGCTCAGAAATTTCATCTATAAAATTATCTCTCATTAAATTGTAATCGCCTGTAATACAACCTTTAACAAAGTTGGCCAAATAGCCCATTTGGTTTACCGCTTTATCTATATCTATGCTTTTAGGCAATTGTTCTCTTGCTAATGCAGTTTCGACTTTAATATTCGGCATCATCACTACTAAAAACAGCGCTTTGGGTAAGTAAATTCTTTGTGGCGCGTTTGTTCCTTGGCACATAATCATTCCACCTAAAAGGCAGGGCACCACATTATCGGCTACCTCAATATTGTTGGTAGTTAATTTTTCACCTTCCATAGCAAATGGAATTAACTCATTGGTTTCGAAAGGTCTACCAAGTAGCTCATTTACTGCAAAAACTGCCGCACATGCAGATGCCGCACTTCCGCCCAAACCACCGCCAATAGGAATGCCTTTTTTCAACTCTAATTCTATACCATGGTCAATTGGCTGCTTCAATGCACTTAGCAAAGCCATTACGGCAACAGAAGCAGTATTCTTTTCAACATTTCTAGGTAAACTAGCAGCTGACTTACTTAGCTTAGTAATTCTCAGTCCTTTTTCATTGACTTTTCGAGCAATCAAGGTGTCAGTGGGTTGTTTGATGGCCAAACCCAATAAATCAAATCCAACACATACATTGCCAATTATTGCGGGGGCAGACACCTTAACAACATCTTTTTTTACAGACATTTTGCAAATATCTAAAATTGAATGTTTAATAATTCATATTTTCACTTTATGATATTACTTGCAGGTTGGGGAGGAGAATTCGATTTAAGTGATCCTTATATATTTATGATTGCCGTTTCGGCTGTAATTATTATTTCATATTTCTTTAATGTTATTTCGCGTAAAACCAATATACCGTCAGTTTTATTGCTCATCATAACTGGGGTATTAATAAAGTTTGGTTTTGATACTGCTGCAGAAGCAGGTTATATGGATACTTTTGATATGAATTTGCTGCCCATGCTAAAACTATTGGGTAAAATTGGTTTGGTTATGATTGTTATGGAAGCAGCATTAGAATTGGAGTTGCACCGTAACAAAATTGCCTTAATACTTAAGGCAATGGCGCTCGCAATTATAGGGTTGGTAGGTTGTGCATTCTTAATAGGATATCTTTTTCAACAGTTGTTGGGAATGGAATTTATCCAGGCATTAATATATGCCACCCCATTATCGGTTTTAAGTAGCGCAATCATTATTCCTAGCGTAGGTAATTTAAGTAAAATGAATAAGGAGTTCATGATTTATGAGAGCACCTTTAGCGACATTTTGGGCATTGTAATGTTTTACTTTTTAATTCAATTAAGTGGTCCTGAAAGTGCTGGCTTAAGCGCTACAATCACTAACTATTCGGCTAAACTGGGTATCACATTTATTATTGCCATTGCGGTAAGCTATGTTTTGGTATTGGTGTTTCAAAACATGAAAACACAAATAAAAAACTTTTTGTTAATTGCCATTTTATTATTGCTTTATTCTATAGGAGAATTGGCAGGTTTAATGCCTTTGATTATCATTTTGTTTTTCGGATTGGTTCTTGCCAATCACCATATTTTCTTTTTTGGTCCACTTAAAAAGTTTTTAAAACCCAAAGCAGCACATAAGTTTGAAGAAGAATTATTTATTGTAGCTGCCGAAACTGCATTTGTAACACGTACCTTTTTCTTTGTGGTGTTTGGGATGACAATAGTACTCGGTAGCTTAATGAATAAGTACGTTATTCTAATAAGTGCAGTTATTATCGGAATTATATTTTTAGTAAGATTGTTTTCTAATACGGTATTGAACTGGAAGGGATCATTTCCAACTTCTTATATTGCTTCAAGAGGGTTAATAACCGTACTATTGTTTTATCAAATACCAGAAACATCACTTTTTGATGGATTTAATCAAGGTATTTTATTATGGGTCATAATAGTTACAAATGGAGTAATGACTGTAGGTTTAATTTTCTCAGGTAAACGAGTAAATGAGAAAACTATGGGCGATACAACAGAAGATTTGATAAAAATGCGTAGAGAAATAACCGGCAGATCTGTAGAAAATACCAATGACCATGCTAAGCTATAAGTACCTGATTAATTCCCATAGAAAACACATCTTTTACGTATGCCCCAAGCTAATGTTATTAAAGATTTTCAATTAACATTTAACTAAACCATATCATCAGGTATTTTACTAATCTTCTCAAAGATGTCATCTAACTCATCATCTGATTTAACGGTGCTTTGTTCTCTTGCGTTAACTTTTACCAAATAATTAATACCATCAGTTGGAAACGGTACTACAAAAATTAGTTGGTCATTAGGCAATTTTAGTTGAGTTACTGGCTGCAAACTTCCATTTTTGTAATTCAATTCAAATGATTGTCTTACTTCTTCTGGCAATTTTTCTTTGCCAATAATTATACGTTTCATAATGCTGTGCTTTTACCGTGATATTGATATTACGTAGGATTGTTATGTGTTGTTTCATTGTTTATCAGGTATTTTTGAAAAAATATTGTAAGGAGCATCAATTCGTGAAAAAATGCGATTTTCAAGTCATATTAAATGAAAATTAAAAGAATATTTATCCGTCTGACACATTGGGAGTTTTGGCCAGCTTGGATAAGTAACCTACCAGTTATATTTTTTTGGCTGTGGTTCTCTTTAAAATCAAGGTCATTTGGTTTTTTTGCTGCTGCCAACCCTTCAATTTCTACCGGAGGAGCTTTTGGTGAAAGTAAATTTGACATACTCGATCAAGTAAACATCAAATGGAAACCACATACCATTTATGCTAAAACTTCCATGCCCTTACCTACAATTACTTCATTTCCCATAGTGTGTAAACCAAATATAGGTGAGCGTGGTTTTCAAGTAAAAATTTGTAAGGATGAAGCAGAGTTGCACCACTACCATAGCAATGCAAAAAGTGATTACTTAATTCAAGATTACATCAATTATCCCATGGAGTTAAGTGTTTTGCATTATCGATTTCCAACTTGTGAAACGGGTAATATCTCATCCATATGTTTAAAGGAATATTTGCATGTAGTAGGTGATGGTAAAACCAATGTTGCATTTTTAATGAAACAAAACAACCGAACCTTGCTTCAAATAGGCAAGTTAAGATTGGCTGAAGATGTTTTGCAAAGCATACCTAAGTTTGGCGAAAAAGTCATTTTAAGTAAAATTGGCAACCATGGCAAGGGTTGTAAGTTTATAAACGCTACTCACTTGATTAGTGATGAGTTGATTGCTGCATTTGATAAAGTAAGCCTAAGTTTAAACGATATTTACTTTGCTAGGTATGATTTGAAGTGTAAATCCATTGAGGACTTATCTCAATTGAAAAACTTTTCAATACTAGAAATTAATGGGATAACATCAGAACCTGCACATATTTATGATCCTAATTTTGGAATGTTAAATGCCTACAGAGATTTATATAAAAACTGGAAAATGATTTACAAAATTTCTAAGAAAAGTAAGGAAGAAGGTAATTCATACATGAATTTATCATCTTTGATCAAAGAGTTTAAAAAGCATCAAAAGTTGATGAAAACAAGATGATAGCGCATTTTTTAGTAGGATTTGGATTAAGTTACATTGGATCGTTACCAATAGGTATGATTAATGTGACGGCAGCTAACATTGCACTTCAAAAATCAACTAGGTTGGCAATTGTATTTAGCTTAGGAGCAGCATTGGTAGAATTGGTGCAAGGTTTGGTTGCGTTGCAGTTTACCGATTACTTTTTCGACAATGCATGGATTGAGCAAACCATTAACTATGCCGCGTTGCCAATATTTGTGTTAATTGCATTTTACTATTTGTTTTCAAAAACTGATGTAAAGCCAAGTAAAAATGCTTCAAACAAGTCATATTTTTTTAAAGGTATTGGTGTAAGTAGTTTAAACTTACTGGCAATTCCTTACTGGATTATTAATGGCACCTATTGGGAATCAGTGGGTTGGGTTAAAATGGAAACCTGGAGTTTAGTCTCAATGTCAATAGGAATTGGTTTTGGTACTTTAGCGTTGTTGTTATGTTACATTTTTGCAGCCAATCGATTTAAAGAAAAATTTAAAAGCTTTGCTAAACACAGCAACAAGGTAGTGGCCGTTTTCTTTTTTGGATTGGCTATTTTTCAACTCACAAGAATATTGTAATGCCAGTAAAAGTAATAGTACAAGTATCGCCAGAAGTTGCTAATGATAACAATGCGTTGATTAGCATAGCCGCTAGCCAAGGAGGTATAAAACGATCGAGTATAACGCACGTTAAAATTGCCAAGCGCAGTATAGATGCGCGGCAAAAAAGGATTAAGATTAACCTTACACTAGATGTGTACGTTGATGAAAAATTTGAAGAGGCAGTTTACAGCTTACCTAATTATAAAAATGTAGCCAATGAAGAAGAAGTTCATATTGTGGGTGCAGGGCCAGCAGGATTGTTTGCTGCGCTAAAATGCATAGAGTTAGGGAAAAAACCGGTTGTTTATGAGCGCGGCAAAGATGTGAAAGCTCGTAGGCGAGATTTAAAAGCTTTGAATCAAGACCATATAGTAGATGAGAACTCTAACTATTGCTTTGGTGAAGGTGGTGCAGGTACCTATTCTGATGGTAAGCTGTATACCCGTTCTAAAAAAAGAGGAGATGTTCAAAGAATTTTAGAATTGCTTGTTGGCTTTGGTGCCACTAATGAAATATTAATTGAGGCCCACCCACATATTGGAACTAACAAGCTGCCGCAAATAATTGAAGAGATGCGTGCTTGCATTATCAAATTTGGTGGTGAAGTGCATTTTAATCAATTGGTTACCGACTTGTATTTTAATGATGGCATGAAAAGCATTACCGTTAATGATGCTAATATTAAGGTTAAAAAGCTGATTTTAGCTACGGGCCATTCAGCGAGAGATGTGTTTGAGTTACTACACAAAAAAGGAGTAGCCATGGAAGCTAAACCTTTTGCAGTTGGGGTTAGGGTAGAGCATAGCCAAGCGTTGATTGATAAAATTAGATATAGTTGCGAAACAAGAGGTGAGTTTTTACCGCCGGCACCATATAATATCTCAAAACAAATTAATAAGCGCGGAGTGTACTCATTTTGTATGTGCCCTGGTGGAGTTATTGCGCCTTGTGCTACTGCCCAAGGTGAAGTGGTTACCAATGGATGGTCGCCATCAAAACGAGATTTGCCAAACGCCAACTCAGGCGTAGTAGTCGCTTTAAATTTAGAAGACTTTAAACCATTTGCAGATAAAGGACCGTTGGCGGGAATGTATTTTCAAAAGGCAATAGAACAAAAGGCATGGGAAGCGGCTGGCAAAACGCAACGTGTGCCAGCGCAGTTGTTGGTCGATTTTATGAACAATAAGCAGTCGGCAGTTTTAAAAGAAACTAGCTACCAGCCGGGTCTTACATCTGTAAACTTGAGCGAAATCTTTCCAGCTTTTATAACAGATAGTTTGCGAAAGGGCTTTAGACTTTTTGAAAAACAAATGAATGGATACTTAACCAATGATGCTGTGGTTCATGCTCCAGAAACTCGAACATCATCACCTGTTAGAATTCCTAGAGATAGAGAAACTTTGCAACATCCAAACATTAAGGGTTTTTTCCCTTGTGGTGAGGGTGCAGGTTATGCAGGTGGCATAATGTCGGCAGCCATTGATGGTGAAAATTGTGCAATTGCTGCATGTAAGTAGGCAGAGATATCATCAAAATAAATCATAAAAACATCATAACCATCTGCGGTATCTGCGTTCTATCATAAGTAGCCTAAAACTTCCAAGCCAATATCCTGCTTGTTTTATGCCCTTGTTTCATTTCTAGTATATGCTTTTTGCTAACGCCCGATTGGCTCAATTTATCTTCAAACCTTGGCAAATTGGTTTGCTTTGAAACCAAAGTAGTAAACCACTTCACTTGGTCTTTAAATTCTATGCTTTCTTGTATCATTTTTTTGATAAATGCTCCTTCTCCGCCTGGATAAATTAGCTCATTGGCTTTGCCACTAAAGCTATTATCCATGGGTTTGTTTTTAAACTTGGGGTTTTTCCATTTTTTAACCATGGCCTTATCTACCTTTTCTTGCGAGCTATGAAAAGGTGGGTTACACATGGTAGCGGTAAACTTTTGGCCATCATCAATTACACCATTAAAAATTTGGCTAGGATCGGTTTGATGTATGCATTTTAAGCTGCCGTTTAATTTTGGATTAGTTCTAGCAATTAAATCGGCAAATTGTAGGGCTTCCAAGTCAACATCAATGCCAGTAAAATACCAGCCATATTCAATATGTCCAACAATTGGGTAAACGCAATTGGCACCAACTCCTACGTCTAGTATTTTTACCTTTTTTCCTTTTGGTATTGCGTTGTCATTGTCTTTTGCTAATAAATCGGCAAGTGTATGTATATAATCTGCACGCCCAGGTATTGGTGGGCATAAATAATTTTTAGGTACATCCCAATTTTCAATACCGTAAAATTTCTTTAACAAAACTTTATTAAATGTTTTTACTGCATCTGAATTTGTAAAGTTGATAGAGAGTTTTTGATCTTCATTGGTAAATGAAAATGGTTGCAATTCAGGAAACTCTTTTATAAGCTCCTTAAAATTATATCCGTTTACATTCTTATTTCTTGCGTGCATAACAATATTGCAATTTGGACTGCAAAGCTACACATGAATTAGTAAGTTATGCTACTGCTGTGTTTTGATTATTGCTTAGCTGCTTTACATCTTTATCACTGGTTTGATAATTGTTCCAATTTACTTGAGTTGATTCTGACTGTAGGGTAAATGAAAAGGTTGTACCCCCTTTACTGTTTGTTTTGTAAAAAATCTTGCCACCATGCATTTTAACTACTTTCATGCAAATTGCTAAGCCCAATCCAGACCCAGATCTGCTTTTGTCAATACGTTGAAATGCGTCAAAAATTTTGTCTTTATACTCTTCATCTAGTCCTTGTCCATTATCAATTACATGAAAAATATAAGTTTTGCCAATCTGATTGGAGTCAATTCTTATCTCAGGTAATTTTGATGATCTATAATGAATGGCATTTTCGATTAAATTTTGAAACAGTTGTGTTAAAGCGCTTTTATTTCCCTTAAGTATTGGAAGGTTTTTGAAGTTAATTGTGGCTTTACTTTCTTCAATTTCTTTGTTTAGGTTAACTTTTATCTGATCTACCAAATCATTTAAATCGACCTCTTGTTGATTGTTTTCAACCTTATCAATTTTCGAATATTCTAAAGTATCTTGCACTAATTCATATAGGTTCTTAGCCGAGTTGATTACATTGTTTATAAATTCTTCACCACTTTCAGTTAATTGATTTTCTTTGTTTCGTAGAACTAGCTGAGCCATACTAACTATGTTACGTATGGGTGACTTTAAATCATGAGAAGCAAAATACGTGAATTCTTCTAACTCTTTAAAAGCAATTTCTATTTGCTGATAACTCTGCAAAATCGTTTCGCGTTGTGTTTCTAACTGGTAATTTTTTTGCTCAACATTTTTTTGAATTTCTTCTAGTTCTTTAACCGATTTATTTAAAAAATTGATGGTTGTTTTTTCACTATTAAGGCAGGCTGCAATTTTAAAATTGTACTTTAAAACTTCCTTATTTAAACCTATTTCAAGTTTTTCAAACAATAGCAAATCCTCTTTAGATAAGTTGCTAGAGGATTTGAATTGATTAATTAGTGCTTCAAATTTCTTACTCATTACCCTTAGTATTACGCAATGGCCTTAAAAGTGATTAAGGAGCATGTAAGGTTATGAAAGTCATAAGATTGGTTTTCAACACAACCAATTTCGCCATAAGCCAACATGCCAACCATTGGTTTATTCCATATTTTATGAATGCCTTCAATTTCATCTTCAAGTATAGGCCCAAAAGCTGCTCCTCTTCCGGCGCATGAAACCATTATTGAAAAATCAAAATCATCATGTTTGTTGGCTATATCACTATACTTTTCGATAGTCGTGTCTACTTCAGTAATAGAAGGAGTATTGCAAAACCTAAATTGAGCACCTTCTTCAACCGTTCCTGCCAAAACTAAAGATCTATCCTCTCTATTCATTATCATAATTGATCTCAAATATTTGGTTTCATCATCTACAACAATTTCTAAAGGATGTTGGCCAGGGATGCTCCAAATTTCTTCTTCTTTTAACTTATCAAAGTTTTCAATGTCAAAGTAGTTTACAAAAACATCTAATGCGGGTTTATTGTCAATTTCATAAACAATGTTGCCCTTAGATTTGGTGATAACGCATGATTTTCCAATGCCTTTCCAACCAGTAACTGCGTGAGATGCAATTTCAATTTTTTGTTTGTCAAAGCCAATCAATATCATGCCACTATTTTTCACTCCTTCATTGTCGAATACAAAAGTTTGTTGAAAAGTCATTGAATCTCCTGCAATTGCACCATGCAATAATATGCTGTCTCCAAAAATGCTTCTTAAACCTTGTATTAGGGCATTGTGATCATTTGCAATTCCAGAGCTAAACATCATTAAATCTGCATTGTTAATATTCGAATTAATTTTTTCACTTAATGCACAAGCTATTGCATGTTCTTTTCCCGTTTCTATAATAGTGTTAGCCTGGTAATAGTCGCCAGCTTCCGTTTCCATTAATATTGCTACAATAGAGTTGTTTAAATACGCTCCATTATAAATTTCGCCGGCTGATGAACAACCAGCAAATTCTATTTTTTGGGTATTCATAAATGTTACTAATTCTTCAAAGTTGTGATTTACACCTGCAAATATGATTGCGAAATTAACTTTGGAATAGGTTGACTTGTTTAGTTGTTCTTTGAACGACTCTAAGTCGGTTGCTGTTACGGTATATGATTTCATAAAAAGTAATACTAGATACGAAAAAGTTGAATTATTGTTTCAATACCTGCTGCACATTAAGAAAACTACCTAATCAAAACTCAATAACTGCACCTTTAAACCTATTGGTTATTTCATCTATTTGCCTATTGTCAATTGGGTTGTTTTTTAGATTGATGTATTTTAAGCTTTTAATGTTTTCTAGCCCTTTGGGTAGGTTTTGCAAATTATTTGATCTTAAGTCTAGGTATTCCAGTTTATTTAGTTCATTAAAATTGGCAGGTAAATTGGTTATGTTATTTTCACTCAATTCTAATATTTGTAAATTTTTAATTTGATGGATGTTCATTTTCGACAGTAAATCATCATCTATTTCAGCTCCAAAAGCTACAACACTTTTAAGATTAGGCAAACATTTACCCATGCTATAAAAATCTTTGTCATAACTAACGGTTTCTAAAAATGGATAGTCTTGCAATTGAATCTCTTCCATGGTTTTAGCGTATCGCTGATTGCATAGCATTTCTTTGCCAATAGGATACATAGATCCTGGATGTAAGGCATTAATTCTAAACTTAGCATTTAAATTTTTTGGTTGAACATCAATTTTTGAAAGCGCTTTTTGCAAATTTGTTATTGCTTCTTTAATCTTAATAGCTTGTTCTTCTGCTACTTTTTTGTTTGCTTCAGTTGGTTCTTTAATGCTTAGCGGAAACATATCTCTGCGGTAATTCAATAACTTAGAAAGGCTTTCTAACGAATTGTTGAGAGCAATTTTTTCATTTTTAAGCTCTTTAAAAGTGCCTGCAGACCAATAAATAGATTCAGCATCTGTAGCCAATTCATTAAAATCAATAGATATGTTTTCATCTGTACTTTGTGAGCTGCAGCCAAAAATAATCCAGCAGGATAACAAAATAACAATGGCAAAATTTTTCATAGTTGTTAGTATTATAAGTGAATTTAGCAATTTCTATATAACAAAAAAACTCCAAACAATCGCTTGCTTGGAGTTTGAGAAAACTGTAATTACTTAAATTATCTTCTTACAATTCTTGATTGATCGTGAATGTTAAATCTGGTTGTAGTAGGATTTCCTTGATAAAAAAGCGCTCCTTGATCTCGCGTTGTGGCTTCAATCTCATTTATCACGTTTACCTCAGTGGTTGCTTGGTCTTCAACGGTAACAGTTAAGTTTTTAATTTCCATTGTAAAACAATGCGCTTCAGATTGATCGTTAGATGTGATGTCAAAATCGTCTGCACTGCCAAAAAGTTTTAAAGATGCTTGGTCGGTAGTTTTGGCATACAATGTATTAACCTTTACATCTCCAACGAATTCAGATTGATCATCTATATCAATTATTAAACTGCTGGCCTCATGCATATCATTTAAATTAAAACTTGCTTGGTCTTTGGCTATGTAACGTGTAATATTTGTGGTGGTTATGTAAACATTGGCGGTAACATCTCCATTGATAGATAAATTGCCTTGCTTAGTTTTTATTGCCAATTGACCATTATTCACTTCAGTAATTAATTTGTCTTGGATATTATCGTTGGCGCTTACTTCAACAGTTTGAATGGAATCGGAATATTTGATATACACCTTAATAAAATCAGCCGCCATAATTTCGGTAAAGGCTGGTACTTGTCTGTTTTCTGTAGTAATGTTTTTACTTGGTTTAATAAAGTCATCTGAGCAACTTGTTAGAAGTATAGTGGCTACAAGTGCTGCAATTGTTATTTGTAAAATTCTCATGGTTTGTGTTTTAATTATTTTAAGCTCTACATCAATGACAAACCAATTTTTCAATAGTTGCATATTGTTTAATATTTTCTTAAAATATTTTTTTAATGAGCGGTGTTGTCGGGGAAACAATTTACAATGCTAGCCTCTATTTCAGCTACATTTTCCCATAAGATAAAGTGGCCTTTACCTTTAATAATATTTAAGTTAACGTTGGCATTTACTGCCGCATCAGCCACAAAATGGGCATTGGCAACAGGTACCAATTTATCCATATCTCCATGCACTACTTCAATGTTACATGCTAACGTTTCCCAAAGGGGTAACATTTTTTCTAATTCACTTTTGGCAGGTATAATTTCTTGATTGCAAACCTTAAGTGATGATGGCAATAGCCATCTGAAAGGCGGAATATCAAATATTTTTCGCCACCAATTTTTAGGTTCAGCTTCTGGGTCAACACTACCTGCTACAATTACCAATCCATCAATAAGGGCAGGGTAGTCCATTGCCATTCTTGCTATTATTGGTCCACCCAAACTATGGCCAACCAAAACCACATCTTCATTTTCATACTTTTCCAATAGCGGTTTAAATAGTTTCGCTTGGTCTTCAATTTGTCTCACTGCATAACCTTTGCCGCTATTTCCATAGCCTGGCCTATCAACACTAATCAGGTTGTAAGCTTGTAATTTATCATAGAAAAAATAATCTAAATAGGCATCCTTACTACCTGGTGAGCCGTGAAAGAAAATGATGGTAGGCTCAAAAGGCTTATAAACATTGCTCATGTATCCAATGGTATTGTCTCCTATTTTATAACTGCTGAAATCAGGCGGTGAAGCATTTTGATTGTTGAAAGCCTCTATAATTTCGTCATTGGATTTAGCCATATCAAAGGCCCCAGTTTTGCCAATTATTACCAAAATGGTTAAGAGTAATAGAACAATTATTCCCGAAATTTTGAAAAATTTTTTCACCAGCTAGCGCTTTTCAATTCCAATAGTTTGGCATCTATAGCATCTCTGCATGCGTTTAGCAGTTGTTTCGTATCACTATTTATAACAGGTTCACCATAATGTACCTTTACCTTAACATGCCTTTTCCCAAAACAACCTATAAAATGATTAAACATTGTTTGGTCTCCCCAAGCATCATCCTCATGACTATAAGTTATACTTACCGGCACAACAGGTAAATTATGTTGTGCGGCTTTTGCAAATCCTCCTTTTTTAAAAGGTATGGTTTGTGGCAGTGTGTTGGTGGTTCCTTCAGGGAAAATCAATACACTTTCGCCATTTTTTATGGTTGTTACTATTTGTTCGGTTATGGCCACTCCGCTTTTTATGCTTCCACGCTTAACAAATAAAACACCGCCTAACTTAGCACCCCAACCCATTATTGGCCACTTAGAAATTTCGAGTTTAGCAACGGCACGCGCTTTTACATTATGGCAAATAAGCAAAGGGTCTATATACGAACAATGGTTAGCGCATAACAATACAGGTTTATTGGGTACATTGCCTAAAACGCTAATTTTTAAACCTACAAACGGTTTTATAAATTTTACATAGGCTCTAAAAAATCCCAATGCTCTTTGAGGAACAGTTTTAAAACCATAAAAAATGCTTGAAACTAAATATGCGAAAATGAAAACCAATAGCATATATAGCATAAACGCAAATCTTAAAATACCTCTAAAGGTTTTCATTGGTTAGCAGTTTGATCCCATTGTGTGCGTAAAATTACCATTTGTTCATCTATGAACTTTTTACATGCTGCCTCTAGCTCTTCAAAATTATTTGAAGCCGTAGGCTCACCAAAAATTAACTTCACCCGCATTTTCTTTTTACCAAAAACTTTAATAAAGTGAGGTATAAAAGTAGCATCACCTACAAATGCATCTTCTAAAATTTCATACTCCATGGCACATGGTACTATATTAATTCCATTCTGTGCTGCTTCTATAAATGTTCCTTTTTTTAGCTCTATAGTAGTAGGATTGATATGTGTAGTGCCTTCAGGATAGATTACAATAGTATGGCCATCTTTAATAGCATTGGTTATGGCTTTGCGAGTATTGGTTCTACTTTCTTTACTTTCTCTTTTAACAAATAAAACACCAGTAATTTTTGCTGCCTTGCCAATTATTGGCCACTTTTCAACTTCAGCTTTCGCAACTGGCATAAAAGGCATAAAAGCATGTTTAATGGCAGGGTCAATGTAACTGCGGTGATTGCATATTAGTAAACAAGGTTCAGTGGGTATGTTGCCAAATTTTTCAATTTCAATACCCAAAATTGGTTGAGCTGTTTTAACCAACTGAATTCGAATTTGCATTGCTTTGGCTAAATTGGTTTTAAAACCATTAAATACTACCCAAATAAAATACTTAATAACGTATAAAATTATAAGGTTAGCAAAAACCATCAATCGAACAATTCCTCTCAACTTATTCATAAACTGTTAGTCTTCTTTTTGCAGTGCTTCAATGGTGGCGTAGGGTACGTTTTTTAAATCTAACATCATAAAACCATCTAAAGCATCAGAAAAGTTGGGGTCTACATTAAAGCTTATAAATTTGGCATTTTGCCTAACGTACTGTTTCATTAAGATGGGAATCTTAAAATGCCCGAGCTCAATTTCATGGATAAGGTTATCTAATTTTTTCATTTCTCCGTTAAGAGATTTTAGCATTTTATCCATGTCAGGTTTATCTACCGTAAGCTTAAATTCGTTTCTAGGAGTCAAATGTTGAGCCATAGTTGCATCAAAAAAATGGGTTTTAACAAATTCAACAATTAAACTTTTTGAAAGATTGGAGTAGCGTTTGCTTATACTCACAGGGCCATACAAATATCTAAATTGCCTATTTCTAATTAAAAAGTACAATATGCCTTTCCATAGCAAAAACAATGGCAATCTTTTTTTTTGATATTCTTTAATTATGTAGCTTCTGCCCAGTTCAACTGATTGCCGCATAACATTATAAAAGCCTTTTTTTATCTTAAACAAACTATGTATGTAAAAACCTTGCTCACCATACTGTTCAAAAATTTTATCACCTTCACCTATTCGGTAGCCACCAACAATTCTTTTGGCTTCTTTGTCCCAAATAAAAAGTTGCTGATAGTATAAATCATAACTATCCAAGTCAACAGAATTACCAGTGCCTTCACCAACTTCTCTAAAGGTAATTTCTCTAAGGCGACCAATTTCTTTTAAAATATTGGGTATTTGAGATGCATTGGCTACAAAAACCTCATAGCAATCTTTGCTGGCTAGCAAGTTGTGAAAAGTTAATTGATCAATTTCAGATAGTAGCACGCTACTTTGAGCAGCTTGAGGTATCGTTTCCATTTGCTAGCTTATCTTTACATTTCTTCCCACAAGACAAACATAGTTAAATGAATCGCATTATTTGTTTAGTATTTGTTATTGTAACTGCAACATTTTCAGTTGGGCAAGTTAACCTAACTGAATTTGGTTTTGAGTTTCAAGCATATCCTACAGGCATAATACCTGCGGCAAAAATAGATGTAGCCTTAAGTGCCAAAAGTACCTTGCATACTAAGTTTGGTGGAAATATTTTCAATCATCAAGATTTTGGCAAACAAGATGAAGAGAGTGGGCAAGGACTAGGAGGCGCTTTGGGATATACCTATCATTTTAATGAGCTTATAAAAGGCTGGCTAATTGGAGTGCGTTCAGATGTTTGGTTTAACCATGTAAATTGGAAAGACAATGAATTGTTAGAAAGCGGAACTACAGATATTGTTGTATTGCAGCCAACAGTTTTTGGCGGATACGCTTTTAAATTAGCAAATAGTAATTTTGCCGTTACTCCAACATTGGCTGTGGGGCAAGAGTGGAATTTATATTTAAACAATACCCATAGAAAAACTGGTGAAGGCTGGATTGCTTTACTTGGTCTATATTTATCCTACCGAATTAACAAGAAATAATGCTGTCACTTTACTTAAAGGCTACCCATATAATATTTGTAATGAGTTGGTTTGCTGGCTTGGTTTATTTAGTAAGGCTATTTATTTATCATAGAGAAGCGCAACATAAAGAAGAAAGCGAAAGGAAAATATTGTCCGCTCAATTTGAGGTGATGGAGCGTAGATTGTTTAAGTTTATTTGTGAACCTTCATTGGTGTTTACCTTGGTTACGGGCATTTGGCTAATGATAGAAATGAAATACTATACCCAAACATGGATGCATCTTAAATTGGGATTTGTGGTTTTACTGCTTATTTATCATGGCTATTGCGGGCATTTGGCAAAACAAATGCGCAAAGGCAATTTTAAACTGAACTCTAAAGGTTTAAGAATCCTAAACGAAATATCTACAGTAATAATTATTGCCATAGTATTTACCGTGGTTTTAAAAGGTATTGAGCCTTTTGCATGGGCCTGGGGTATTGCGGGGTTTTTATTAGTTGCTTTGTTAATTGTAGGTATTACTAGATTGGTGAAAGCGGTTAAAAAGGTAAATTAACTTTACTAGACAATAGCTCGTTTTTACGTTAACAAAGCTGTTTATTAAACATAAATTGCTTTTTAGTTTTATCATTCAAATAAGTTATCATGGTAAAACTATTGGATATTAACTCAGCAACTTTTGACGAGTTGTTGGTAATTGATGGAATCAATGAATCAATTGCACAAAACATAATAGCGTATAAAAGTTTGCGCGGCTCATTTGAAAAATTGGAAGATTTAACCTCAGTTAATGGAATTTCTGCAAGCCGATTTTTAAAAATTGCATTTTATTTAACAATTACCAAAGCTAAAATTGTTAATGTAGATGATGTTGCCGTGAAGAGATTATTTAAGCTTTCGGAAGTATATAAGCAGAGAGGAAAAAGAACTACTGGCCAAGTAAAATACATTGTGACTAAGGAGCCAGCTGGTTTGCCAGTTGATGGCAATGACAATTTACTTAATGAAGAAAATTTGCAACAAATTGCCATGGAATTCAGCATAGAATTACCATGTTTAAAGGCGGTAGTTGAAGTGGAGGCTTGTGGCAAAGGCATGCTAGAATCTTGCAAACCTAAATTAAGGTTTGAAGGGCATGATTTTTGGCAACACTTACTATCCAATAAAATTGATCCTGAACAATTGAGCGATAAGTATTTTGATTTGGTTTATCCTAATTGGTCAAAAAAATATTATGTTGGTGGTGAAGCTGAATATACAAGGCTATTGCGTGCTCAAAGAATACATAGTGAGGCAGCTTTGCTTGCGAGTGTTTGGGGTAAATTTGAAATGCCGGGTAGTTTATATTCTCAAGCAGGTTTTAAAAATATTAACTCATTTGTAAAAGCCATGTACAGTGGTGAGGCTGCACAACTTAAAGCGTTTATAAGCTATTTGCGCTCAATTAACTTGCTTAGTTTGTTGCAAAACAAAGAGTGGGCAGAGTTTGCTTTTAAGTTTAAGGGCATGTTGTACAAGTCGGTAAGATATGATGCTCAATTAGCCATGGCTTATAACAGAGCCAAAAAAATTGCTTGATTAAAGGTGCCTAAGGTTGTTACTGAACTGTAAAGCTTTGCAATGCTGATGCTGGACTAGCATTGCCAGATGAATCGTAAGAAACTACTCTCCAATAGTACGTGCCACTGGCAGCGATAAAATTATAACCTTGGGTTTGTGATGTTTTATCAATTACTGGTGCAACAGCTGCTGGGCTTATATAGATAAAAATACTATCTTCCACTGAGCTTAAATGACTATTCCATGCCATTGGTACCGGGCTGGTTACAATTGCACCATTAGCAGGAAAGGTAAGTGTAGGAGGAGTTGGTGGTGTAAAATCAACTACAAAACTATGCGTGGTAAAATCAGTTGAAGTGGCAAAATTAAGTGCTCTTACTTTCACACGATAAGTGCCTTCACCAAAAACCTCTAGATAACTAGTAGTTGTTAACGTTTCGTCTGTCATTATAGTATTTTGCACAGCCTCTTCAATAACTAAATTATACTGTGTTGCCATATTTACCGTATCCCATTGTATTAAAATACTGTCAGAATTTACTGTGGTGTTGTTTGGAGGATAAGTAATGTTAACCCATAATGCTTCTAAGTTTAAAGTAGTATCAACACCAAAAGTAGCTGTTGAAAAGGGCGTTTCGGTTTGGCTGTTAATGGCTTTTACTCGCCACATATAATTGCCTTGCACAAAATTTATTTGGTAATTGCTGGTCTGTAATTGCTCTGATACTATAATGTTTTCTTCATCTGAAAAATCGGGGGTAGCAATATCAAATTGATAATAATCAACCCCTACCAAGTCTTGCCAATTAAAATTAATAGTTTGTAGATTACTCACTGCTCCATCAATAGGATTAGTAAGAATAACGTCTTGGATATTTAGGTTATTTTTTACAGGATCTTCACAACCAAATATTACAATGCCCATAAAAAGGGCAAAAATTAGCTTAAACCGCATAGCATTCAATTAGATAACAAAGTTAAGTATAAAAATTAAAATCTATTTGTTGTATTTTTTGATATCAGCCAATTTTATATTGCTTAATAAAAGCATAGCTTTAACGGCATTAATGCTTATTCCAGTTCTCTTAAATGCTTTAAGTCAATGGGTTCTCCAATTATCGCCACTTCATCAGTTTCTAACAATTGGGTTTCTGGTGTAGCAACTAGTAACTCACCATCACGCTCAAGCATGGCAATTAAGCAGGTGGCCGGTAATTCAATTTGTGCAATTTTTTTACCAGCTTGGGCTAGAAGACTTGGAAAGTCTTTAACTGGCCCGTGTAAAAAATGATCATCACGCATGAGCACTTCATTCATATCGCGTTCGGTTTCGCTTTCCATCCAGCGCTCTTCAAAATGATCGCTTTGGGCTACTTCCGCTAAGTGACCAGCTAAGCGCAAGTCTAAACCAACAGGTTTTTTCGGAACCAATAAAAACATTAGCGTATGGGCATCTGGCGCTTCAGGAATATCTATATTGGCTGCTCCACCAAAGCGGAGTACAAAAAGCTCTGGTATCTCAACATCTTTATAAGTTTTATACGCAATATGCACATGCTGACTAATAGGATGCAACAGCAAAGCCTTTTCAGTAAATATTTGATCAACTGTTTCAGGTGAAAAATCCAAGTGACTCAATGCTTTTGACTTTAAAATTTCCACAATGTCTTTAGTATCAAAGGTACCTTTGTCATAATCAAGCATTATAGATCGGGCAATTAAACCTTCATAAGTTAAATTTTCTGCTTGCGTTCGGTCATGTACTATGGTCATTAATTCTCGCTCTAAGGCTTCATAGCGCTGGAGGCCCAAACGTTGATGCACATGATAAATAGCTCCCCTACGCTTTAAATTACCAGAGGTATAAAATTGAAACCAAAGGCCACATGCAATAATTACCATACCTGTAAAGGCAATCGGTAAAATGCCCATTTCAATGATTAACCAAAAGGAAACAAAAATTCCAATAATTTGCAACCAAGGGTAAAAAGGTGCCTTAAAGCCAGGTTTATAGGTAGCAATTTTAGATTCGCGCATTACAATAAGGGCAACACAAATTAAACCAAACAATAGTAACTGAAAGGCAGATGCCAACTTAGCAACTGAAGCAACATCAAATAAAAGTAAAACCACAATCATTGATGCAACCGTAAGTAAAATGGCTAAGGTAGGTGTGCCGAATTTTCCAATTTTGCTCAGTTGTTTTGGCACCAATTTATCTTTAGCCATAGCATATGGATAACGAGAAGCCGACATTATTCCTGCATTACCAGTAGATGCAAAAGCAGCAATAGCAGCAACAACAATTAAAATAACACCAAAATCATAGGGTATCCAGACTAAAAATGCTCGTCCGGCATCTGCAATTGGGGTAAGACTTTCATACAGTGCTTGAGCATCAAGCACCTTAATCAACACCACAGTGCCTAGTGTGTAAATTACAGTAGCTGTTATTAGTGATAGCGTCATTCCAAGCGGAATATTGCGATCTGGATTTTGCACTTCTTCAGCAACGCTTGCAACTTTGGTTAAGCCAGCATATGAAACAAACACTAAGCCAATCGTAGAGATAAAACCAACTAAACCCGATTTTAAAAAGGCACCATGATCTGCTTCTGGCCTAAATGCTTCAATAAACCCAGTTTCATTTAAACCCATAATTACAAATGCAACAAGAATTACTACCAAAGTAGTCACAAGAATTCGTTGCAATAAAGAAGTTTCCTTTGCACCAAAAATATTAATCAAGCCAAATGCAATGGTAAGAATAATGGCAGTAAGGGTTAGGGGTAGGTTTAAGTAAATGCCTAAATAAGCCCCAATACCTACAAGTGCAAAAGCACTTTTAAATACTACTGCAACCCAAGAACCCAATCCACCTATTGTTCCCATAAGAGGTCCCATAGCACGATCTAAAAAATAATAGGTGCCTCCAGCTTTAGGCATGGCGGTTGATAGCTCTGCCATACAATACATTGCAGGAAGAATTAAAAAGCCCGCTAATAAGTATGCCAACCACACCGAATTACCTGTATAGGAAGCAGCAATGCCAGGTAACAGGAATAAGCCTGAACTAAACATAGCTCCTGTAGACATGGCATACACATCAAATAATGTCAGGCTTTTTTTAAGTGTCTTGGCACCGCCTTTTGAAGTATTGGTATTTTTCATTTATACGTCTTCCTAATTTCTTTTTAATGATCCCTTAACATAGGTAAGAAAAGCGGCAAAAATACGCTTATAGTTTTGTTAATTGCTATACCCAAAGTTTATTAGAATAAATTTAATATCGGTTAAAATAGCTATCGAAAATTTTTAACTAGGTGGCAAATCAACAAAAACATTTTACAATTTATAAATGAAACAGTAAAAGTTGGTTTTGAATAAAGCAGAGTTTTTAAGTTGCACATAGGCTATAGTGAATAAAATATTTACAGCATGTGATGAAGGTAGAGTTACTATTGTTGGCAAAACCTAAAAAAGTCAACTAGGCGTAAAATAAAAAAGGGGCTACGAGTGCTGTACCAAATGATTACTCATTTTACCCCAGCCGTACACCCCTAATTTTAGCATTAGATTCGCAAAATAAGCCTAAGCTACAGAAGCCTTTCACCTGCTAAATTCTTGGTAAAAAAGTAAACATAAAAAAATGAGGAGTAAAATGGTGGAGGTGGGACGCATCCCCTCTCCCTTACTCCTCACTCGTTAAATATAGTCAATCTTTAATTACCCAAACTGTTATAGTTACTATCTTTTGATTTCTAGAATCCTAACCATAGCCAATATCATAAACAGATTGCGTGCGTTTTTAGTAGTCTATTGGGGAATCGAACCCCTGTTTCCAGGATGAAAACTTCATGAATCACTAGTTTGAGAAAGGTAGTAGTGATTTGAATGAGGATGTTTCTGGCAAGTCCCTCAATACTTAAATAACTGTATTAAACTTTTTTCGGGCTATATTCGTTAAATAATTATAATGGCAAAAAAGTTAATATCGTTACGAACCTTAGAAAATCAGCGAAAACATTTTTCAACTTTAGGTAAAACAGCAAAAAAGGCTACCAAAATGGCTTTTGAAGAAAGCAAAGCTTTAAAGTTACCCATAGTTTATATGCAAGGCGATAAAATTGTTGAAGAAAGTGCTGATGGAAGTATTACTATAATTGGCGAAATTGAGAAAAGTAAAAACGGAGCAAAGTTTAAAAAGGGCCAAATAATTTACTTGGATGAGCTCAAAACGCATTAGAATTTTTGCTGGACCAAATGGTTCGGGTAAAACCACAATTTTCCAAACTATTTCTCAAAACTACCCTTCGGGTATATTTATAAATGCTGATGTAATTGAATCTATTCTTAAGAAACAGGGTGTAATTCACTTAAACAAATTCGGTATTACTGCTACTCAAAAGCAATATGAATCTTTTTATTTAAAGTCAACCTTTCCTCAAAAAGCGGCAAACGAAAAGCTAAAAATTGATTTGACTTTTGACAATAATGTAATTATTAACAAGCCTAAAAAATCTAACTCTTACGAAAGTGCTTTTTTGGCTGAGTTTATTAGAGAAATGTGCTTGAAGCAGAGAATTTCCTTCTCTTATGAAACAGTAATGTCGCATAAATCTAAAATTGTCTTTCTCAAAAAAGCCCGAAAAATGGGTTATAAGGTATATCTATATTTTATATGCACTAGCGACCCAATGATTAATGTAGCGCGGGTTGGTTTAAGAGTTAAAAAGGGTGGGCACCCTGTGCCTAAGAATAAAATTTTTTCAAGGTATACCAATAGTTGTGCACTTTTAAAGAAAGCGGTTCCCTATACCTATAGAACTTTCGTGTTCGACAACTCGTTAAAAACTTCTGAGCTAATACTAGATGTGTTTAATGGAAACAGAATTGAATTGCACAAATCAAACATCCCTGATTGGGTAAGGAAAAGCTTGTTTAATTAAAAAACCCTCACAATCAATAGATTATGAGGGTTTTAGTAGCCCGTAGGGGAATCGAACCCCTGTTTCCAGGATGAAAACCTGGCGTCCTAACCCCTAGACGAACGGGCCAAAAATCTTTTCAATTTAGGTTTTGGTTAGAACACGTTTTTCCAAACGCTCGGCAAATATATTACTTTTTCAATTTCACATAACCTTTATTCACAAAAAATAATTCAATTTAAGTTTACTATAATTTAGCATAACCCTACATTTGCAGTCTCAAACAAAAAGTAAACAATGGCTCAGTTAAAAGTAGCAATCAATGGTTTTGGTAGAATTGGTAGAATTACTTATCGCATTTTGCAAAGCAATAGAAATGTAGAAGTAGTTGCCATCAACGATTTAACCGACAACACAACACTTGCACATCTCTTAAAATACGACACCGCTCACGGAAGTTTTGATGCAAAAATTACAGCTGGTGATGATTTTATTAAGGTAAATTCTAAGAAAATTACTGCTTTATCTGAGCGCGATCCATCAAAACTTCCTTGGAAAAAAATGAAGGTAGATGTTGTTTTGGAATGCACAGGTGTATTTAGAGATACTAAAGGAGCAAGCTTACATTTAAAAGCTGGCGCTAAAAAAGTTGTTATTTCTGCACCAGCAAAAGATGCTGACATTAAAACTGTTGTTTTAGGTATTAATGATGATACAATCAAAAAATCAGATAAAATTTTATCGAACGCTTCTTGCACTACCAATTGTTTAGCACCTGCTGCTAAAGTTTTAGATGATGCATTTGGAATTGAGCACGGTTTTATCAATACAATTCATGCATATACTGCAGACCAAAATTTACAAGATGCACCACATAGCGATTTAAGAAGAGCCAGAGCTGCAGCACAAAACATAGTGCCTACAAGCACGGGAGCAGCTAAAGCGGTTGGATTAGTTTTGCCACATTTAAATGGTAAACTAAATGGAATTGCAATGCGAGTGCCTACCATTACAGGTTCGGCAGTTGATTTTACTTGTGTTTTAAAGAAGAATGTTACCAAAGAAAAAGTGAATGCGGCATTTAAAAAGGCTGCTGCTAAAGGCAACTTAAAAGGATATTTGCAATACACAGAAGAGCCTATTGTTTCTTCTGATGTTATTGGTTGTAGTTACTCGTCAATTTTTGATGCTGGTATGACTGATGTTATCGGTGGCAATTTGGTGAAAATTGTTACTTGGTACGACAATGAAGCTGGTTACTCTAATAGAATGGCAGATTTAGTAGTGAAAATGAAAGACTTTTGATCAATTGTCATGCTGCCCCGATAGTCCCGAAAATTTTCGGGACTATCGGGGTTGATTCAGCATCTTGTTTGTATTGAATTCTAAATAAAATTTCTATTCGCCATGGCCATTAAGATAATTTTAAAAGCAAAGATGTTTTTAGCCATGGCCTTCAGGCCATGTTGCTGAGTATAAATTTCATTACGTCAATTAAAAAGTAATAATCACCTAATCAAAATCCATGAAAACAATAGCCGATTTTAACTTCAACGGACTAAAAGCATTGGTGCGTGTTGATTTTAATGTACCTCTTAACGACAATTTTGAAATTACTGACGATACACGAATCAACGCAGCTTTGCCTACCATCAGAAAAATAATGGATGATGGGGGGCAGGTAATTTTAATGTCGCATTTAGGTAGACCAAAAAGTGGTTCGGAAGAAAAATTCTCATTAAAACATATTGTGGCAACATTATTTGAAAAATTAAACGTTCCAGTAACTTTTATTGATGATTGCCTAAATGCCAAAGCACAAATTGATGCTACACCAATAAATAATGTCGTGCTATTAGAGAACCTACGATTTTATGCTGAAGAACAAGCAGGTGATGAGGCATTTGCCAAGCAACTATCAACCTATGCTGATGTTTATGTGAATGATGCATTTGGAACAGCACATAGGGCACATGCGTCAACATCAATTATTGCTCAATTTTTTGATGCCGATAAAAAAATGGCAGGACGTTTATTAGCCAATGAGGTTAACAACGCCAACAAGGTGATGCAAAGTGCTGAAAGTCCATTAACGGTTATTTTGGGCGGAGCAAAGGTTTCGGGGAAAATTATGATTATCGAAAACTTAATGGCTACAGCTGATAATATTATAATTGGTGGAGGAATGGCTTATACCTTTTTTAAAGCAAAGGGTGGAAGTATTGGAAATTCATTATTAGAAGAAGACAGAATTAGCACTGCCTTGGAAGTAATGGAATTGGCTGAAAAAAATAATACCAATCTCTTATTGCCGGAAGACTCTATTGTTGCAGATGCATTTAGCAACACTGCCAAAACTCAAGTGGCCAATAATATGGAAATACCAAACGATTGGATGGGATTAGATATTGGCCCTAAAGCCATTGAAGCTTTTACCCAGGTAATTGAGCAATCCAAAACGCTATTGTGGAATGGGCCTATGGGGGTATTTGAATTGAGTTCGTTTCAAAAAGGAACAAAAGCAATCGCACAAGCTGTGGCTAATGCAACCCAAAATGGAGCATTTAGCTTAGTAGGCGGTGGTGATAGTGTTGCTGCAGTAAACCAATTTGGCTATAACGACAAAGTCAGTTTTGTAAGCACAGGAGGAGGTGCCTTGTTAGAGCTGTTTGAAGGTAAGCAGTTGCCGGGGATTGGGGCTTTGAGTTAGATACTTCTAAAAATATTTAGTTATATCACTTTTCGAAACTATACCAGACTGCTTATGGTATAAGTATAAATCATCATGAAAAAATAGATTTGTAGGGTAGGCATCCATAACCTCACAACCGCCACACAGGTATTCCTTTATTTCTTTTAGTCTTGGCCGTGTTAAATAGCTGGTAGAATTATCGCTTTTATATATGAATGTGGTGTAATCAATAGCACTATCTTTCATTATTTCATCAACTTTATTTTTATTGATGTAATTGTCAACAGAAAGAATTATGAGTTGTTGATTTTCAGATTGAGGAAGATTTTTTGTGTTGAATTTATACATTCCTTTAACACATGGTGGGCATGAAGTTGCCCAAATGTAAAGCCAAGTGCTATCAGTTCTTTGAACTAATTCTTTTAACTGAACATCATTAATTTCCATTATTGCTGCTGATGAGTTTATTTTGGACTTATCAAAAGCAATTGGTTTTAGGGAGTCCTTTTCTGTTTCATTTAAATCTTCATAAGTTTCATTGACAGAAACCGAAAAGTTTTTACAGCCAAAGAGTAATAGCCAACTAATTGAAAACAGAATAACAGCTAATTTCATTGTTTCTAGTTTAAAAAATGTGCGGTAAAACAACTATTGCAGGGCTAACTTCTACAAATAGGTTAAATCTATAATACTGTCCATAACGTAAAATTCAGCTGTGTCAGTTGTAAAGTAATTTAAGGTTTGCATTACTTCATTTTTATTATTTATTAGGGCAACAAATGGAAGATTTGATTCGCTCGTAGAGTCTATGGAATGTATTATGTATTGAATGTTTTGAGTGTTTAGAATGTTTAAACCAAATGATTCATCTAAATAAAAACTGTGAGACATACCGCTATTCTTCATTGTTTCTTTCGAAAGTTCTCTTTGACTCTTGTTGTTTTTATCTACGCAAATCAATGTTATATTTTCTTCCATTCCTTTCTCTTTAAAATAGTAATATGCGAATTTACAAGGCTTGCACCAAGATGCCCAAACAATAACTACTTTGGATTTGTCATTGAATAATGTTGCTTCAACATCTTTTAATTTCAGTGGTTCTAATTTGACATTTTCTATTTTTGAATGTGATATGGAGTCAATGCCTTCATTTGTAGTCATAGAAATATTACCAAATTTTGCAACTAATACAGCCACAACTATCAGCAGAAACGTTAGTGAACCAATTACGATTCCAAATATTTTTAAAAATTTTCTCAATGTAATTCTTTAAAAAGCATTTTACCAAATGTAATCATATAAGTAATTATATTTGATCAAATGCTGTGATTTTAGTAAAGAGGTTCTTCTGTAATTATCCCAACAATATTATATATACCATTCTCTAATTGCATAATAGTTTGATCGATTTACTCCATGGTCGGTGTTCCACCACCAACCAAAGTTAGTTTTGTAAGCACAGGAGGTGGAGCTTTGCTAGAGTTGTTTGAAGGTAAGTAGTTGCCGGGTATTGGAGCTTTAAGTTAAACGTGCCTTACCTAAAACACTCATTCTTTTACTTTTATAAATATTTATTATATTTATAATCGTAGCGCACTGCTGTAAACCGAGTTATAGCATGATGAATAAATTTATAGCCTTTATTTTTAAGGAGCCCAAACCTTGGGCTTACAATGTGGTGTTTTACACTATATCACTAGCCTTTTTTGCGATTGGAATTTACTTGGGTGTCAAATGGTATTTTGCGCTAGGTTTGCTATTTGGTGGTTGTCTGTTTTGGATGATTATGGAATATGTTATTCACAGGTATATTTTCCATTTTAAATCCAAAAATGTAACAATTAAAAAAATTGTTTATGCTATTCATGGGGTACATCACAAACACCCAGATGATCATGATAAATTGTATGTACCAATTATTCCGGCTTTAATGTTACTGGCATCAGTAACTTTTATGTTGTATGTATTCTTAGGTGGCTATGCATTTTCTGTGTTAACAGGTTTTTTATTGATGCATCAACTTTACAATTACCTCCATTATGCAATTCATACGAATAAGTTTGCAAACAACCGATACATTAAGGCTATCAAACGAAACCACGACTTACATCATAAAATTTCTACCAAGAAAAACTTTGGAGTAACTACAGTGGTATTTGATAAGTTGTTCGGCTCTAGTTAGTCCCCAACAAATTTTTGTCAATGGTAAAGTGAAAGGTAGTTCCTTCACCTTCTTCTGACTCTAGCCAAATTTTGCCATCATGTTGGTCAATTATTTTTTTGCAAATGGCCAATCCTAGTCCAGTACCAGGCTTATTGCCATTTAGTCTTTTAAACAACATAAATATCTTATCATGGTATTCTTCACCAATACCCATTCCATTGTCTTTTACATAAAAATGCCAATGGCCATTATTGTTGGGCACATAACCTACTTCTACTTTCGCCGGCCGGTCTTCACTTTTAAATTTTACTGCATTGGTAATTAAATTTTGAAGCAACTGGTTAAGTTTAACTTCATCACCATTAATGTATTTAGGTAAATCTTTAATTTCTAATTCTACTTGTTCTTTCTCAAAATCACTTAACAATAGGTGTTTTAAATTTCCTACTAATTCTTCAGGGTTAATTAAATTAATATTAGCCCTTTTAGTGTTTACTCTTGAAAATTGTAATAGATCATCAATTAACCTTTTCATATTAATTGAATAGTCTACCACAAACTTGGTATATTCCTTTTGCTCTTCTGTAATGCTATCTCCAAGACTTTTCTGAAGTAGCTGTGAAAAGCTTATAATCGATCTAATTGGTGCTTGCAAATCATGAGATGCTATGTATGCAAAATTTTCCAGTTGCATGTTGCTCTCAATATATTTTTCTAGCTGCTCATTTTTAGTGTTTAAAGCGTTTAGTTGTGATTTTATTAATTGCCTTTGCCTTACATTTTCACTCACATCCTTAACTGTTACTGTTGTAAATGAAGTTGTGTCTGTTACTTTTAAATCATAGCATGATATGTTCACATCTTTTATTTTGCCTTGCTTGGTTCTTACCCTCCAATCAAAGTTTACTTTACCGTTTTGCCTAAATTCATTTGAAATTTCTATTATCCTCTCGTTTGATTTTTCGCCATTGGCTTGTAATTCTGGGGCAAATTTCATAATGGCATCATCAATTTCAAGGTCTTCTTTGGCAGCATCAAACAACTCCAAGTATTTTTCATTTTTTTCAGAGGGACCCACTTTTACTCCATTTTCTTTGTGGAGTATTTCCATACCATCAAAAGCACTTTCAAATAAATGGCTATACATTGCCTCATTTAGTTCCAATTCTTTTTTAATTCTGTTTTCTTCAGTAATATCTTTAAATACACTCACCACTACTTTGCTAGTTCCTTTCTTAAAACTATAACGACTATATCTAGTATCAAACGGAGTTCCATTTTTGTGTTTAAAACTCCATTCAAACTCAACTTGATCATTGGTTTTAAATTTCCCTTTAAAAAATTCAAGTTTGTTAATTAACGCATCATCTAGGGCAGTGCCGTTTTGAAACTCTGCACTTAAGGCTTTAAAGTTCATTACTTTCAACTCGGCTGGTGTTCGGCCAAATAATTCTGATAACTGATGATTAGTTTCGTAGTCCACTACATTCATTTCTTCATCATAGCTAAATATTTCAATACCATCAAAAGAGCTATTAAGCAAATTGTTCAATAACTCATTTCTATCATTCAATTTAGTTTCTGCTTCTTTTCTATCTGAAATATCTTTAATAATAACAATAGTAATATCTGGGTTTGCACTATTTAAAACTATGGTAGTTTCGGTTTCAAATTCAACCCCATCTCGTAAATGGGTAAAATCGAATTGACTTGAGAGCCCCGTTTCTCTTACTAACTTTACTTGGTTCGTAGAAACTGATTTTGAAGATTTACCATTGGGTTGAAACTCTGGCATTATTGAACTATTGCTAAACGCTGGTGATAAAAATTCTGCTTTGCTAATATTAAAAAGTTCCTCTGCACGTTCATTGCATGAAACAATCCTTTTCTTTTTCCTACTCGAAATTAAAATCGCATCTGCAGAGTTATCAAATAGGGCTTGGTATCGACTAAAGTTGGAGTTAGAATCCAGTAAAATTTTGTTTTGAACCTTTATGGCTAGGTAAATTTGTAAAACCACGGTGTAAATACAAAAAACAAAGAATATTTTATTAAAATTATCTGAGGCTAATGTGCTTTCAAATCTATTGTCAAAAAAGTTTTCATAAATTCCTGTAACCACCGCAGCCAGCGCAAATAGGCTATAAAAGAAAACATTTAATCCTTTTTTATTTAAGGGATAACATGCATAAACAGTAATTATCAATGCAAGACAAACAATAAACTCATATTTTATAAAGGGTAACAAATTACTTAAAGCCAAAGCGCATATAAATGTTACAACAAAGTGATATGTGGTGATAACAAGGTAGTTTTTACTATTGACTTTATAGCTGATGAAGGCGTGTGAGAGAATAAATGAAGCCCCTACAATTAGTGATTTTAAGTCATAATTAACAAACCAAGCCATTGTTGTAAGTAAAATTGTAGGTACAATTGTGCTCAATAACATGTTGAGCCTAAATATATTAACCTTGTATTCTTCAAGTGAGAGCTCGTTGTTAATGGCGTATGCCTTCAAAATCCTTTGTATACTTAAAAACTGTTTGATGTTCTTATTTACGTAATCAACTTAAAATGGTTGCCATTTTTTTACTTTTATTACATGAAAAGTTTATTCATTTGCGCACTTGCTGCATTAATGGTCACTTGCTTTACCAAAAAAGTTAAAGTTCAACCACTAATAGCCACCACTTTAAGTAACAATTTTAACAATTACTGGTACGGCGGTGAAGCTGAGATTAACAGCTATGAAGTAAGCCAATTTAGGTATAACGACAACCACCAGGGCAAAGCTGTTTTAATATTTGTAACGGAAGATTTTTTGACTGATAAACAAGTGAAAAACGACAACTATAAAAACACCAATTCAGTGTCAGTTTTAAAAACCAATTACCTCAAAAAATTCCCAACAGGTATTTATGATTATTCATTAATGACATCTGTTTTTAATCCCATAGCCAACCAAAACAAACATGCGTTAAAAATTACTACAAGTGTGCAAGATTGGTGTGGCCATGTTTGGATGCAAGTAAATAACAAAAACGAAAATCTAAAAATTCAAACTTTCAGTTATTTTGAGTCTGAAGCTGATGATGTAGCAAATGTTGCAGTTACTTGGATGGAAGATGAATTGATGAACAAGTTAAGGTTAAATCCACAAAACTTACCAATAGGAAAATTTACAATGTTGCCATCACTGGCTTACTTAAGAATGATTCATAAACCAACGCAAACTTATGAGTGTACTGCGCAAAATTTACCTTACAATAAACGAGATATGCAAGGGGAAAATTTACAATCTTATAAAGTGAATTACCCTTCATTAAAGCGCACTTTAGAAATTGTTTATGAAGGAGATTTTCCTTTTAAGATTATGGGTTGGAAAGATAGTTATCCAAACAGAACAGGCGAAATGCAGACATCAACACATCAATTAATCAAATCAATTAAAAGCGCATATTGGAATAAAAACAGCTTAAGCGATCAAGGTTTACGAGAAGAGTTGGGATTGGAGTAAGGTCACAGACCTTTTTCCATTCTTACTTTTAAGTTAGAAAATTAAAAGAGTGCAAGTACTGATAGGTTTAACGTTCTCGTGGTGCAGTCGGAAGCTACTTTGAGGTGCTGTCGGAAGCTACTTCCGAATGTGGTGCTGTATGTGGTGCTGTGTATGAAGTGCTGTTGGAAGCTACTTTGAGGTGCTGTCGGAAGCTACTTCCGACATATAACTGTTTAGCTCATAAGCCATCATAATCATCATAAAAATCTGCGTTCCATATACATCAGCCAATCTATTCTTCCAACAACAAATCCAACTCAGCAGAAATGTTTCTGTAAACACTTAACTCATCTTCCATTGGTCCACCAAACCAAATTTTTTGTATAATGCCATTTTGGTCGGCAATCATGTTTACCGGAAAACCTACAAAACAATATTTGCTGCAGTAGCTCTTTGAGTCGGGTAGGTTAATATAATCCAATTGATATCGGGTAAAAAACTTTGCCATTAACGTGGCAGCATCAGTTCTACTGAACGAAACAAAGGCAACATTTTTGTCCTTATAATCTTCAACCAATTTATTTAAAGAAGTAATTTCTTTCAAGCATGGTGGACAAGGATAAAACCAAAAATTCAAAACCAATATTTCGCCATCAAAGGTTTTGCTGCTAACCAACTCACCAGCCATGTCGTATTGCTCAAAAGGCTGCACTTTACTGCCAACCAATGCATTGGTTAACTCAGTTTGATATTTATCAAATTCGCCAGTGTTTAAGTAGTTCATCAGTTTGCCACAGTCTAGGCTAGCAGGCTCATCCTGCCCAAATGAAAAAGTAAAAATTGAAAGGGTAAATATTAATAAGATGAAATGTCGCATATGTATCAATAAGCATTAATGGTGCCAAAAGTGGGAATTGTAAAGTTAGCTAATTATTGCACTTAATTTCATTAAAACATAGTGATATCAGTGCTTTTGGCTGAAATCCACAAAAATTGTTTAAAACTATGAGTGGTAAAAGGTGGGAGAAAGTGTGCAATTATGGAATAATTAGGTCATATTTACGTTAGAATTAACAATAAAGGGAAAAGTGACCAACTTTGTAGGCGAATATAAATGCAAGCTAGATGCTAAAGGCAGGCTGAGAATACCCTCAGACTTGAAGGCTCAAATGAGTCCAGAGGCTGATGGTAAGTTCGTAATTAACAGAGGCATTGGTGGTTGCTTAGAAATGTATCCTTCAAATTATTGGAAGGTGGTTCGCGCTCAGTTAACCAGAAAATTAAATAAGTTTAATCCTAAGCACTTAGCATTTATGCGTCAGTTTATGGCAGGGGCAAAAGAAATGGCGTTAGATTCTGCCGATAGAGTAAACTTCCCTAAACACTTATTAGATATGATGGGCCTAAAAGGTGAAGTGTATCTAGTAGCTTCTTTAAGCAATACCATAGAAGTTTGGGCTGCCGATAAATGGGAGGCGCAAATTGAAAACTTTGATCCACAAGACTATGAAGGCTTGGCAGGTGATGTTATGGGCGATATAAATTTGGATGATGAGCAGTAGTTATCACAATCCGGTAATGTTGCAAGAGTGCATTGAAGGTTTGAATATTCAGCCTAGTGGTAAGTATGTTGATGTAACCTTTGGTGGTGGAGGACATAGCAAGGCCATTTTCAACGAGTTAAAAGAAGGGCAGTTATTTGCTTTCGATCAGGATAAAGATGCTGAACAAAATGCTTGGGAAGCTGAGAATTTCGAATTCATTAACGAAAATTTTGCACATTTAAAACGTTTTTTAATGTTGCATAATGGCGTTCCGGTAAATGGCATTTTAGCAGATTTGGGTGTTTCTTCATTTCAAATTGACGAACCAATAAAAGGTTTCTCTTACCGATTTGATGCGCCATTAGATATGCGTATGAGCAAAAATTTAAGGTATACTGCTGCTGATATCATTAACAACTATACAGAAAAGAAATTGCTTGACCTCTTCACTTATTATGGAGAGATAAGAAATTCGAAAACACTTGCAAGTCATATAGTGCAAACTCGTTTAGGCAGAAGAATAGAAACCACAACAGATTTAGTAAATGTTGTGAAGCCTGTTATTAAAGGCAATCCTCCACGCTACCTATCACAGTTATTTCAATCATTGCGCATTGAAGTGAATAAAGAAATTGAGGCACTGCAAGACTTGTTGGTGCAAGCTTTGGATGTGTTAGATGTTGGTGGCAGACTAGTAGTGATGAGCTACCATTCTTTAGAGGATCGATTGGTGAAAAACTTTATGAAGTATGGCACTTTTGGTAGAGAGCCAATAAAAGATGAGAAGGGACAATTCACACTTCCGTTTAAACTAATTACCAAAAAACCGGTAATGGCAAGTGAAGCAGAAGTTGAACGAAATCCAAGAGCAAGAAGTGCAAGATTACGAATAGCTGAAAAAGTATAATGGAGTTCGAAAAAACAAATATAGACCCTATTGATGAGTCTGCAAATGCAGCTGAGCAAGCTACTGAGCCTAAAATAAAAGACAAGTGGGATGTTCGCAACTATGCCAGGTCAAGTTGGATTGTGAGAAATGTTCCGTTGTTTATGTGCTTGGCCTTTATTGCGTTGGTGCACATAAGTAATAACCATTATGCTGAAAAAACTTTAAGACAAACTAAGGAGCTAGAAAAAGAAGTAAAAAAGTTAAAGTGGCAATATATTTCTACAGATGCGCAACTCAATACTAAACTAAAACAATCAAGCATAGCTGATTTAGTTGCCAATCAGAAATTGGAAGAATTGGTTAATCCGCCACATAAAATTGAGGTAGAAGAATGAACATTAAAAGCGACATATTATGGCGAGTTTATGTGTTATTTGCAATAGTATCATTGGCTGCGCTGGCTGTTGTTTTTCAAGCTTTTCGTATTCAAACTACGCAAGGCGATTATTGGAAATCCCAAGCCGATAGCTTAACAATTTCAATGGAGAGCATTGAAGCGGAAAGGGGTAATGTGTACACGGAGGGAGGACATTTATTGGCTACTTCAGTACCAAGCTTTGATGTTTATATGGATTTTAAAGCGGACGGCTTAACAAATGAAGTTTTTAATGATAATATAAGTGGTTTAGCTACTTCTTATTCTAACTATTTCAAATATTCAACACCTGATGGTGTGAAAAAGGAATTTGAAAAAGCTCGGAAGAAAGGCAATAGATACTACAGAATTCAGAAAAATCTAAGTTATAATCAAGTTTTAGACATTAAAGAATTTCCTATTTGGAATAGAGGTAAATATAAAGGTGGTTTAATATTATTGCAAAATCAAAAACGCCAGTATCCTTATGGTGGCCTAGCTCACAGAACAATTGGCTATGTAAGAGCTGATGATAACTACAGTGTTGGTATTGAACGAACATTTAATCAAGCCTTAACTGGTAAGGAAGGGCAAAGAGTGGTACAAAGAATCTCTGGCGGGTATAAAATTCCTATATCAGATGGTGATGTTGCGGATGCGAGAGATGGATTAGATATCATTACCACATTAGATATTAATCTGCAAGATGTTGCACATCAATCATTGCTTAAAACTTTAAATAAAAATAAGGCTGATCATGGTTGCGTAATTGTAATGGAAGTAGCCACAGGAAAAATTAAGGCAATAAGTAACTTAGGTTTAATTGGTGAAAAGCGTTATGGCGAAAAATACAATTATGCCGTTGGTGAAAGCGTAGAACCCGGCTCTACCATGAAGTTGGCAAGCATGATGGCATTAATTGAAGATGGTTATATAACCCTTGATGATTCCGTAAATCTTGAAGAAGGCCTTTGGAAATATAGTAGCAGAAGAACCATAAGAGATGCTACTTGGCACCCATATCATTGGGTAAGCGCTAAAACTGCATTTGTAAGATCAAGTAATGTTGGTGTAGTTAAGTTGGTTCATGAGCACTACAAAAAGAAACCAGAAAAATTTGTTAAGAGATTGAAGCAGTTTCACGTTCATGAAAAAACTGGGATTGCAATAGCAGGTGAAGGAAGCCCTTTAGTAAAAACAAATACCAAAGACGTTAACAATTGGACGAACCAAACATTGCTATCAATGGCTTTTGGTTACGAAATGCAAATGACTCCATTGCAACAATTGAACTTGTACAATGCAGTAGCCAACAACGGCAAGCTAATGCAACCTTATTTGGTGAGCGAGATTAGAGATGCAAATAAAGCAATTGAAACTTTTAGTCCAACCGTAATAGATGATAAAATTTGCTCAGATAAAACGTTAAGTGCAGCGCGAGAAATGCTAGAAGCAGTAGTTAGTGATGAAACCCATGGCACCGCTAAAAATTTAATTGACAAAGATTATACTGCAGCTGGTAAAACGGGTACAGCTCATAAGTTTGGTTCTAAGGGATATGAAGACAAGTATCGCTCATCATTTGTAGGATATTTTCCTGCAGATAATCCAATTTATTCTTGCATAGTTGTGGTAGACAATCCTACCTCAGGTCAATATTATGGATCGTCAGTTGCAGGGCCGGTATTTAAAGAAATTGCAGATAAGTTTTATGCAAGTTCTTTAGAAATGCATACGGCTGTTAACATAGCCGACAGCAATAGTAGCGGTTTGGCAGATTCATGGGAGATTGGCTATTCAGATGATATGCACACCATTTATAAAGCGTTGGGGCTACAAATAAGCGACCAAAATTTAACTGGAGATTGGTCGGCAGCGTATCAAAAAGGAATGCAAGTTGAGTTAAAGCCAAGAAGCGTTGTTAAAAATACCATACCAAATGTTAAGGGCATGGGCTTAAGAGATGCATTGTTTGTATTAGAAAACCAAGGACTAAAAGTTGAGTTTTCAGGACACGGAAAAATTGTTTCTCAAAACATTGCACCAGGTGAGCCATTGGCGAATTATAAAACCATTAAACTACAATTGAAGTAATGGGTTTATTAAAAGACATATTATACACTGTTCGCTTAGAAGAAGTTGTTGGTTCAACAGACAAGCAAATTGCCAGCCTACATTTAGATAGCCGAAATGTTGGCGTAGGCGATTTATTTTTTGCTATTAAAGGATTGACCTTGGATGGACATCAATTTATTGCAAAGGCCATTGAATTGGGAGCAAGTGCTATCGTTTGCGAAAATTTACCTGATAAGGTTGTTAAAGGGGTAACGTATATAATGGTTAAAAATGCTGCTGAAGCTTCTGGAATAGTCGCTGCGAACTTTTACAATCATCCATCCGAAAAATTGAAATTGGTTGGGGTAACTGGCACCAATGGCAAAACATCTGTTGCTAGTTTGTTATTTGACCTATATACATTTTTAGGCAATAAGTGCGGAATGGTTTCAACCATTCACAATGTAATTGGTAACCAAATTATTCCTGCCACGCATACTACACCTAATGCAATCAATTTGCAAATGTTGTTGGCTCAAATGGTTGAAGCCAATTGTGCATACTGCTTTATGGAAGTTAGCTCACATGCAATCGACCAAAAACGAATAAGTGGCGCAAAGTTTACTGGCGGAATATTTACAAATATTTCACATGATCATTTAGACTACCATAAAACGTTTGATGAATACATAAGAGTTAAAAAACTATTTTTTGATGGCTTGAGCAAAGATGCATTTGCCTTAAGCAATGTAGATGATAAACGTGGCAAAGTAATGCTGCAAAATACCGTAGCTAAAAAACATACATATAGCCTAAACGGAGTTTCAGATTTTAAAGCAAAAATTTTAGAAAACACTTTTAGCGGTTTGCTTTTGCAAGTTGATCACTTAGAATTACATAGCAGATTGATTGGGAAATTTAACGCCTACAATGTGTTAAGTGTTTATGGTGCTGCTGTTTTGTTGGGTACTGAACCAATGGAAGCTTTAAGAGGCTTAAGCGCATTAAAGGCACCAGAAGGAAGATTTGATTTTGTAATAAGCGAAAAGGAAAAAATTGTAGGCATTATAGATTATGCGCATACGCCAGACGCTTTGCGAAAAGTACTAGAAACAATTGCTAGCATTCGCACAGGTGCAGAAAAAGTGATTACAGTTGTTGGTTGTGGTGGAGATAGAGATAAAACCAAAAGACCAATAATGGCAAGTGTTGCTTGCGAATTGAGCGATCAAGCTATTCTTACTTCAGATAATCCAAGGTCAGAAGTGCCCGAAACAATTATTGAAGAAATGAAGGCAGGTGTGCCCCCTCACAATAGCAGAAAAGTATTAACGCAAGTAGATAGAGCAGAAGCAATTAGAACAGCAGTAATGCTTTCTGGAGCGAATGACATTGTACTTATTGCTGGCAAAGGGCATGAGAAATATCAGATTATAGGAGATGAGAAATTATCCTTTGACGACAAAGAAATTTTATTAACTAACCTTAAAGAACTCAACAAGTAATGCTTTATTATTTATTTGATTTTTTACAAAATGAGTTCAATTTTCCTGGAGCAGGATTGTTTTATTTCATCTCCTTTAGAGCTGCTGGAGCAATAGTGGTGTCGTTGCTAATTTCTTGGGTTTTGGGTGGTCGTTTAATTAAATGGCTTAACAAAAAACAAGTAGGTGAAACTGTTCGCGATTTAGGATTGGCAGGACAAAAAGAAAAGGAAGGAACACCTACCATGGGTGGTTTAATTATCCTAGCAGCTATATTAATTCCAACAATATTGTTTGCCAAAGTTGGCAATGATTACATCATATTAATGTTGATAGCCACTGTTTGGATGGGAGCAATAGGATTCTTGGATGACTATATAAAAGTTTTCAAAAAAGACAAAGAAGGTTTGGCCGGCAAGTTTAAAATTATAGGTCAAGTTGGACTTGGAATAATCGTTGGATCAGTGATTTTCTTCAGCACAGAAACCAATGTTAGAATTGAAGTTCCACAAGCAAAAATCGAACAGTTTCAAGCAGATCCAAATATCAAAGTTTATCAGGCAAAGGATGAAGACGGCAATGATAGGTTGATGTACAACGTGAAAGATCAAGTAACTACCATACCTTTTATTAAGTCACATGAGATTGATTATGGTAAGTTGTTTGGCAACCAGCCTTGGTGGTTAACCTGGATTCTGTTCACTTTCATTTCCATATTTATTGTTACGGCAGTTTCTAACGCAGCCAATTTAACAGATGGTATTGATGGTTTGGCTACAGGCACATCAGCAATTATAGGCGCAACATTAGGTATCATAGCTTACCTTTCAGGTAATGCAATTTTCGCAGATTATCTAAATATCATGTACTTGCCTTCAGTAGGGGAGTTAATGGTGTTTTCGGCAGCATTTATAGGAGCGTGTATTGGCTTTTTATGGTACAATGCATATCCCGCCAAAGTGTTTATGGGCGATACCGGTAGCTTGGCTTTAGGAGGCATCATTGCAACTTTTGCCATAGCCATTAGAAAGGAATTATTGATTCCAATTCTATGTGGCATATTCCTTATGGAAAACTTATCAGTTATTATTCAGGTATTCTATTTCAAATACACTAAGAAAAGATTTGGAGAAGGGAAAAGAGTTTTTCTTATGTCTCCTTTGCATCATCATTTTCAAAAAAAGGGAATGCATGAAAGCAAGATAGTATCAAGATTTTGGATTGTTGGAATTATGCTAGCAGTTGTAACCATGGTAACGCTTAAACTTCAGTGAGAAAATGAGTGTAACGAAACAATATAGAATTGTAATTCTGGGTGCCGGCGAAAGCGGTTTAGGAGCAGCTGTGCTAGCTCAAAAGCAGGGCTATGATGTGTTTGTAAGTGATTTTGGTAGTATTTCCGATAAACATGAACGAACGCTCAATCATTACAATATTGACTATGAGCAAGGTGCTCATTCGCAAGATTTAGTATTAAATGCACAAGAAGTAATAAAAAGCCCAGGAATACCCGAAAAAACACCAATAATCAAGCAAATAAGGGAAAAAGGAATTTCTGTGATTTCAGAAATAGAGTTTGCAGCACGCTACACCAATGCTACTATTATTGGAATAACTGGAAGCAATGGCAAAACAACCACTACTGCTTTAACACATCACATTCTTAGCAATGGCGGCTTAAACGTTGGCTTGGCTGGTAACATTGGCGACAGTTTCGCTTTGCAAGTAGCAGAAAATGACTTTGACTATTACGTGTTGGAATTAAGCAGTTTTCAGCTTGATGACATCAAGGAGTTTAGACCACACATTTCTGTAATTCTTAACATAACAGAAGATCATCTAGATCGCTACGAATACCAATTTGAGAATTACGTCAATTCAAAATTTAGAATAACTAAAAATCAGGGATTAGAAGATTTTTTAATCTACTGCTCTGATGATACAACCGTGGGCAAACACTTGCAGCGAACAACAGTAACTGCAAGTAAGCTGCCATTTAGTATTAAAAAAAAACTTCCTCTGGGAGCCACTTTACAAAACGATTTCATTCATATAAACCTATCACACAAACAATTTAATATGTCAATTTACGAATTAGGATTACAAGGCAAACACAACATTTACAACTCAATGGCAGCTGGTATGGTTGCGAATTTGCTAGATATTAAAAAAGAAACCATCAGAGAAAGCATGATGGATTTTAAAAACTTAGAACACCGCATGGAGTTTGTGCAAAATGTTGAAGGTGTAGATTACATTAATGACAGCAAAGCAACAAACGTTAACAGCACTTGGTATGCACTAGAAAGCATGAAAAAAAAGGTGGTTTGGATTGCCGGTGGAACCGATAAGGGAAATGACTATTCACAAATTGAAGAGTTGGTTCACAACAAAGTAAAAGCATTGATTTGCATTGGTGTTGACAACCGTCCGTTGCATGATGCATTTAGCAAACATGTAGATATGGTAATGAATACACAGAGCATGGCGCAGGCAGTTGAAATGGCCAAGCATCTTGCAGAAAGTGGTGATGCAGTATTGTTATCTCCTTGTTGCGCGAGTTTCGACTTGTTCGAAAACTATCAGGACAGAGGATGGCAATTTAAACAAGCTGTTAAAGGTTTATAAAAAACGAAATCGTATCCATCAATTAAGAATTAGAATTCGTTTAAAATTATTAGCATGAAAAAGTATATCAGACAACTCAATTTATTTCAAGGCGATAAATACATATGGCTTATTGTAATTGCTTTGTCTTTATTTTCATTGCTTGCAGTGTATAGTAGCACTGGTACTTTGGCGTATAAAACACAAGGTGGCAATACGGAGTATTTTTTGATTAAACATTTGTTTTTAATATTTTTTGGATTGGCATTAATGTGGTGTGCACATTTGGTTAACTACAAATACTTCTCTCGCATTAGTCAAATTCTCTTGCTTATTTCCGTACCTCTTTTAATTTATACTTTGTTTTTTGGTGCCGATATTAATAATGCAAAACGCTGGATCACTTTACCCATTATTAAGCTCACATTTCAAACATCCGATTTGGCAAAGCTGGCATTAATAATGTACACAGCGCGCGTATTATCTAAAAAACAATCTAACATCAAAAGTTTTAAAGAAGCCTTTGTTCCTATCATTGCGCCAATATTGGTTATATGCGGATTAATAGCTCCTGCCGATTTATCTTCAGCAGCTGTGCTGTTTGTTACTTGCTTGGCCATTCTATTTATTGGAAGAGTTAACTTGGGTTATATCGGTTTAATGATTGGAGGAGGTGTTGCTGCTTTGGGGTTAGTTATTTTAATAACCTTGGCTATGCCCGGCAAAGGACGTGTTGACACATGGAAAAATAGAATTACCTCATTTCAAAATCAAGAACTTTCAGAAAAGCCATATCAAGTTCAGCAATCACTGATAGCAATTTCACGTGGTGGCCTTACAGGCAGGGGACCAGGAAATAGTCTACAACGAAACTTTTTACCACACCCTTATTCAGATTTTATTTATGCAATAGTAATTGAAGAATATGGCATTTTAGGTGGGTTTGTAATAGTCGCATTATACTTGGCATTTTTATTTAGATGTACAAAAATTGTAATAAAAGCACCCAAGGCTTATGGAGCATTGTTGGCAGTAGGTCTAGCAATAATGCTGGTGTTTCAGGCGCTTATGAACATGGCTGTGGTTGTCAATTTGGTGCCAGTAACTGGTTTGGTGTTGCCGTTTATTTCTATGGGTGGTACTTCATTACTTTTTACAAGCATATCAGTAGGAATAATATTAGCGGTGAGTAGAGACATTGAGATTAGAGAGAAGGCATTGGTGAAGAATATGAATAACGCAGAGTTGGAAAACGCTGCTTAGTTTGGCCAACTATGACTGTTGACGATTGACAATTAACCGTTGATAATTGACAACAAAAAAAATGAGGAAGGGACAAGGAACTATGAATATTGACTTTTAACTATTGACAAAGAACATGGATTATGGACAGGGACAAAGAACAAAGAACAAAGGACTGTGGACAGAGGACTATGGACAGGGAGAAAGGATTGTGGACAGGGACAAAGGGCAAAGGACTATGGACAGGGACAAAGGACTATGGACTTTGAACAAGGATAAATAACAAGGGAATGACAGAGTTCTAAAATAAGTGCGAATTGAAGAAATATTAATGTTAAACTAAAATAACCAAATGAGTAATAAAGTAGATAAATACGGATTTAGATTTAGGCAATGGGATGTCTATAGAGACAGCTTATTATTCAGAAAACAATTGAATACGCTTATAAAAAAATTTCCGAGTGACGAAAAGTACATATTGGTGGACCAAACAAAGCGTGCATCAACTTCAGTTACTTTAAATATTTCTGAAGGGAGCAACAAACTTTCTGACAAAGAAACAGGCTTATATATTAATAGAGCTCGCTGTTCAGTTGATGAAATTGTTGGTTGTTTCGACTTAGCACATCTTGAAGAGTATATTACAGCTAGTGAATTGCATTTGAGTTTGACCAATGCTGAAAGTCTTTGTAGAAGATTGCAAGCATTTACAGGAGCTTTAAGAAAGGGAAGTCAATAATAATAATGTCAAGTCCACAGTCCATAGTCCAAAGTCCACAGTCCACAACGAGAATTATCCTCAGCGGTGGCGGCACAGGCGGTCATATCTATCCGGCTATTGCAATTGCGGAGGCCATAAAAAAGCTGCAGCCCAATGTTGAGTTTTTATTTGTGGGTGCAAAAGGTAAAATGGAAATGGAAAAAGTGCCAAAAGCGGGTTATAAAATTGAAGGGTTATGGATTAGTGGTTTACAAAGAAAGTTGACATTAAAAAATTTATTATTTCCTATTAAAGTTATTGCAAGCATACAAAAAGCTAAAAAAATACTAAAGGAGTTTAAGCCAGACTTGGCAATTGGCACTGGTGGTTATGCAAGTGGCCCATTGCTAAAGGCAGCTCAGGGCAAAGGCATTCCAACATTGATTCAAGAGCAAAATTCTTTTCCTGGTAAAACAAATAAATGGTTGGCGGCTAAAGCGCATAAGATCTGTGTTGCTTATGATGGTTTAGAAAAATATTTTCCTGCTGATAAAATTATCAATACAGGCAATCCTATAAGAAATGACATTGGCAACTCAACAATTTCCAAAGAAAAAGGAGCCAAATATTTTGGTTTAAATCCTGTTAAAAAAACTGTGTTGGTTACAGGTGGCAGTTTAGGCGCATTGGGTATTAATAAAGCACTAGATGGTTGGGTTAAGCTGTTTCCTGAAAACGACTTTCAACTAATTTGGCAAGTGGGTAAACACTACATAGGCACAGCATCTGCAAATACAGATAATCATGTGGATGGTGTGGAAATACATGAGTTTATTTATAAAATGGACATGGCTTATGCAGCCGCTGATGTAATCATTTCAAGGGCGGGTGCCATTGCAATATCTGAGTTAAGTGTAGTAGGCAAGCCACTTATATTGGTGCCTTTACCAACTGCGGCAGAAGATCATCAAACCAAAAATGCCATGGCATTGGTAAACAATGATGCCGCTATTTTGGTGCACAACTCAAAAGCAAAAGATGATCTAATTCCAGAAGTACTAAAGTTGCTCAAAGATGATGCACTACAAACCAAACTGTCGAACAACATAAAGTCTTTTGCTAAAAAAGATGCAGCAGACATTATAGCTAAAGAAGCACTTTCATTAATAAACACAACCCAAAAATGATTGATGTAAAGAACATACAATCAATATATTTCATTGGCATTGGTGGCATTGGCATGAGTGCATTGGCGCGCTACTTTTTAAACAAAGGAGTTAGCGTTGCAGGGTATGATAAGGTAGAAACTGTAATCACTAAAAATCTAATAAAAGAAGGAGCAAAAATTCACTTTAAAGAAGATGTTAATCTATTACCTAAACATATAGATGCCATTGTTTATACTCCAGCTATTCCAACTGAACATAAAGAGCTAAAGCATTTTGAAGCAACAGATTTGCCATTGTTAAAACGTGCAGAAATGCTAGCTGAAATTACCAAAGACAATTTCACAATTGCCGTTGCGGGTACCCATGGTAAAACCACTATTAGTACAATGATTGCCCATGTGTTAAAAGATACAGGTTATGATTGCACAGCATTTTTGGGAGGCATAAGTTTAAATTATCAAACAAATTTTTTGGCTGGAAAAAATGATGTAGTAGTAATTGAAGCAGATGAATATGATAAATCATTTTTGCAGTTACACCCAAATATTGCTGTCATTTCATCAATGGATGCAGATCATTTAGACGTTTATGGAGAAGAAGAAGACTTACATAAAACCTTTGCCGAATTTGTAACACTAATAAAACCAAAAGGAAAGTTAATAGCCAATAAGTTGTTAAAGCAACTGGCGCATGGTTATAAAAGAACTTATTCAGCAAGAAAAAATGCCAATTATTTTGCCCATGAAATTGCTGTTGAAAATGGATTGTTTCAGTTTAATGTCAAAGGGTCGCAAGGCAATGTTTCTAATTTGCAATTGGCTTTGCCAGGCAGACACAATGTAGAAAATGCAACTGCAGCCATTGCTGTAGCACTTGAGTTAGGCATTGATTCAGATAAAATTGCATCTGCAATAAAATCATTCAAAGGCATTAAAAGAAGATTTGATGTTCATATAAATAATGACCAACAAGTGTATGTTGATGATTACGCACATCATCCTGAAGAAATTTTTGCAACTGTTGATGGAGTGCGAGAACTATTCCCCAATAGACACTTAACGGTTGTTTTTCAGCCGCACTTGTATTCGCGTACCAACGATTTTGCTGATGGCTTTGCCGTAGCATTAGATGATGCTGATGATGTTATTCTTTTGCCAATTTATCCTGCTCGTGAGCTGCCAATTGAAGGTGTAAGTTCACAAATGATTTTAGATAGAATGGAAAATCCAAATAGAATGATAAGTGATAAGGATGTTTTATTGGATGTTTTGGAAGAAAAAGAGTTAGATGTTTTGTTAACCATAGGCGCGGGAGACATTGATCAATTAGTTGAACCAATTAAAAACTTTATGAATGAAAAAGTTTAAAAGCATAGCCACTAAGTTGGGCATAGGCCTTGGTGCAGCAGTTGTTGCAGTGGGTTTGTTTCTATTGTTTAACAAGGCAGTAGAAAAAAATGAAGAGCTATTATGCACAGCTTTAACCATTAATATTGATGATAACAATGGCAATTATTTTGTAACCGAAAGCAATATAATAGAAACCATTATTTCAACTAGAAACGACACTTTGGTCGGCAGCAAAATTGCCTCCATAGATTTTGATTTTATTGAGCATAAAATAGAAGAAAACGATTTCATATCAAGTGCCGAAATATTTGCCAATACAAGGGGAGAGGTAACCATTAATGTAGTTAACAAACGTCCAATATTGCGCATAATCAACAAACACGGGGTTAGCTTTTATATTGATGCAGATGGGACTAAGCTTCCACTTAACAGTAATTTTACCAGTAGGGTATCCGTATGTACGGGAAATGTTGAGAGTATAGGCAGTGGAGAAAGCGAAACAGTTGATCAGGGCATAATTGAGATAGCAAAGTTCTTAGACAAAAATGAATTTTGGTTTGCACAAATTGAGCAAATTTTTGTTGCCGATAACGGTGAAATTTATTTGAGTCCTAAAGTTGGAAGTCATAAAATATTGTTGGGCGACAGCAAAGGACTAGAAGAAAAAATGGCAAGGTTAAAAACTTTTTATGTAGAAGGTTTAAACCAAGTGGGCTGGGGACAGTATGAAGTTTTAAACTTAAAATATAAAGACCAAGTGGTTTGTAAAAAGAAAAACACTGAAGTATGAGTAACAAACAAGATATAATAGTTGGGCTAGATATAGGAACAACTAAAATATGTGCCATTGCTGGTTGTAGAAACGAGTATGGTAAAATTGAAGTGTTGGGCGTTGGTAAGGCCGATAGTCTAGGCGTTTCTAGGGGTGTAGTATCCAATATTGAAAAAACGGTACAAGCAATTTCAATGGCAATAGCAGAGTGCGAAAACAAAGCTGGCATTGAGGTTGGCAGTGTTTATGTTGGCATTGCTGGGCAGCATATTAAAAGCCTACAGCACCGTGGCATTCATACGCGTAGCAATCATGAGTCTGAAATTTGTAAAGGCGACATTCGCAAGCTAATTGAAGACATGCACCGATTGGTATTGCCACCAGGCGATAAAATTATTCATGTGCTTCCGCAAGAATTTATTATTGATGGAGAGCAAGGCATTAAAGATCCTATTGGTATGGCAGGTATTCGTTTAGAAGCCAACTTTCATATAATTACAGGTCAAATCTCAGCTGCACAAAACATACACAAGTGTGTTAAAAAAGGTGGTATTGAAGTAGAAGAAATGGTTTTGGAACCATTGGCGAGTGCAGCAAGTGTGTTAAGTGAAGAAGAAAAAGAAGCAGGCGTAGCATTGGTTGATATAGGTGGTGGTACTACCGATATTGCCATTTTTCAGGAAGGAATTATTCGCCATACAGCAGTTATTCCGTTAGGTGGAAACATAGTTACCAAAGATATTAAGGAAGGTTGTTTAGTTATGGGAAAACATGCCGAGCAGTTAAAAGTAAAGTTTGGTAGTGCCCTTTCGCAATTGTCTCAAGAAAATGAAATTATCTCTATACCAGGTTTAAAAGGTAGAGAGCCTAAAGAAATATCGGTTAAAAACTTAGCCCACATTATACAAGCTCGTATGGAAGAAATTTTAGAGCATGTATTGTTTGAAATTAAGAGTAGCGGCTTTGGTAAAAAGTTAATTGGTGGTGTTGTAATGACTGGCGGTGGTTCGCAATTGAAAAATTTAGTTCAATTGGTTGAGTACATCACAGGTTATGATGCAAGAGTAGGTTATCCTACTGAACATTTGGCCAAGGGCTATGCTAAAGAAATTACCAATCCAATGTTTGCAACGGGCATAGGTTTAATATTGCGCGGCTATGAGGAGTTAGATGATGAGATTGAAATTAATCGTGGTCGACAAGATATGGATTTGGAAATGGAAACTGCCAATATGGAAGATGATACCATTGCCAAAGTGAAGAAGAAAGGAATATTTATTAAGTCATTACAAAGCATTAAGAATTGGTTTGAAGAAGACGATTACAAAGATTTTAGTTAAGAATAAGAACCCAAATAAAAAGTAGAAGATGTTAGAATTTGATATGCCAAAAGAGAGATCGTCCATTATTAAAGTAATTGGAGTAGGAGGTGGAGGTAGCAATGCGGTAACGCACATGTACAAGCAAGGAATTGAGGGAGTAGATTTTGTAATCTGCAATACCGATCAACAGGCACTGGAGCAAAGTCCGGTACCAAATAAAATTGCGTTGGGTCAAAGCTTAACCAATGGTTTGGGTGCAGGCTCACACCCTGATGTGGGGCGTAAAGCAACTGAAGAGAGTGTTAGCGAAATATTAGAAATGCTAAGCGGCAAAACCAAAATGGTATTTGTAACCGCTGGTATGGGTGGTGGTACAGGCACCGGTGGTGGGCCAGAGTTGGCTAAGGCAGCAAAGGAAGCAGGTTATTTAACAGTGGGTATCGTAACATCTCCTTTTAAATTTGAGGGAAGAAGAAGATTGGCACAAGCCAAAGAGGGCATTGAGCGCATGCGCGAAAATGTTGATTGTATGATTGTAATTAGCAATGATAAATTGCGTGAATTGTATGGAGATTTGGGTATGAGTGAAGCCTTTGGCAAAGCAGATGATATTTTAACTAGGGCAGCAAAAGGCATATCAGAAATTATTACTGTACCTGGCTATATCAACGTGGATTTTGAAGATGTAAAGACAGTAATGAAAGACAGTGGTGTGGCCATTATGGGAGCAGGCACTGCAAGTGGACCAGATAGAGCAATTGACAGTGTAGTGGCAGCATTAGAGTCGCCATTATTAAGCGATAATAACATTAAAGGAGCAAAAAGCATCTTGTTAAATATAGCCTCAGGTATGATGGAAGCTACCATGGATGAAATAACCACCATTACCGATTATATATATGATGAGGTAGGTAGCGAAACCGATTTAATTTGGGGTAATTGTACGGATGAGAGCTTGGGAGATAGCCTAGTGGTAACACTAATTGCAACAGGCTTTAGTACCGACCAAAACAAGCCAGGACCAAAGATTACACCTTTAAATGCTACCATTAAAAGAACAGAGTTAAATACTGAATATAGCGAAACAGAAACTAGCACGGAGCCTTCATTAGTTAACCCAAAAAACGACTACCATGAGAGTGATAAAAATGAAGTTGAGCCAATTACATTCAATCTTAATGATCCCGAAAGCTTTCAGGATGAAACGACTGATGAAGCTGATGATAACAAGGCAACTGCAAATGATGAATTCTTTGTCATCAAATCAACTGATGAAGTAGAAGAAACTCCACCAGAGGAACCCGTATTTGCCAGTGAAGCAGAAAAAGAAATATTGCAGAAGAAAGCGCAAGAGCGTTATGAGCGATTGAAAATGATGAGCATGAAATTTAACAACAAAGAGAAAATTCAGGAGCTTGAAAAGGAGCCTGCTTTTATAAGACGCAAGGTAAACTTAGATAAGGTAAACCACTCAAGCGAAAGTGATGTAAGTCGCTATACATTAGGTGAAGCCATAGACTCAGAAAAGCCTGAAATCAAACGCAACAACAGCTTTTTACATGATAATGTAGATTAGCTTTCGACAATTGACTATTAAAAAAGGCTCTGCAATATTTGCAGAGCCTTTTTGTATTTGATTTTGTCGAGAACCTGTCCCTCTTTGGAGAGGTATGAAAATTAGTCAATATATGATTAACTAATTTTTAGGGAGCGGAATGAATAAAAATTTTAAAATCATCTTTCGATCTCTTTCAAAAGTGGAAAACAAGCAAGATGAAAAAAATTGAAATCCTAAAGGGAATAGTTTATTACAATGACTGAAAAAAAGTGTTTAAATCTTCAGCAGATGTTTTTGATAGATCAATGGTATACCTTAATCCCGCTTCAGGATCAATATCAATTGCACCGGAATACAATTCTTTGTCAATTACTGAAATAGTGAACACTGTCATTTCAACAGCAGGTAAATTTGAATAATCCAATACATTGTTGGTAAAGTTTGCACCATTAGACTTTGTTAAAGGGAATGCAGTATTGTTGTTTTTTAATACAATTGTGGTCTCGGTATTCATGTGGTTTAAATCTGCTTCCACTCCTTTAAACTCAAATTCATTGTAGTTTGTAGGTAAACTAAGTATTTCATCAATATTGCACCATGATAGGTAGCTCAACGATATTTTATAGGAATTGTTAGTTTGCAAGTCATCAAATGGAACGCCAATTTTTACACCTGTATTTGCTGCAAATAACCATTCTAGTTCATCACTGTCGTTTTCATCTCCAAATGCAGCAAACCAGGTCATTTGTCCTGTGCCTTGCGCAGGCACTGTATAGGTAATCTCCATTGAGTCTTTTATTTCCAAAACCTCTCCATTTTGGGTAGCGCCAATGTAAAACTCAGCTCCAGAGTTTAAAGGTTGGTTATTAAACCAAGGGTATGCACCCGTATAAATCATATCGGCTTTACTAAAAACCTCTAAAATTTTAAGCTCAACATTACCGGTAACCAATTGGCCACTTGCATTTACCAATACATTTGCAGGTACTTGTATCTGCGAACCATATTTAGCAGTTGTAGTGGTTAAGCCAATAGCTGCATCAAAAGTGAATCGCTCAACTTGCGGTTTATAGGTATCTAAAAACGCTTGTATGTTTTCGAATTGCTCCGTTTCAATTGCTGGATTGTCTTTTCCAACAACCGTTATCGCTTCTTTTTTACACGAAAAAGTAAGTACAATAAGCGCAAGACAGGATAAGTAGATTAATTTTTTCATAATTCTAAAATACTAGTTTTTACAACTGATTGTATGGAAATAGGGTTTTCTGCGATATATTTTACACAGTTGTGACAGAGGAGGTTATGGCTAGGTTAATCCATAAACCTAAAACCTATTGCACTAACTTCCAACCGAGCATGATTGCATTTTGGGCAAGGCATTTTTTCATAATCCCAAGCAGTAAACTCGGTTTTTTTATCATTTTATACACTTTTATAAGTAACAACTATTGTTAGAAATAATTATTTATAGTGTTGTAAATCAAAACAATACCTCTAATCACAATCAATAGTAGAAAATATATTGAGTAAATAACTAGGAATAGTCAAATCCCAAATCTATATTTGTACTCGTTATATTGAATTATAAATGGAGCAACTGAAATTAAAAGATATCGCTGAAATGAGCGCAGGTTTTTACAGAAAACCTGAAAGATTGGGTAATGTGCATTACATTCAAATGCGCGATATAGATAATGATGGAAAGATAAGAAACGATTTAAGGCCAACAGTTAATTGGGATAAGGAAAAGAATTTTTTAAATGAAAATGATGTATTGTTTAACGCAAAAGGTTCAAAAAATACTACCCTTGTATACAACGGAATTTATGAACGGGCCATTCCGTCATCAAGTTTTATTGTTTTAAAAAATATTGACAGGAAAATGGTTTTACCACAATACTTAGCATGGTTTTTAAATCATCAAAAATCACAAACTTGGTTTCAATTGCATGCAAAAGGTTCGGGCATACCTTCTTTAAGTAAAGCCTTGTTGAGTGAGTTTGAGGTGGATGTGCCAAATTTAAAAACGCAACAACAAATTGTTGAACTAAATCAACTTTGGATTAGTAAAAAGCAATTAACCACAAAAATTGTTGAGCTTAATGAAAAAGTGCTCAACCAAAAATTATTAAACGCTATTAAAAAATAAAAATGAGTAAAGTAGTAACTAAAGAAATGGTAAATAATACGGTATGGAAAGCCTGCGATACATTTCGTGGAGTAATTGACCCAAGCCAGTATAAAGACTATATACTTACCATGCTTTTTATTAAGTATGTAAGTGATGTACACAAAGAAAAAACAGAAGAGTACCTTGCCAAATATGATGGTGATGTAGAGCGCACCAAACGTGCCTTAAGTAAAGAACGTTTTGTGTTGCCTGATAATAGCAGTTTTGATGCGTTGTATAAAAAACGCAATGAGAAAAACATTGGCGAGCTCATTGATATTGCTTTGGCTGATTTAGAAGAAGCCAACCGCGAAAAGCTTAGCAGTGAAGATGGCTCGGGTATATTTAGAAACATATCATTTAACAGCAACAATTTAGGAGATACTAAAGAAAAGAATGAGCGACTGAAAAATTTGTTAACTGATTTTGATGAGTTGGATTTACAGCCTAAAAACTTAACGGATAACGATATTATTGGTGATGCTTATGAATACCTTATTGCCAACTTTGCCAGTGATGCAGGTAAAAAAGCGGGTGAGTTTTATACTCCGGCAGAAGTTAGTACGGTGGTTGCCAAGTTAACCAAAAGCCAATCGGGTGCGCGTATTTACGATCCTACTTGTGGCAGTGGCTCACTGCTAATTAAAGCGGCAAATGAAGTGGCTGATGGCAATTGTGCATTGTACGGACAAGAAGCCAATGGAAGCACTTGGGCTTTGGCAGTTATGAATATGTTTCTGCATGGGTTTGACAATGCCACAGTGCGTTGGGGCGACACCCTACGCAACCCAAAGCATTTGGAAAATGACGGCTTAATGAAGTTTGATACCGTAGTTGCCAATCCTCCTTTTTCGTTGGATAAATGGGGACAAGAAAATGCCGTAAGCGATAAGTACAATCGATTTTGGCGTGGTGTGCCACCCAAAAGCAAAGGCGATTGGGCATTTATTAGCCATATGATTGAAAGTGCTTACGAAAAAACAGGCAAGGTTGGTGTAGTAGTGCCGCATGGTGTGTTGTTTAGAGGCAGCAGTGAAGGCAAAATACGACAAAAGGCCATTGAAGAAAACTTGTTAGAAGCTGTTATTGGCTTGCCAGCCAATTTGTTTTTTGGCACAGGCATACCTGCTGCTATTTTAGTTTTTAATAAAGGCAAAGCCAGCAATAACAATGTATTGTTTATTGATGCAAGCCAACGTTTTGATAGCGGCAAAAACCAAAATAAGTTGAGGGATAAGGACATTGCTGACATGGTTGAAACCTATGAAAAATTTAATGCGGGCAAATTACAACCAGGTGTGGTTGAAGATAAGTACAGCTATGTGGCCACCATTGCCGAAATTGAGGAAAACGAATACAATTTGAACATACCCCGTTATGTTGATACGTTTGAAGAAGAGCCTGAAATTGATATACCTGCGGTGCAAGTTGAAATTGAAAACTTAGAGAAAGAGTTGGCAACGGTGCAAACAAAAATGGATGAATATTTAAAGGAGTTGAATTTCTAAAGAATTATCAATGAAAGAACTTTTAGAACAAATAGAAGCACTAAGTGCCGAATTACAAGAATTGCGACCATTAAGCAAAGACCAAGAACTGCGCATTATGCAAAAGTTTAGGTTAGATTGGAATTACCACAGCAATCATATTGAGGGCAACCAATTAAGTTATGGCGAAACAAAGGCCCTTATTCTTTTTGGAATAACTGCACAAGGCAAGCCCATGCGCGACCATTTAGAAATGCAAAGCCACAATGAGGCCTTAAAATATATTGAAGAAGTAGTAAAAGAAGAACGCCCATTAACGGAGCAATTTATAAGAGAGTTGCACAGTGCAATTTTAAAAGAACCTTATGAAGTAGATGCAATTACGGCTGAAGGCAAGCCAACCAAGCGAAAAATTAATTTAGGCCAATACAAAAGTGAGCCTAACCATGTAAAAACCAAAACTGGTGAAATTTTTCGTTTTGCTAGCCCAGAAGAAACACCTGCCAAAATGGAAGAGTTGATTGATTGGTTTAGAACTGAAAAAGAAAAGACGGAAACCAACGCATTCCTTCTGGCGGCTGAATTTCATTACCGCTTTGTGCGCATACACCCTTTTGATGATGGCAACGGCCGTATGGCGCGCATATTAATGAACTTTATTTTAATGCAAAACTACCTGCCACCAATTGTGGTGAAAACCGAAAACAAACAACAATATTTTAGTGCTTTAGAACAAGCAGATGCTGGCAGCTTAGAAACCCTTTTTAAGTTTTTGGGCAATGAGATGATTCATTCTCTTGAAATAATGATTAAAGGTGCTAAAGGAGAGAGCATTGAAGATCCTGATGACATTGACAAGAAAATAGCTTTAATGCAAAAAACAATTGATGAACTCCCTGCTGATGAAATAACAGTGTTAAAAAGCAAAGAGGCCATTAATCAGGTAGCAATGATGACATGGATACCTTTATTGGAAGAAGTTAATGAAAAACTGGAACCTATAAAAAAATGGTTTAGAACGTGTTTTTATGAATTGGCGACAGATTGGAAAGATGCTGACCCTATTGAAGAATTTACGGTTGACGTTTTAAATGAGAGATATATTAGTACAATTACTAGCGATACTGCAATAATGTATTTTTCAGTTATTCTTAATGGTTTTAAGAAAATGGAAACAGATAATGAAATAGGCCAATCTATCATAATAGAATTTTCTGAAAAATTTTATAACGTACAAGTAGACCGAGACTCAAATTCTTCCTACAGAAAGTATTATCATCAGCATTTGAACCAAGCCGAAATAAATCATGTTAAAGGCAAGTTTGTAGATGAATTATTAGAGCAAGTTTCAGAATTAGTAAACCCAAAAGAATCTGATAATGACTAACCCAACAACAACAAATCCCACATCCCACGTCCCACATCCCACTACCCAAAAAGGTTACAAAAAAACAAAATTGGGCTATTTGCCAGCAGAATGGGAATTTTGTCAATTGAAGTCTATTTTGAAAGTGAAACATGGTAAAAGTCAAAAGGATGTTTTGGACAAAAATGGTTCGTTTCCAATATTGGGTTCTGGTGGTGAAATGGGTCGAGCAAACGCTTTTCTATATGATAAACCTTCCGTTTTAATCGGAAGAAAAGGGACAATAGATAAGCCTCAGTTTATGGAAGAGCCTTTTTGGACTGTTGACACTTTGTTCTATACTGAAATCAATGAGATTGTTGCATTTCCACTATGGTTGTTCTTTCAATTTCAAACCATAAATTGGAAAAAGTACAATGAAGCATCTTCAATACCGAGTTTGAGCGCATCAACAATTTCATCAATAAAAATCCCACTCCCTCCGCTACCCGAACAGCACGCCATAGCCAACTGCCTAAGCACTTGGGATGATGGCATACAAAAATTAACACAATTAATAAAAGCCAAAGAAAAACGCCATAAAGGCCTTATGCAACAATTGCTAACAGGCAAAAAGCGGCTAACAAGTCCCGAAAACTTTCGGGATACTGGAGAGTGGCAAGAAGTAAGGTTGAGAGATGTTGCTAACTTTCGCAATGGCAAAGCGCATGAAAAATCTATTGTTGAAGATGGGGAATTTGTCGTTGTTAATTCAAAATTTATTTCTACTTCAGGTAAAGTAAGAAAATTCACAGGTGAATTAATTTGTCCACTAAAGAAAGGTGAAATTGCCATTGTAATGAGTGATATACCTAAGGGTAAGGCCTTGGCCAAGTGTTATTTTATCGAAAAAGAAGGTGCATATTCCTTAAATCAAAGAATTGGTGGTGTGTTCGCGGATAAGTGTTTTGGGCCATTTCTATATCAAATTCTAAATAGAAATAAATACTATTTGAGATTTGATGATGGTGTAAGCCAAACAAATTTAAGAAAAGATGAAGTTTTGGATTGTCCTTTGAGAATGCCAGAGTTAAAAGAACAAACCGCCATTGCTCAAGTCCTGCAAACTGCTGCCAATGAAATTGAGTTGTTGCAGCAAAAGCTACACCAATTGCAACAGCAAAAAAAGGGCTTAATGCAGCAATTGTTAACGGGTAAAAAAAGGTTAAAAATTTAGGTATGGTAACTATTAATGAGCTAAAGCAAATGCGCGAAAGTGAAGATGCTGTCGAGTTTAAGGCAGCTAAAACACAGTATTCCTTTAATTCAGATAAAAAAAGTGTAGTGGGATATAGTGTTGCTTTAGCCAATGAAGGTGGAGGTTTTTTAGTGCTTGGGATTGAAGATAAACATCCACATAATATTTGCGGCTCAAAAGCTTTCTTAGATGCTACAGGTAAATTGGAGCAAGATGTATATGATATTTTAAAGCTAAGAGTGAAATGCCATGAGTTGTTTGAAGGAGAAAAACGAGTTTTGGTAATTGAAGTACCTAAAAGGCCAGTTGGGAAAGTGCTGTATTTTAATGATGTGCCATTAATGCGCGTTGGTGATGCCCTTAAACGCATGAGTGCAGAGGTATATTTAAAAATCATACAGGAGCAAGAACCTGATTTTTCGGCTAAACCATGTGAGGCCATTTCACTTGCTGATTTAGATGATTCGGCTGTAAATAAATTAAAAATACTTTATGCTGATAGGCAAGAAAATAATCAGATTGCCGCTTTACCACTTCAACAATTATTAAGTGATTTAGGTTTGCAAAATGGCAGCACACTTAATTATGCAGCGTTAGTTTTATTGGGCAAGTCAGCAATAATTAATAAGATATTGCCGCAATGTAAAATTGTTTGGGAATATAGAGGCACTGAAAATCAAATTGAATATGACAATAAAGAAACCATTACAGCACCTCTCTTTTTAGGTATTGATAAAATTTGGGATTTAATAAACCAACCTGTAGCCAACAAACAGCACAACATACTGAATGGACCATACGCGCTAAGCATCCGTTATTTTGATAAAGAAGTAGTTCGTGAGGCATTACTAAATGCTATTGCCCACCGCGATTATACGGTAACAAGCGAAATTGTGGTTAAGCAATTTCCTGAAAAGTTGGTAATAACCAACCCTGGTGGTTTTCCTAAAGGAGTAAACTTGGGTAATTTGCTTACTGTAAACAGCACACCACGCAGTAGAACTATAACCGAAATTTTAGAGAAAACAGGTTTAGTGGAGCGCAGTGGGCAAGGGGTAGATAAAATTTACTATTATACTTTGCTTGATGGTAAACCAATACCCGATTATAGTAAGTCTGATATTAATCAAGTTGAACTCACTTTGTCAGCAAATTTGGAAGATGATGTTTTTACCATTTTTATTAGCAACTACTTAAGCGAAAATAATTTAGATACTTTGGGAGTTCATCAAATTATTGGGCTTTACAACATAAAAAATGGCAATTCAAATTTAGTTGAGCCGGCAATTATTGATGAACTGTTAAACTTAAAGTTTATCGAAAAGTCATCAACTTCATCTAAAGGTTATCTGCTTGCACCAGAGTATTATGCGTTAAACAATTCAAAGGGTAAAATTGGCAAACGTTACGTTTCGCGTAATGTAGAGTTGTTGGTTAATCAATTTACTGGTAATGTTAGCTTAAAAGTTGGTGAGCTTGCCAATAATGTAGAGGATGTTCTAAGTAGAAATCAAGTTAAGTTTTTATTACAAAAGCTTATTGAAGATGATATAGTTGATTTTGAAGGGAAACAAAGAGGAAGACGATATAGTATTAATTCTACTTTTCTAAATGCTGATGAAACTATAAACCTTTCGGGCATACTTAATATTCTTAAAACAAAGTATGACAAATAGTATTCTCCATAATTCACTTACTATTCTCCATAATGGTAATTATTCAGCTGTAAAGGCAACCGTTTTAATTCTCCATAAATATGCTATTCGTATTCATTTTAAAAATGCTGTTGCAAAATGCCTACTGGTAATCAGCAGCTTATCGGTAATTATCGGTAAAATTCAATTCTCCATATTATCGAACTTTTTCTCCATAACTGTAAATGCTGCGGGGAGTTCAATTCTCCATAAAACGAAAAAAAGCGCTATAAATAAAAAACCCCATCTCGTAGATGGGGCACATATCTTAAGGCAATATGAATGGAGTAAACTTGTTACCTGCCAAATCCTTTTCCCTCTGGGAAATGATGATGTAAAGATAAACCCATTTTTTGACTCAAGTATATACAAAATGTATAAAAACTATACAAATACTGATAAACATGTATACGAAAAGGGGCTTTTCTATACATGTTTCGACAATATGTATAGATATTTTAAAAACAATATAATTTCTACAAAATGAATAAACCTTCATTTAAAGAAGACCATATAAGCCAAATACCAGCATTGCAAATGCTAATTAAGTTAGGCTATATCTACATAACCCAAACTGAAGCTGAGCAATTAAGAGGTAGCAAAACCAGCAATGTAATTTTAGATAAAGTGCTGCGCGAGCAACTTAAAAGCATTAACAAGGTACAACTCTCATCAACCAGTTCAACCGAATTTTCTGACGGTAATATTGAAGCCGCCATTCGAAAAATTAAAGAGGTTGATATGGTTGAAGGATATATAAATGCTTCTGCAAAAATTTATAGCATGCTAACCATGGGCATTGCTTTGCCACAAACGGTAAATGGCAATACCAAAGATTTTACCATGCAATATATAGATTGGGAAAATTTTGGCAACAATAAATTTCATGTAGCTGAAGAGTTTAGTGTAATGCGCACAGGCAGCAAGCAAGAGTATAGACCTGATATTGTTTTGTTTGTTAATGGCATACCGCTTTGTGTTATTGAATGCAAGCGACCCGATATGAAAAAGCCAATAACGCAAGCCATATCGCAACATTTACGCAACCAACAAGAAGATGGTATTAGAAACTTGTTTAAATATTGCCAATTGCTTTTAAGCATTGCCGTTGATAAAGCTGGTTATGCCACTTTAGGTACTAAAGAAAAATTTTGGAGTAAGTGGAAAGAAAAGTTTAAAACTTCAAAAGAAAATGAGCGATATACCGAGCTTTTATACCGCTTAAAAAATGAACAGGTAGAAAGCAATGCCAGGCAAAAACTGTTTAGTGAGCGCTATGCCTACGTTAAAAATTATTTTGAAGAGTTAGATGCTGAAAATGTTTTGCCAACCTTGCAAGATGAGTATTTGCATGGCCTTTGTCGCCCTGAGCGTTTGCTCGATTTTGCACATAACTTTACGCTTTATGATGCAGGCATAAAAAAAGTGGCACGTTACCAACAGTTTTTTGCTGTAAAAAAAGCCATGGCCCAATTAAAACCAATTGAAGCTGGCAAGCGAAAAGGTGGTGTAATTTGGCATACACAAGGCAGCGGTAAATCGTTAACCATGGTAATGTTGGCACAAGCAATTGCATTGGAGCCGGCTATAGTAAATCCTAAAATAGTTTTAGTAACCGACCGTACCGATTTGGATGAACAAATAACAGAAACATTTAAAAAATGTGATACTCCAGTTTTAAATGCTAAAACTGGTAGCCATTTAGTGGAGTTGTTAAACAGCAGTAGTGATGCCGTTATAACCACCATTATAAACAAGTTTGAAACAGCAGTAAAAAAGATTAAAGGTAAATTGGAAAATCCCGACATATTTGTTTTGGTTGATGAAGGCCACCGAACTCAACATGGTACGTTTAATATTGAAATGCAAAAAACCTTGCCCAATGCCTGCTTTATTGCATTTACCGGAACTCCATTGTTTAAAAAAGATAAGAGCACTTTAACACGTTTTGGTATCCTAATAGATACTTATACGGTTGACATGGCTGTAAAGGATAAGGCCGTTGTTCCATTAATTTATGAAGGTCGCCATGCAAAGCAGCAGGTAAATGAAAGTCCACTCGATACATTTTTCGCCAACATTTCGGAACCACTTACCCAATATGAAAAAGCTGATTTAAAGAAAAAATTTAGCCGAGCCGATCAATTAAATATTGCAGAGCAGAAAATATTGGCCAATGCCTGGGATATTTCAAAACATTACCGAGATAACTTTCAGACCAAAACACCATTTAAAGGGCAGTTGGTTTGCCAAAATAAAGATGCCGCCTTAAAGTATAAAAAGTATTTAGATGAAATTGGTTTGGTAAGCTCCGAGTTATTGATTTCACCACCCGACACAAGAGAAGGGGAAGAGAGTGCTTATGGTGAGCGCAGCGATTTGGTTAATACATTTTGGAAAAAAATGATGGATGAGCATGGTTCGCCAAAAAAGTATCAGAAAAATTTAATTAGCCGCTATAAAAATCAAGAAGCACCTGAAATTATAATTGTGGTTGACAAGTTGTTAACTGGTTTTGATGCGCCAATTAATACCGTTTTATACTTAACACGTAAATTAAAAGGCCATACTTTGCTGCAAGCCATTGCAAGGGTTAATCGTATTCATCCTGATAAGTTGTATGGTTATGTAATTGACTACTATGGAGTAATTAGTGAGCTAGATGATGCGTTGGAAACCTATACCGATTTTGAAAGCTTTGACGCCAATGATTTGGAAGGCACCTTAGTTAAAATTTCTGATGAGATTAAAAAATTGCCACAAGCACATTCAGAATTATTGGAGTTGTTTAAAACCATTGAAAATAAGTTAGATGCAGAAGCATATCAGCAGCTATTGCGAGATGAGGCATTAAGAGCAAAGTTTTATGACAAGTATAGAGCCTTTGGTCATATTTTAAAATTGGCTTTATCGTCAATTGAGTTTCACAACAACACTGCTGAAAAAAATATAAAAGATTATAAAATTGATTTGTCATTTTTCTCGAAATTGAGAACAGCAGTAAGTCAACGTTACTCTGATAGTGTTGACTATAGAAAGTATGAAGGGCAAATTCAAAAATTAATTGATACACATATACCAGCTGAGCAAGTGGAAGTAATTACCGAATTGGTTGAGATATTTGATAAAGATGCATTTCAGGATGAAGTTGAAAATACAATTGGCACAGCAGCCAAAGCGGATAAGATAAGATCAAGAACAGCAATGCATATCAGCCAAAAAATGGATGATGATGAGGCTTTTTACAAGCGTTTTTCGCAAATGTTAAATGATACGATAAAGGCATTTGAAGAAAGAAGAATTAGTGAATTGGAATACTTAAACAAAACCAAAGAAATAATGAACAAGGTGTTGTTAAAGCAAGATGATGAAGTACCTGAAGCAATAGCAAACAATGAGAGTGCACGCGCATATTTTGGTATACTAAAACTGTCGCTTGTAGAAACAAAAGTTGATTCAGTGGATGAAATTGCCTTAAATGTAGCTGTTGAGGCGGACAAGATAATTCATGACCTAAAGGAAGTGGATTGGCCAAGTAAGGTTGATGTTTGTAAAAAGATGGTGTTTAATATTGGTGAATTCATATTGGATGAAATTTGCAAACCTTATGATTTAAAACTGTCGTTTACCGAAATTGATGACATTGCTGAAAAGATTATTGAAAACGCTAAAAGAAGGGCTTGATGAAATGCAGTTTGCAGTTTGGTTCAGAAACTATTGATTACGTGCTTACATTTTCCAATAGAAAAACCTTAGGTATATCGGTAAGTCCTGATTTAAGCATACAAGTAAAAGCTCCTGAAAATGCCAACCCTAAAAAGGTGAAGGAAAAGGTAAAAGCAAAAGCACCGTGGATTTTAAAGCAGAAGAGTCATTTTTTATACTACCACCCTTTAAGCACAAAAAAGAAATTTGTTAGTGGCGAAACTCATTTGTATTTGGGTAGGCAATACCAGCTAAAAATTATAAAAAGCAATTACAATGAAGTAAAGTTTGATGGAAGGTATTTTATGGTGCAATGCAAGTCGAAAGCTCAAGTTGAAAAGCTGATTACCGATTGGTATAAGTTTAGAGCTAAAACAAAGTTTGCCGAAATAGCAGAACCATTAATATATCGCTTTGCAAAGCATAAGGTGGCTCCAAAAAACCTTTACATCAAAGCAATGAAATACCGCTGGGGCAGTTGCACTGCAAAAGGCAACTTAATTTTAAATCCTGAGTTGATCAAAGCCCCTAAGCCTTGCATTGAATATGTTATAGTGCACGAGCTGTGCCATTTGGTGCACCGCAACCACAACAAAAAGTTTTTTGAGTTGCAAGAAAAAGAAATGCCCGATTGGGAAAAGTGGAAGAATAAGTTGGAGTTGTTGTTGGCTTAGCCTATAAATTTATCTACATCATACTTGGCCTCCAATATCGCTTCTATCTGTTTTTCCATGCTTTCGGCAGTAACTTCATCATTAATATTTACCTTACTATCATATTCATTATTGGCAGCAACATCATTAAAAGTGGTTATAAATTTTTTGAGGTATCCAAACAATTTTTTCAGTTGTACCACTTCAAGCGATTGCGTTAAATATGGGAAAAATACTTGAACCTTATTTTCAAAATTAATAACTTGATTTTTGTATAGCTTTCTATAGCTTAACGAGTTAATACGATCAACTCTACCAGTACGTTGCTGCATATCGCTAGGGTTATAAGCTACACCATAGTGATAAACGTTTTGGCAAAAAGTATGTAAGTCTTCACCTTCACGCAACACATCCGTGCTAATTAAAGCATAAGGATAGCCGGGCATTCTAAACTGCTTAGCTACTTTTGATTTGTCATTATTTTTCTGGCCATTTATCTCAAAAACGGGTTCAACATTTCTTAGCAATTGGGTAATGGGTTTTGCGTATTTGCTAATTGTTCTAGGATTTAAAATTTCATTTTCGGTATTAATGTTGTTAAAATTATTTTCTTTAATAATTTCAAAATTTTGAATAGCAGATTTGGTTTCATTTAATACTGTTTCGAATGGACTACCTTCAGCCGTAAGTAATTCAATAAAAATTTGGTTATAAGTCTTGTTGGTATTTTTGGCAATTAAATCGGCCAAGTACCCACATAAAAGTCCGCTGCCGTTTCGGTATTGTTGCATTAAAATGGCTTCAAGCAATTCTAAATTATCTATTAGCAGGTTAATGTTATATTGGTATTTTTCTATAAAGCAGGTTATTAACTTATGGCAATGCATAATAAGTAATTGAGTTAAAAAAGTTGTTTCATTTATTTCTTTGTTGTAAGCATCTGAGGTGATGTTTGTCGGCTGAATTTCAACTGCTCTAAACAAGCTCCTGTACGCTTTTTGGCTAAGGGCAAATTCAATAACGGTTCTTGAATTGTTGGGTTTTTTGTTATCAATTAAAAAATTGAGATTGTTTTGATTTAATTGGCTGGCAATAATTGGAGCACATTTTTCAAACAATTTTTTAAAATTGAATTCAAACCAGTTGTTGCGTTGCATCTTTTGCCGGTAGGTTTTGCAAATCCCCTTAGACGTAAAAATTTTCTTAAAATAATAATCGAATTGGCTGCTGTCGTCATCATCTTCCGCTGTTTGTAAATCAACACTTTCATACTCTTCAATAATTTTGTTTATTACGGGTAAATCTTCATGCTTATAAAAGTTAATTCTATTACAGTTAATAAATTCAATAGTCCATGCCGTAAAATCGATTTCACTTTTATTATCGTTAAATGCATTAAAGCAAATGTTTGCAAATTGCTCTTTGTTTATGTTTTTTTCCGCTAATAATTTTTGAACTTCACTTTTGTGGTAAAGCGTATTTTCGAAAAAATTTGGTAACTCATCTATTATATTTTTTTGGGTATGAAGTTTTATTAAGTTATTAATTTGAGTGGCTACAGCGCTCGATCTGTATTTTATGAGGATGTACGCCAATTGTCCATCAATAACTATTTCTTGTTCATATTTTAATAAAAGTCGTTTAGCAAGTTCGGTTGAGGTAGCAATGCGCCTAACAAATATCAGCGATTTTTCGCCTTGTTCAATTTGTTCAATTAAGGCAGTTACTAATTTGCTTTGTTTAGGGTGAGGTGGTAACTGGCCAAATTTGTCTTCATAGGTGTTAAACAATTTAGCTATCACATCAGCATCTTCACTTTCATTGGTTTTGGCATTTTTCTCTTCATACTCTTTGTACTGTTCTTGCTGCTCTTGTTTTAGTTTTCTTGTATTTAAATCGCTTTGGTAAGTTTCAAATCCTGCAAGCATGCCTAACTCAAACGATTTGTTGTTTTTTTGGTTAAGGTGTTTAATGCTTTTGTACTGTAATAGTTTCCACAATAAGCCTTCAATGCCTGGTTTTAGTTTTAAGTAGTCTGCATTTTCAATTTTGGTTACATTGCCTTTGCGGTGCTCATGCTGCACTTTGTTTCGGGTAATTACCTCACCATTTAATTTATAGGTTAGGTTGCCTCTAATTAAAAACTGGTTCAGCTTGTGTTCTATATCTTCTTCACTTTTTGTAAGGGTTAGCACGTGCTTTTTTGCAAAACAACTTAACTGTTTTTTTATTTCAGATAAACTGCGGTTTTTAGGTGTGGCCGAAAGGCAAATTACTTTGTTAACCAAAGGGAATTGCATAGCACTGTAAAGTTCGGGAAAGTTGTTTTTTACATTCGGCAAATTTTTTGCACCTAAAAACCTTGTAGTGGTTTCATTGCGTTGCGATTGCCAATCTCCACCATCAATATCAGGTCCGTATTTATAATTATGCGCTTCATCAACTACTAAGCAGTTAATTTTTGGAAAGTGGGCGTTGAGCATGCAAGCTATTAAGTTTCGCAGGTTTCTTTTTTCTATAAAATTGTCTTTTTTTAAAGTAAACCAACCTCTATCCCAAGCTTTTTGTAACTGGCTTTCAATGGCGTCATATTCATTACAATTCAATCTTTCTAATAATGTATTCCATATTTCTGTTTTGGTTTTTCCTTTTGGCAAAAGGTTGCTAAAGGAGGAAGTTCTATATATCTCAATTGGTTCATAAGTTGACTTTAGCGTTAACTTATCATTTAGGCAAGCATTGCTTAAAGCGCTATTTACTTTTTGCTTGTTTCCCAAATAATTTGTTTTAGCAAACTTGCTCAATTCATCTTGCCATTTATACTGTAAGTTCTGTTTTGGTACCAATATTAAATCATTGCGTTTGGGACTTTTACTTAAATGCCTAAAAAGGGTAAGTATTCCCATGGCAATATAGGTTTTGCCCAAGCCAACTTCATCAGCAATGTAAAGCACATTATTTTTGGGTTGCTTTAAAAAATTGTAGCCTTTACAAATTACTTTTAATTGCCTATTGGCTATGGCCTCATCAATAAATTCATTTGTTTTTAAGTTTAATATTTTTTGAGCTTCTGTAAGGGTTATCATAGTCTTTTAATTAGCCATTTTTTTTGTTGCTCATTAATTTGCTCCAATTCTATTTCACCTATTAATTGTTTTATTTCGGCTTGTTTTTCTTTTAATCTCCTAATAAAATCTGGCCAGTCTTTTCTTACCGATCTTTTATCTTTAAAACGCCACTTACGGGCTGTTTGGTAAAAATTCTTGTTAATTAATTGTAGTGTAAACCAAGAAAAATCATTGTCTATTGCATGGGTGGTGCCTTCATCTTTTGTTAAAAGTTGCTCAATGTATGTTGGCAAGGTGTCAAATTCTAAGGTAGTTAAATAGTATTTAATCAGGTTATACTTTTTTGTCCAATCCTCCTCATAAGGCAAGTTTTCAACAAAAAGGTGTTTTTCTAAATTTGTTAAATAAACAAAGTGTTGTGCTTGCTCATTTAATATTGATCTTTCAATAGCTACTTCTTTTTTAACCGTCATATCATCATTATAGTGTCGGTTAATCAATTCCATTAAATGGTCATCAAAATTTAAACTGTGCTTAATTTCAAATCGCCAAAACTTTAAAATGTTATTGGCGGTTAATTTAAATGGTAAAGGTTTGTTACCAATTTCTTCATTTAAAATGTAGTAGGTAAAAACAGCATTTGTGGTTGTGCATTTTACTTTAATTATTCCTGTTTTGGCAATAGATTTTAATATATCATTTGAAAGGTGTTGTTTCTTTCTGGTAACAAAAGTCTTTTCTCCAAAGTAAGGGTCAGAAAAAACATATTGCTTTGGGCTAAAACGGTGTGGGCAGGCTAAAGTAAAGGTTTTGGTTTTCCAGTTAACGGTAAAGGTAAATTCAGGAGCATTGCGGTTAATAATCGTATCTTCTAATGGAGGGTCATCTTCAAGGCTGCTGGATGCAATAAATGTAAATTGCTTTTCATATATGTTTCTTATGGGTTTTAACCAATTGTTCTGTTTGTGGTATTCAATTTTTATTGTGGAGAGCTCAATGTTGGCTTCATTATTTTCCTCATTAAATTTTCGCCAAGCGGGCTTGGTAAAATTGTGCGAACCAATAATGGTAATGGTTTTGTTTTGGCCATACAACCTGTAAGCTTTGGCGTGTAAATTTCTATTGGCTTTGTTAAGCTCTGTATTATTAAAATTGCACCATAACGCTTGGTTGTTTAATGTGCTGTTAAAGGCTTCTTCACTAACTGTAACTTCATTGTGTCGTGTTTTGGGCAATAGACAATGCACTGTTTTTATTTGGCAATCTATGTGTAAAAAATCGATTAATTCACTATTGTTACTGTGGTAAGGGGCAATCACTTCAATTTTATTAATACCATATTTTTGCGATAGTTTTTTTACACACTTTTTGAATGATTCATTAATAGAGCAGGTATAGTTTTGGCTTATTGGGAAATAAGATTGTAACTTATTAATTGCATTACCTGCTTTATTGCCAAACTTGTTTTTTGGTTCTTTTTTAATGCTAAAGCACTCAATGTTATTGCACCAACCACTAGGGGTAACATTGCCTGAACCTGTGCATGTTATTACATTTTTATCGGTTTCAATTAACAATAGTTTTGGATGAAAATTTGTAATGGCATTTGGTTTAGCAGGCGTTTTAATCGGAAAAACGTTATAGTCTAACTTTGGGCCTTTAGTAGCACTTTTGGCAAAAAAGTCGCAATAAACCGTTATTGGCGGTAATCCACTATCCTTTTTTAAACTGCGCCAAAGCAATAGGTTGTGAATTTCATTATTAGTAAACTCTTTATCGGCACTTACAAATAAGGGCATTATGTAGTTTTCAAAAAAAGTTGGGTCAAAGTTGAAGGTGTAAACTTCAACCCTAACTACTTTTTCATTGTTAATAGCATCTGCAATGGCATTGTACAATATTTGTAGCTCGGTATTCATTTATTTAGTTGCTGGTAAAGCCTAATGTAGCTGTGTAAAAAATAGTTATAAACCATGTGCACGTTAGGTTCATAATTTGTTTGCGAAATAGAGCCGCTGTTAAAATCCATTTTCAATAGGTTGTTTTCCCAAACAAGCCAAGGCAGGCCATGCCTGTTTTTAGCTATGGCGGCATTTCTAACAACTATTTGCTCTATAATTTTAATAGTGTTTTTTGTATTTGGGTTAATACTTACTTCTTCAATTATATCGGTGTGTTGAAATTTTAATTGATTTAAATGAGTACAAATTTTATTAACCAAATCATCTTCTTTCAATGCCTTTTTCGTCCATACGGTTTTGTGCTGCAAGTAGCTGAATAAAATAGAAATTGGTCCAATTACACTTTCAACTTCTAATATTTGTGAAATAGGTTTGTTTAAAGTTTCGTGGTTTACTAGAAATTCAAAAACGCGTTTAGACTTATTTGGATCTAAATGACCTTGAAACTCAACCATTTTTTTACCTACCGCGCCATTATACTCATCTTCTAACAAATAGTTTTTAAGTATGCTTAAAATTTGGTAATTATTAAGCGCATCATCAAGCGTTTTATAATATTCTTTAAGTTCACTTTTTTTAATCCAAAAAGCAGTTTGATTTAAATTCGATTTAAAATATTTCGCCTTGGATGTTAGCTGCGCATTCTGTTCAATTAATTTATCAAGCGCATTATTTAGGTTCTCATCTTCATTAATTTCCATTGCCTTAAATGGGCTGCCATAGTTGCCCCAAATACCTGAGCTTTTTTGTTTGGTTAAAATTGGGTTGTCTTTTCCAATTTTTATTTCATTAGCGCTATGCTCATATTCTTTTCTTACTTTATCAATGCCATTAAATCCATTGTTTTTGTTCCTATCATAACGGGCATAAGCCAGTAACTGCTCAAAATTTAAAAACCAATTGGAAAAATCTTCCTGATTATTTAAGTGTAGCTTTTGCCTATACCTGTAAGCCAATGCCAAAACTATATAGTCGGTTATATTGTTTGCTACGGTTGTAATATGCGGAAACAACTTTCTACCATAGCGTTGCCATATAGTTTGGAAACCTAAAGGGTCTCGCGAACCTTTTATTTGGTAATTAGAATCTTGGGCTGTGAAGAATAAATTATTCATAAATGGTAATCTACCGCTTCCCTTCCTCTTGCATCAACTCATTAAAACGCTCCCAACTTATTGAAAATGGTGCATCATAACTAAAGCCACTAGGTCGCCAATCAAGTGCTCCCCGGCTAACGCTTAAAGTTCCTAATAAGGTCTCATCAGATTTTACATTAATTACTAAATCGGTGTTTTGAATTTCAACTTGTGGTAAGTCTACTAAAATGTCATGTATAGGCATGGTATTAATTTTTGCTTGGTTGAATATCGTTAATTGAAGATGATTTGCGAAAGATTATACATCAAAAATAATGGTGAAACTCCCTTCAACAAGTATTAAAACTTAGGTTTTGAATCAACCCACTTTTGATGTCGTTTAAACCATATATTGCTTGACCTACCTAGTTTACCTGCTTGCCTTGGATGGCATAGGGGTAAAACTTGATATTCATTACCGTCAATTTTGAGCTCATGTAGTTTGCCGTAATCGCTATCATGTTTTACAAAATCGGTTAATTTGGAATATTGGGGCGCAAAGTGTTTCAACCACTTTTGAATAGGTAGGTCACCGAGTAATACTATTTTAGATGATTTAGACTGTTTAATCTCATCTAAAATTTCAATGGCTCTATCCTTACTGTTTAACTCCGTTTTTTTGAACGTTGGTATGGTAACATCATTCAGCTTATTTTTTGCTTTTATAGGATTGTAAGCTCGGTCAATTGCTTTTTGCTGACCATTATTGATACGAGTTTCGGGCAACAAATCACTTAACCAACAGTCAGCTCTATTTAAGCCAAGTGGTTTAATATATAAATCATCTAATGCTTTGCCTGACGGTCCATTAAATTGCACATGCGCCGGAACTAGTTTACCCAAAGCTGCGGGTATTTTAATTTTAGCAATTATTTTTTCAGCATTTTCGCCTTTCCAAAATATTTCGGGTTCGCTTGCAACTGCCAAAGCCTTCACTTTTTCTTTTCCATCTGCTCCAATCCATTTGGCATGAACTGCACTAGCATAAACGCCTAGTATGAATAAATCTTTTGGTGATTTGTTTTTTTGAGTTACGGGCTTTAAACTTTGCCCAAAGGGGTATAACATATAGATTTGGTTTAGGGTAAATAAAAATTAAACAACTTAAGGTATTTATTAAGTGTAAAAGAAACTTGCGAGATCTGTTATTGTCGAGCTCGTCTATTTGATTGGCATGGTAGTAGATTTTGGCTGAATATCGATAATTTAGTTTGATTTTCAAAAGATTATATCATAAAATTAATTGGGGTAAAAGCATTGTACGTGCGTTTACCCTATTGTCTGTAATTCACACAACAAAAATGGATGGTCGCTTAATTTACCTACTTCCAATATTTGATAATTGGTTTTAAAATGTTGGCTGTGTAATATGTGTTGTACGGTTTGATCTTCCTTTTCAGTTGGCCAATTAAAGTTTGTTTTTTGTTTTAGTGCTGCCAATCCATTATGGGCAGAAGCATTATAGCTCATGTCGTGCCTGCAATTATAATCTCCACATGCTATAAAACAATCGTTACTTAGTTTTTCAATTTCTTGCAGTTGTTGCTGCATTCTGTCTTTAAAAGTGAAGCTGCTCCACTTTGCCCAGCGATCTTTAATTGTAAACACTTGGCCTAATATTTTAACTGTTTGGTTGTTGTATTCTACTGCGCCAATTACACTATTAATAGGTTCATCAGTTTCAATTTTCTGTATAGGCAGCTTGCTGTATATGCCTACTTGGTGATATTTGCTGGGTGCATCATAGTTTCTGGTTTTATTCAAAAAAGGCAACTCATTACAAAAAATGGAATTGTATCTATTGGATTGTAAAGCAACATTAACCTCAGTTAACACCAACACATCACAATCTTGCTCAGTAATAATTTCTGCTATGCGGTTAGACCGTTTGGTTTTAATAGCAGGACAGTCAATATTCCAAACACCTAGTTTCATGGTTTTTTATAATTTGCTTTCCAATTTTTATCTTTTCGTGCTTCCCATATTTCAGCTATCACATTTCCAATTTTTTTAAATTCGGCAACATCAAATTCATCCGTTTTGGCATTGTTGCACCAGTGACACGCTAATCCAACATTGTCAGGCGTGTATTCAAAGTTAGGGTGATAACGTTCAATTTCTAAGCTCCAACCACGGTTTCGCTTTTTAAATATTTTAAAATTCATGCTCAGCTCCTCTAACTTTTCAATGGTTATTTTACAATAGCAGCATGCTAATTCAGAGATACATTCTTGAAAATTGAGTGCCTGAAACATCTTTTTGTAATCCACAAGGCAATCTGCTTTTAAATCTTCATTTTCTAACTCAAAACCTTTCATTCGGGTGTAAATGGTATTCACATCTATATCCAAAATCTTGTCATGACTTTCTATTTGGCAATAAAAAGCACAGTAGCTATCTATCACGTTTATATCTTCAACCTTGTCATTGCTTAAGTCAAATTTTTGGAATGCTTCAACATCTACATTTTGATTCTGTTGAAAAGCCAGCCAATATTTAAAAAACATCCATTTTGTATTAAAACTTGCTTTAGCTTTTGACTTTATCTTTTTAATATAATTTTCTTTTGAAGCCATAATTTGCTCTTTACATTTTGGAGTTTTTTGAATATAGTAAATGAATTCAACTATTTAAAGTTTTAAGTTGTAATCAATCACTCCTTCACATTCCAGCTAATACAATTTAGCACTCCACCATCACGCGCAATTTCGGTGCTCAAGACAGGTATTATTTCGTAGTTGCGATAAACATCTTTGAAAAATTTGAGTGCAACTTTATCCATAGCGTGGTTAAATACAGGTACAAAAATTTTATCGCCAATATGCAAATAGTTAAGGTAGCAGCCAACCGCATTAACGGGCCACTCTTCTAAAAACAAGGGTGGTGTGGTTATAATTTCGTGAGATTTAATATTGTTTATACAGGCAAATGTATTGGCTACATAATGATGCTCATAAACTGATATATTGCTTACAACAAGTGTTTCATCATCCATGAAGCGAATAAATCCATCAATATGTCCGGTCATTTCATCTTCCATTTGTGGCATAATCATTATGTTGGCAATGTCTAAGGTATCGTAAAGTTCTTGTACTATGTTATCGCATCCTTTTTTGTAATTGTCATAAATTACTCGAGTAGAAACTATGGCTGCATCACTACCATATACTATTGATCCACCATCTAATATCAACTCCGATAAATCGTAATTTAGTTTTAAGGCATTACAAACATCTATTGGTTGGGTTAAGTAATCTTTAACTCTTTTTTCCTGTAAGTAGGAAGGGTTATAATCAAAAGAAATGTAATCAATAAGAGGATGAATTACTTCAACCAATTCGTTTCTATAACATTGCATAGGCATAAAATCGTAACACCAAATGTCTTTGGTGTGGGGTAGCCAGTCAACATCAATGTTGTGTTCAGCTAAAATTTTTAGAAATCGCTTGGCAAATGTTGGATACCATTTTTTTAGCAATGGCGAAAGGTAAAGTTTATTGGTTTCCCAGTCGGGTACGAGCATAACAGGTGTTTGATAGCAAACTTACTTTGGGTGAGCGCATTGTATTTGCGTTTAACTATATAATGGTAGGTCAATCAACCACCTGCTCACCCCGAATACTAAAATCTTTTCAGCTCAAATTAAAAATATTCAATTTCAAACTTGTCATTTTCTACTGTTCCGATAAATGGTTTAGCTCCATGTGCTAAAAGTAGTTTTTCAATTTTATGGTATGTTTCGTCTTTGGTTTTAAAACACCATCCATCAGTTTGGAATTCACAAAGCAGTGCTTCAAAATGTTGAGGTGTATTAAAATAGGGCAGATAATTTGGGTCGGCACCATTTTTCAATAGAAACTCAACCAATAATAGCAACCGACTGCTAACTGCAATTTGCAAGGCATTGAGGCCTATGTAGTCGTACTTTTTATCGTTGTCAGGTGCATCTTTTTCAAAACCAACTAGGTTAATGTTAGCTCCTTGTTTTAATAAATACTGTATGGCTTGTATAGCATAGTTGCTCCATAAGGCTACCTGATCATCATTATTTGAATACTTCAAATAATCATCAAAATCATCATATGGTATACCTTCTGAATGGTCGTTTTTAATAAATTCCCCACCACAATACCTGCTATCGTCCAAATTCATAACATGTTGTACTACTTGAGTAATAGGTGTTTGACCTTCTGCATTTATCGCATTAACATCAATGCCATTTTTTACTTGCCTTTTAATATTGTGCAGCGCAAAGCAACTTTCATCATCTGCCCAAAAGCAGAATCCTTTTAAATGATTAGGGTTGTAGTGTTGTATATTTTCAAGCATAAAATTCTTCCGAAATATTAATTTCAACACGCTCCCAATCTGGTGCATTGAGATTAACCGCCATTAATGTTGCCTTAATGTTGTGTTTCAAAGCTAGTTTGGTGTTTAATATTGCGTTGTGTTCAGCAGGTAGATAGCCCAATTTAATTTGCTTGTAATAAACGGCTATTGCAAAAGGATCATATTCGTTTTCGGGTTCACGTATTAATTGTAGCGGCTGATTGGGTTTAAAATATTGCTCGTGCTTTTTCCCTTTATGGTATTGGTAACCGCGAATAAAACAGGTGAAAATTACATCCTTTTTTATTGGAAGTACTGTTGGAGTTTTCCCAAAAACCATTGAACCTGCTAAAGCACCCAATGTTGCCAAAAAATCTTTGCGTTTCATAACTGCAAAATATGGTGGCTAAACGCATTGTATTTACGTTCTGTAAAACTTCAACTTCAAAGAAAGAAACTTCAACTTCAATGACTTTTAGGTTTAAACCACAAGTTGGATAGTGTTACTTATATATTTCGTTAAGTTCTAATTTTTTAATCCGTGAGCGAATGGCGCCTGTAGTTCGGCCAAAGTGCATTGCCATTTGCTTTGTGCTATTGTTTTCACAAAACATTTCAGTTAACTCATTATCAAGCTCATCCGTCCACGGCATATAGGCTTTTTTGTGATTGGTTCTTATAGTTTCAACTGAGTAGGCTTTTGTGGTTGCTTGAGTAGAGGCTTTTGGCTTTACTTTTGGCTTATTATAAAACTGCTGGTTGTGTTGCTCATAACTTTTATTGTTAAAAACTACAATTTGGTTACTTGGTTCAAAACCTTTAGGGAGTAAACTTTGCGGAATGAAAATTTTGCTTTTTGCTCGACTAACCGCTACGTAAAGCAAATTAATTTCTTCATTTAGTTTGTTACGCTCCAGTTCATTTGGTTTTTCTTTTTGCGCGGCAAACTCAATTAGCTTGGCTTCATTAATAAAATCTTCAGCTAGTTGAACGGTATCATATTCCATGCCTTTTGCTTTGTGTACGGTGGTAAAAATCACTTCTGCACTGCTCCGGTTTTCATCACCATTAACATGCAGTTTTTTAATTTTTTTAATAAGTGATGGTATTTTATTGCCATATTCATTTACCACTTCAACCATTAGATTTAACTGTACATCAGCCGTTTTATCAATGTAATCTTCAAGGGCATCCATATCTGCCATTTTCTTAATAAGTTGATCTTTAACCAGCCATTTTTTACCGTTATAAAGATTTAATACGTCATATAATGAAGCGCCATCATCTGCATAGGTGTAAGAGTTTATGTTGCCCTCAAAGTATAGATTTTTAACGCTTTCGTTTTCAACCACCATTTCAATAGCTTTAACCAATAAGCCCAAATTGGTGCGGGCAATAACGGCTTTGCTTTTTGCAGTTGTGCTGTTGCCAGCACCTTTTACAGTAGTTGCAATGTTTTTACCAATATGTTTTTTTAGTGTTAAAATTGCGTTTGATAAATTGGCCAAATTTTGGTTAAATCTAAAACTGGTGGTAAGGGTAAGTTGATTAAAATCAACTTGGTTAAGTGAGTTTATAGCATAGCGCCAGCTATATATTTGTTGGTGGCTGTCGCCCACAATTACCTTAATTGCGTTTTGTTTTAAAAATACGTCAAGCATGGCAGGTGATGCATCTTGCCCTTCATCAAAAAGTATAGTGTGGTAATTTAGCTGAGGATTGGCTAGTTGAAATTTTTTAAGGTAAAAATCGTGGGTAATTTCAATTTCACCACTGTTCATTTTTGCCAACAACGCTCGAGTTTGCTTAAAAATATAGCTGTAAAAACTTTTTGCAAAGGTCTTGGCTTTTTCATCACTTATAACATCAAGGTAGTTTAGCTCTTCAACTTTTTGTGCTGTGCTATTGCAAAAGTAGGCTATAAAATTATTGATGTGGTTAGCTATAATATACTCTGCGTGTTGCTCGCCATTGCCTGTTAAACCCAATATTTCAACAATTTCGTAGGTTTTATAACCATTGGATTTAATGATGTAGTTGTGTTTGCGTACAATATGTTTAAAGGCTAATGAATGTGCTGTTTCAACTTTTACATTGGCAAGACTGGCTTGTTTAAACTTACTTAACGCTTCTGTTTTAACCGATTTGTTAAAGGCCAAATACAATATTTTTGTGGTTTTTGGTTGGGCTTTTGCATAGGCAATTAGTGTGGTTGTTTTGCCCGAACCTGCAACAGCATTAATTTTTATATTGCCCTTGGCATTAATTATTTTTAATTGTTGGGTTGTGGGTTTCAAGGTTTAAATTGAGTTTATTGATTGTTGTAAAGTTAGGATTTTGGATTAAAATTTCAACTTCAAAGAAGAGTACCTCTAATGCACAAAGAAACCTCAACTTCAAAGGTTTTAACTACAAGCATAAGTTTAAAACTAACTTTTTAAAGTTTAGTCTTTTGATTTTTCAACTAAATGATATCCTCCAGTTTTGGGCGAATCACCCTCAAATTCAATAATACAAGCATCACGTAATTGCTTAAAATATCGCTCAACGGTACGTTCGGTTACTTTTAGTTTTGTAGCTTTAAAGTAGTAAGGAATTCTTTGCCCAGGATTTTGCGAAATGGCTTTTAGTATGGCTTTAAATTTTCCTTTAATGGCGGGGGTTTTATCCGAAAAAATGATATCAATTACACCGACATTTACACCGACATTTACACCGACATTTACACCGACATTTACACCGACATTTGTCGGTGTAGAAATGATGGTTTTAAAGGTGTTGCCCTCAGAAAATGTGGCTTTAGTTTTGCCCGAATATTCTTTTACAAAACGGTTAATGTTTAGTATGCCCGAGCCTAACTCATCAACCCTGCCCAATTGAATAAAAAATTTGGCAATGGTTGGGTTTTTAGGAAATGGAGAAAAGTTATTTTTAGCTATAGGTCCTTTGCCGTTGGGTATATTGGCATTTTCAGTTTCAACCCTGTTTTTGTAAATAATAAGTTTTGAGGGAAAGGCATTGGTAAATTCTTGGTGCACTACTAAGTTGCCTATTAGTTCTCGAAATATGGCAGTGCGGAGGCTAATACGTTGATCACCATTGGTATAAAATTTATCGGGCAAGTGTTTGGCGGTAAACTCCATTAGCTGTTCGTAGGCATTAATTAGGTTGGTTTGTATATAAATGCGATCGTCATAGCGCCTTGTGTTTTGTCGCCTGACCAAGGCATCAATTTTAAAATGGGGTAGTATTTGTTGTATTACTTCATCTTTACCAAAAAGTAAAACTGCGGCTAAAGTGAAACCTTGTTCGCCAGTTTTAAAGTCCATTTTATACAAACCAGCTTTGGTCATCATTTCTTTATTTGTTAGTGCTAGCCAAGGGTGGTTTGCTTTTGCGCTTTTAATTAAGTTGCGAGCTTTTGGAAATAACTTATTATTAAAATCGCTCATTTTAACATGAGGATAAATAATTCCCTCACTATAAAAAGTTTTTTTATGATTGTATAGTTCGGCAATAAGGTGGGGGTCTTTAACCCTAAAATCACCATCATTGCTGCGGTTGTAAACTATTCCAGCCGATTTATGTAATTGCGAACTTGCGGGCACTTGTATGCGAACAATGGTTTTTTGGTTTATTTCATAAACCTCTGGGTGTAAAATAAATGGAGGATTGAGCTTCTGATTGTTGTTTGAAAGACCTACCACATCCGCAACGAGTTTGTCAATGACTTTTATATTTACTCCAATAATTATTCCTTTATCATTAACCCCTAGAAATATATCACCACCTTTTTGGTTTAGCATGGCACAAATAGTTTCAAAAAGGGTTTTTGGTAATTTTGTGTGCGCCTCCTTAAACTCAGTGCGCACACCTTCACCTTTAGCTATAATTCTTTTTATTATTGGTAACTGCAATTTTAGGGTTTAGGTTTGGTGACTTATGTAAAGTTAGGATTTTGGATTAAAACTTCAACTTCAATGAAAGAAACTTCAACTTCAAAGGTTTTCCAATCAGAATTGCCTTTTTTTGAAGTTGACTTTTTGAAGTTTAAGGTTGAAGTTTAATTTTACCCACTATGATCTCGCTCAGGATTTACCAGTTGTAGCTCGTGGCCATCAACATCTTTAAAATGATAGCAGTTATCTGGTCCCAATTCAACACCTACACCTTGTTCTTGCAATTTGGCTGCTTCTACGGCAGCATCTGTGCTATAAAATACCAATTGATGGTTGGCAGTTGCTTTACCCGGCTTTATTAAAAAGTGAAGTTCTCCTTTTTGTATCCAAATAAACTGATCGTTTTGGTTGGCTTCTAATTCAAAACCCAAAAGGTTAATATAAAAGTTGGCCAATTCTAAAGGGTTAGGGCTTTCTATTTCTATGTGTCCAAATTTCATAATGCAGGTTTAATCACGATAAATATCGGGATAAGCTTAAACTTAAGCTTATGTTTTAACTTAATTCAGTTCCTCCAACAAAATCTCTATATCTTCAATTAGCCGATTTACATCTTCTTTTACAATGCCACTATATACACCTCTAATGTGTCGGTGGTTATCTACCAATACTAGTTTGTCGCTATGTAAAAATTCATGCTCATCATCACTCATGCCATAATTTTCATCAGCAAAATAACTGGTACGGCCCAAAGCATAAATGTCTTTTTCATCCGCACCGGTAGCTAAAAACCATTTGCCATACTTTATATCGTATCGGTTGGCATATACTTGCATGCGTGCAACGGTATCTATCCATGGGGTTACAGAGTAAGAGATTAATTTTACCTGTTCGTTTTCGGTATAATGATCTTGCACTTTTTTCATGCTTTTGGTTAGCAAGGGGCAAAGGGTAGGGCAGGTGGTAAAAAAGAAATCGGCTACATAAATACTGTTGTCAAATGTGGCATTGTTTAGTTGTTTGCCTTGCTGGTCTATTAAATTAAAATCAGCAATGCGGTGGATTTTAGCGTGATTAATATCTTCTACATGAAACCATTCAGGTGTATAAGTATTGTCTAAAATATATGGCAAGCCAGTAGGTTCGGGTTTAACTTGGCAACTGTTAAAACCTAAGCACAGCAATGCAATGCTACAAAACAATAATAAAGGCTTAGTCATTGAGTTGTTTTAATTTATAAAATGCAATGGAGTCGTTTTCAGGATTTCGTACTACTCCATTTTTGCAATAAGTGCCGTGTTTTAGTCCGTAGATTCGGCCATTTCGAACCACAATGTTTTTAAGCACCTCCCCTTCTGGTGATTGCAGTTTTTCTTTTACTATAGTGCCCATTTCATAAACTTTATCGGCTTGTAATTTACCGTTTGTAAAATACTCCTTATGGTTTCCATGCTGTATTCCATCAACATAAAAACTTTGGGTAGCTAAGGTATCTTTTGCGTGCCACATTTTAAATTCGCCCTGTTTTATTCCATCCACTACGCCAAACTTTATGGCTAGCCAATCATTGGTTCTATCATAAACAGTAATCCATCCATTGGCTAATTTTCCATCTACATACAAAGGACTTTCTAACACATCAATGTCGTAGCGGTAGTGCTTGTGCTCAACATCAGGTATGGACACCAATTTTGGAGTTGGTTCATTGTCTCCTTCTATGCATGAAAACAGTAGTAATAATGTGATGACAAACACAAAGTGCAATCTCATACAGTAAAGCTAAGAAAGTTTAGAAGTTTAAGGCTAAGAATAAGTTTAAGTTTAAATGTTCTTTTAATCTTAGTCTTAAACTTACTCTTAATCTTTCATTTCCAGGCAATCACTTCAACAGTTTCACTTCCAATAACATCAAAACCAAAGTCTTCTTCAAACGTAACTGTTATTATTGTTCGGTTTTCACCACTTTGCAAAAACTGACGGCTAAGGTCTACCGTAAAATAGTCGGTTTCACCAGGTTGCAGGCCTAAAATATTGGTGCCTGTGAACAACCAGTTAACGCCTTCATCAATTTTAACATCAATGGTTTCGTTTAATATGTTGGTTACGCCAACAGTAATTTCATCAGTATTGGTAAATTCAATAAAATTGGTGCTTAACATTCCGTTGTAATCGGTTGTAATGTTTTGCAATACAAATTGATTAATAAAAACGCTAACATTAATGTTGGGTGATGAAAACTGCTCGGTACTGGCATTTACAGTATAGTTGCCCACTGTTAAATCACTAAAACGATAGTTGCCATTTTCATCAGATATTTGCGTTTGGTTTTGCTTACCATTTATTACCACTGATGCATTGGGCAAGGGTTGTCCGTTTGGTGTATAAACCACACCATATATTCCACCTTTATCAATAGATAGTTTTTCATCTTCACAAGAAGAGAATAGGAACAATACCACAGCTAGAAATAAAACGAATTTTAAGTTTTTCATGGCAATTAGTTTCACCATGTATTTCAAGTTCTGTGCCAATCTTGGAAACAGCAAGGGAAGTTAAGCCTAGGAAAGTTTTAAGGCTAGGAATTAATTTAATATTAAGAGCGGAATGTTATCAAATGCTGAATTGCAACTTTAAACTTTAACTTAAACTTAAACTTTACATATGTATCACCTCACCATAAGCAGCAGCAGCAGCTTCCATAACGGCTTCACTCATTGTTGGGTGTGGATGCACTGATTTGATGATTTCGTGTCCTGTAGTTTCTAATTTACGAGCAACAACAACTTCTGCAATCATTTCAGTAACATTGTAACCAATCATGTGCGCTCCTAAAAACTCGCCATATTTGGCATCAAAAATTAGTTTAACAAAACCCTCTTTATGTCCTGCTGCGCTTGCTTTACCGCTCGCAGTAAATGGAAATTTACCAACCTTTAAATCGTAACCAGCTTCTTTGGCTTGCTCTTCAGTATATCCAACGCTTGCAATTTCGGGGCTGCAATAGGTACAACCCGGTAAGTTATTATAGTCTAATGGTTCTGGGCTATGACCAGCAATTTTTTCTACACAGATAATCCCTTCAGCACTAGCAACATGTGCCAATGCTGGGCCGTGTACAATATCGCCAATGGCATAATAACCAGCAACATTGGTTTCGTAAAAATCACCTACGGTAATTCTTCCTTTTTCAGCTTTAATGCCAACACTTTCCAATCCAATATTTTCTGTATTTGGAGCAATACCTACTGCCGACAATACAATTTCAGCTTCAATGGTTTCTTCACCTTTAGCAGTTTTAACTTTTGCTTTGCTAAGTCTTCCTTTGGTGTTTACGCTTTCCACTGAAGCTTTAGTCATTATTTTAATGCCAGCTTTTTTTAATTGGCGCTCCAATTCTTTACTTACATCTTTATCTTCAACAGGCACTAAGCGATCCATGTACTCAACAATGGTAACATCAGTGCCCATGGCATTGTAGAAGTAAGCGAACTCTACGCCAATGGCTCCAGCACCAACTACAATCATGCTTTTTGGTTGCTTTGGTAAACTCATGGCTTCTCTATAGCCTATTATTTTCTTACCATCTTGCGGTAGGTTGGGCAATTGTCTTGAGCGAGCTCCTGTGGCAATAATCACATTTTTAGCAATGTAATCTTTGTTACTTCCTTTGTCATCTTTAATAGAAACTACTTTGCCTTTTTTTACGGTTCCATAGCCCATTAAAACATCTACTTTGTTTTTCTTTAACAAAAATTGAACGCCTTTACTCATGCCACCTGCAACATCTCTACTACGCTTTACTACTTTGGTAAAGTCAGCTTTTGCGTTATTTACTGTAATACCAAAATCTTCAGCATGGTTAATGTATTCAAAAACTTGTGCGCTTTTTAACAATGCTTTAGTAGGGATGCAACCCCAGTTTAAACAAATGCCACCTAATGACTCTTTTTCAACCACAGCGGTTTTTAAACCTAACTGACTGGCTCTAATGGCGGCAACATAGCCCCCTGGGCCACTTCCTACTACTATTACATCATATTGACTCATGCTTCAAATTTTGAAATGCAAAAATACAATGTCAAGTAGTTAAAATGGTAATACATTTAAAATGTATTATTCTAATGATTGGTTTATCTATGAACCTCTTAATTAAGTAAAAAGTCCAACGGTATTATATTCAAATTATCTTTTTACAGGTTATTTAGGCTGGCAGAAAAAAATAATTATTACCGAAAAACATAAATGATGTAAGGTTATTTTTAAGTTGTTAATATTTTGTTTATCAATATTTAATGAATTTAAATTTAGACTAAATGAAGGATTAAAAATATAAATCTTCTGAAATAATTGGTAAAATTTGTAGTGCCTGCGACCCAACTTCTGTAATATGTTTGCGTTATCAATTACAAACGCGAATAATTATGAAAAACCAATTTCTAAAATTCGCATTGCCTCTATTTCTTTTTGCCACTATGATATTGTCATTTAATTCATGTACCAAAGAGTACACGGAAGACGATCATTTGGAGCGAAAAAAACCTAAGTTTGAAAACTCTGACCCTGACCCACCTAAATTTCAAAGATATGATGTAACCATAGGTGGTGAAATTGTAGACGAAAATGGATTGCCCGTTATTGGAGCTTTGGTTGAGCTAGAGTCTAATTCAGCTATTACTGACGATAACGGAGTATTCGTATTTAGTGATGTACGAGTAAAAGAACGTGCCTACATCACTGTTAATCATCCTGGTTATCACCATGGTTCACGAGTAGTTTGGGTGCAAGACAAAACGGTTAATCAAGTTAAAATTGAGTTGATTCCACAAATAATTGTTGGCTCATTTGATGAAGTAAATGGTGGGGTTATCACCCTTAGTAATGGTAGTAAAGTAGATTTTCCTCCAAGTGCCATTGAAATTGATGGTGGTGGTGTATATGCAGGTATGGTGCACGTTTCTATGGCTTACTTAAATCCAGAAGATGATAATTTAAGAGATTATATGCCAGGTAATTTGGAAGCAACCAATGCTGAATGGGATGATGTTGTATTGGAAACTTTTGGAATGCTTGCTGTTGAGTTGAGCGGAGATGCAGGGGAAGAGCTGCAACTCAAAACGGGAAGCAAAGCAGAAATCACTGTTCCAGTTCCATCAACAATTTCGAGCATTGCACCGGCATCAATTCCATTGTGGTATTTTGATGAAAAGTGGGGCTATTGGCGCGAGCAAGGTTCCGCGCAATTGGTAGGTAACAAATACGTTGGTGATGTAAAACACTTTAGTTTTTGGAACTGTGATGCTCAAGTGCCTCTAATACAGTTGAAGGGGGTTGTCGTAGACAATCTGGGTAATTTGTTATCAGGTATAAAAGTTAAAATGTCACGGGTAATCGGAAGCAACAGGCCCAATGGCTTTGGGTATACTAATTCTGTTGGTTGTTTTGGTGGAAAAGTGCCTGCCAACGAAACGTTTACCATTGAAATTGAGGATAATTGTGGCGCAGTTGTTTACACTTCTGTAATTGGGCCTTTCTCAGTTAATACTACAATACCAAACATAGTAATTTCAACACCTAATGGTTCTTTGATCACAGGTACATTGGTTGATTGTGGTGGAGCTGCAATTACCAATGGTTATGCAAAAATACAATTTGGGGGAATTTCACAAATTGCTATGGTTAATGGGAGCGGACAATTTTCTTTTAATGTTTCAAATTGTGCGATTACCAACTTTGATATAGAAGCATCAGACTATTCTGCAGGTATGAAAAGCAATGTAACAACACATTTGTTTGCCCCAAATGTAAACTTAGGAAACATTGTGGTTTGTAATGCTATCACGCATCATGTAACCTATAGTATAGACGGAGCAGCTAACGTAGCCTTAATTGATAATTTTTATGGTGCAAGACAACAGGATTCATCTTTATTAACTTTCTACACTTATATATCAGCAAGTAATTTAGCCTCAAACGACTTTATGTATTTTAACATAGATGGTGGTGCTGCAGGCACATTTCCATTTAGAAATTGGGGGTTTTCGATAACACCTTATACTCAGATAAGCGTTTATAATATGAATGCTACTATAACCAACTATGGTGTAGTAGGTGGAGATATTACAGGAACTTTCACAGGAACATTTGATGACAATGGTGGAACGACACATACACTAAGTGGCTCATTTAATGTGCCGCGGAATTATTAATAAAGTAATTTATTCATAGCTAAAAGAGGTGTTTTTAACGAAATACCTCTTTTTTTATTTAATTAATAAGCGCCTAAGTATTTGATAATAAGCGGCATGCAAATTTTTCTACCCATTTTATTATCATCACAATATTTGAATTTGGGTAAATTTTTGTCTTTTAATTGACAATTAATTTTCCTAACTTACAATCAAATTCTACTAAAATGAAAAGAACCCTTATTACAAACTGCTATGCCTTAGTTACTTTAATCATAGTATCATTAATTGTTTTTGGTTGCCAAAAAAATGAAGTTGCAACCACTATAAACAATGATGTTACTGATGTTATTGATAGACCATTTTACGATTACCCAGCAGGTAAATTGGTTAAAACTTCCATTACTGGTTTAATTACTGATGAAACAGGGATGCCAATAGCTGATGCAACTGTATCGGTTTACGGACATGAAACCACAACCAACACCCATGGAGCATTTTTGTTCCAGAACATAAGAGCTTTTGACGAGCGTTGTTACATAATGGCAGAAAAGGATGGATATCTTTTAGGCTCACGTACCATTAATATTGAGCAAAATGGCGCTCACGCAGTTCAAATAGGATTAATACCAAGAACTAAGGTGGGAGATATTGATAATGCTGCAGGTGGAGAAATTACCATGAACTCTGGTTGTAAAATTAAATTCCCGGCCAACTCAGTTAGTTATGCTGATGGTAAAGCATATAATGGAACCGTGGAGGTGTACGCACATTATTTAAATCCTATGGATGAAAACTTACCTATAACCATGCCTGGTGACTTAACTGCTGTTAATGCCAATGGGCAATTCAATGGATTGGAGAGCCATGGTATGCTAAATGTTGAGTTAAAAAGTCCTGTAGGTGAAGAGCTTCAAATTGCCAATGGCAGTCAAGTGGGTTTAGAAATACCAATGCCCACAGATATACTTGCTGCAGCTGTGCAAACTATACCAATGTGGCATTTTGATGAGAAGAATGGAATTTGGGTTGAAGAAGGTGAAGCCACTTTTAATGGTAGCTCTTATGAAACCGCAGTAAAGCACTTTACTTGGTGGAATTGGGATATTCCGATATTAACTACAAAATTAGAAATAATTGTAAAGGATATTGCTGGCTTGCCATTAGAAGATGTTTATGTTTGTTTATCACGATTGGACCCTGCAAGCGGAACCCCTTATTCGAAAAGTTGTAGAACTGTATCATTCAGTGGAATAATAAGTGGCTTAGTTCCTAGAAATGAAGAGATTCTCGTAAGTATTGAACAAAAGTATTTTTGCTATGGTCAACATACAGGTACAACGTATAATATAGTTTCACCAAGCAGTAATATACTTGGACCATATGCCAATAGCGCTTCCAACACTGTTACTTTAGAATGTGAAAAAATTATAACTCAATCAAATGATGTGATTGTTGAAGGAAGGTTGTTTGATTGTGAAAACGCAGCATATAATAGTGGAAATGTTTGGTTAGAGGCAGGCGTTAGAATGTATGGTACAACTGATAATCAAGGGAACTTCACATTTACTATTGATGCCAATCCTTGCAGAACAATACCAGATGCAGCTTCATTAACGGTTTTTGATAGAAACGGAAAGCATTTACAAACCATAGAGGGTTTAGATATAAGTGCTGGTGGAACGATAGACTTAGGTCAACTGATTACCATTTGTGATCCTACAGAAGAATACATTAAAACAGATTTACCATTCCCAATACATTATGAGGGGCCAGATTACCCACGCAATGAGAGCAATCAATTTGGCGGTAAAACTTGGGCTTGGTTTACACATAAAGGAAGAACAGAAGAAGTATTGATCACAGCTTTTACGGAAGAAGCGGGATTGGATATACCTGGAGAAATCAAAATCAAAAACAACATTTCTAACGATAGTATAATTTACAATGTTACCATTGATGTTTATACTTGTGGAGAAGAAAGAAGAGGAACCTTTGGCGGCACATTTAAAGAAAATAGTGGATTATTTGATGGAACCTTTAACATATTTAGAGATTGGGATTAATAACTCAAATGAGTCTATGATCTAACATGAGGCAAGCCGCTAAGGCTTGCCTTTTTTGTTTAACAGGTTTATTTCAAAACCTATGCAAATGGTCTTTGGTAAAATTCCATTCAGGGGTTTCAATTTGTTAAAGAAACAAACAATATCAACAGTAAAATTGATGTGCCTTGGATTTTGAAGATTTCTAGAAAAATGAAACATTATCTGCAATCTTTTTTAGCTACTGAAGAGTTTTAAAACACGGTAAGTGTTGGTTTAGAGGAAAGTTTACTGTGTTAACAATTCAACACATCTTTTTGCAAGAGAATAGCTATCAAATTTTTGGACTTATGAAAACCAATCATGTTATAACTACTCCAAATAAGATTTGTTAAATACCCTAAAATGCAACTAATCCATCTAATAAGGCCTCTAAACTATTGTAAATCAGCTAAAGTAAATAAACACACAACAAGGAACTAATAACACAAAATAAATTATGAAAATTAAGTTTTTAAAATCATGTCTGCCGATATGCTATTTTGCCTTAATTTTTCTCACTGTTGCATCTTGTAAAAAAGATGAAGTTGTGGTTGACCCGACTCCCCCAGTTCAAGCAGAAATTGCTTACAATGTACCTGGGTTTGATGAGCCTATTCATCCCATAATTCAAACATCCATTGGAGGAGTAGTAACGGATCAAAATAACAATGCCATTGCAGGTGCGGTTGTTAAGTTAGAAGGTAACACTCAAACGACTGATGTTAACGGAGTATTCCACTTTAAAGATGTTAATGTTAAAGAAAGAGCTTACCTAACTACAGAAGTTGCAGGTTACTTTTTAGGCTCAAAAGCTATTTGGACCTTGGCCAACTCAAGTAATTTTACCGAATTACAATTAATACCTGAAACTATCATTGGTAATTTTATGGAAAGCACGGGTGGTATTGTTACCATGAGCAATAATACTTCAGTAAATTTTCCTGCAGGTGCAATAGTAAAGGCTGATGGTAGTACTTACGCTGGCCAAGTTGATGTTGCCATGGCTTATCTAGACCCTGAAGATGCTGAATTACCTAATTACATGCCTGGTAATTTAGATGCTACCGCCACTGATGGAAGCAATGTAATATTAGAAACGTTTGGCATGTTAGCCGTTGAGTTAAAAGGAAGTGCAGGAGAACCTTTGCAATTGAAAAAAGGAAGTACTGCCGAAATTACAGTGCCTTTATCTGCAACAGTATTAGCTGATGCAACTAGTGAAATACCATTATGGTTTTTTGATGAGCAATGGGGCTATTGGCGTGAAGAAGGTAAAGCAACTTTACAAGGAAATAGCTATGTAGGAAAAGTAAGCCATTTTAGTTTTTGGAATTGTGATGCTAAAGTACCTTTGGTACAATTAAAGGGAACTATAAAAGACAATGCTGGAAATAGTTTATCTGGTTATAAAGTAGTATTGAAAAGGACTATAGCTAGCACAAGACCAGCAGGTTATGGTACAACTGATAACAATGGTTGTTTTAGTGGATCAATACCAGCCAATGAAACCTTTATTATTGAAGTAGAGGATAACTGTGGAAACGTAATTTATTCAGCCACTGTTGGACCGTTTGCAACAAATGTTACCTTACCTACAATTACCATAACGCCTCCTTTGGGATACACTACCGTATCGGGTACTTTGTTAAACTGCGCAGGCACACCCGTAACTAATGGTTATGCTAAAATTACTGCAGGCACCAAAGTTGTTTATGCCTTAGTTGATGCAATGGGTAATTTTACCGTTAGTTTTAATGCCTGTTCGGCAACAACTTTTGATATTATAGGTTATGACTTAACCAATGTTAAGGAAAGTGCACAAACCAATCACACAATTGCACCAACGGTTAGTTTAGGAAATATTTCGGTATGTAATACTATAACCCACTTTTTGACTTATAGCTTAGATGGAGGCAGTAACATAACACTAATTGATTTTACAAGTGCTGCTAGAATTATGGATAGTTTAACTTCAAGTTACCATACCGTTATTGAAGCTAACAATAGCTCACCAAGTGCTAGCTTGTATATGATTATAGGTGGTGATGTTGTTGGAACATTTCCTTTAGTAAATAACATTAGTGGTTATGATGGCACTTCTCAATTTAGCGGCTCAGCCACAGGAGTTAATGGCACCTTTACAAGTTATGCTGGTGCTATTGGTGGTGATGTTACTGGATCATTTAGTGGCTCGTTTGTCGATTCTGGCGGAATGACACGTACAATTTCGGGCTCATTTAATTTGCTGAGAACAAACTAGAAATTAATCTCTGTTAATACAAAGGAGTTTGGCTTTGCCAAGCTCCTTTGTATTTATTATATGAAGTTAGGTTTCAAAACCTATGCAAATGGTCTTTGGTAAAATTCCATTCAGGGGTTTCAATTTCGCCTTTACTTTTTAACTCATACCAAGGGCTTAAAACCTTATTTGTAGGATTTTTAAGCACATGAATTTCTTGGGCTGGCATATAGCTTTGAGCCAACATAAACAGTTTTTCGCCAGCTGCATTTTCGGCCATATCAATTACAATTACGGCATGTCCAGGAAAACCTCCCATAATAAATATATCTCCAATTTGCATATCAAGTAAGTCAACATTATTTAATTCTTTATCAAGGCTAGCTGTTCCTGCATATGTAAAAATGGTTTGCAAGTAACTTTTAAAGTTGGCATAATCTTCACCTTTACTTCCATTGTATCTCCAACTTACCTTATTGCCAATTACTGGGCGTTGACCATTGCTCCAATTATCAAATGAGCAAGCATCACCACTGGTAAAATTGAAAGTAATTTGATCATACTTTTTCAATGAGTATAGGTACTCTGCTCGCAGTCTCATGGTAGCATCTGCACATTGTTGTAAATCTTTGTCACCTACATCAATATCAATAACCGCATATTGTGCATTTTGATTGTACTTATTTTGGCCATTGTATAACTTAACCTTTGGTTGCCCAGGTTTTAGAGGCAAAAATTGCAACCAATTGGCAAAGGAGTTTGCTTCACTGCTTAATCTACTATATCCGTTTGGAGTTGGAATTCGATTTGTTAGTGAATTTTCGGCAGAAAAATTATTATCGTTTAACCAAACATATTTGTTGTTTGACCGTAATAGTTCTTGTTGACCTTTTTGAACCGGTTGTTCACTTGTAGTAACCTTATTTTCTGCTAAAGGTTGAGAATTGGTTTGTTTACAACTTTGAGTGGTAATCAGTGAAAGACTCAACAATGCGATAATGAAAAATGTACAGTTAACTTTTATTATATTCATAGCTACATGGAATCTACTTATACCAGCGAATTTCTTAAAAATGTAATAGATACTATTGCCGATCCGGTATTTGTTAAAAACGAAAATCACGTATGGATAGTATTAAATGATGCTTTTTGCCAGTTTATGGGTTACAAAGAAAGCGAATTAGTGGGTAAATCTGATTATGATTTTTTTGATAAAGCTGAGGCAGATGTTTTTAGAGAAAAAGATAATTTGGTGTTCGAGTCGGGTGAAACTAACATTAATGAAGAGTTTTTCACTGATGCTGAAGGCATGCAACACACGATTGTTACTAAAAAATCTGTTTTTAAATTAAATGACGGTAGTAAAATTTTAGTTGGAGTAATAAGAGATATTACTAAGATAAAAGAGCAGCAAAATGAATTAGAAGTTAGTCTTAAGGCGAATAAAATATTTAACGATATACTTTCCAATGATTTATTAAGTTCTATACGCACCATCAAAAATTTTTCGCAATTACTTACGCAACGTGGAAAAGATGAGCTGTCGGATGAAAATAAGGAATATTTATCCTATATAGAAGAAGGAGCAGAAGAATTACATTCTATGATTAATAGACTTTCAGACTATTCTAAAATTAATAGTAGTGTTGAAATAAAAGATGAAGTAGCATTAAATGAAGCCTTAGATGGAGCTTTGTCAAAATTAGCTTTAGAAAATCCAACAGTTGAAATTAATAAACAAATTGAGAAGCTTCCAATAGTTAAAGGACACAATGTTTTGTTGTTAGAAATGTTTTACAATTTAGCTAACAACTCCATAAAGTATGCTAGCGAAAACAAACCTGTAATAATATCAGTAAGCTATAAGAGCCAACCAAAGTACTACGAAATATTGTTTGCCGACAATGGCATTGGCATACCCCAAAATCAAATTAACCATGTGTTAAAGCTTTTCACAAAAATTCATCCTTACAATAAATATAAGGGGTCAGGTATGGGATTATCAATTTGCAAAAAGGTAATGGAATTACACGGTGGGTCAATCAAAATTGATCCGGAATATAAAAATGGCACTTGTGTGGTTTTGGAGTTTCCTAAAACATAAAAGCCCTTGTTATTTACAAAGGCTTCTACATTTTATTTGTTAACTAGCTTTTAAAACATTTTCATATCATCTAACACAGCCATTACGTCTCTAACGTGGCCAGCAGAAGTACTCATCATTGCTTGTTCTTCTTCATTCAAATCAACTTCAATAATTTTCTTAATTCCACCTTTACCTAAAACAACAGGTACGCCTAAGTAAATATCTTTTTGTCCATATTCTCCTTGCAACCAAGCGCAACAAGGGAAAATTCTGTTTTCATCTTTTATGATAGTTTCTGCCATTTGAGCAGCTGCAGCACCTGGTGCATACCAAGCTGAAGTACCTAATAACTTAACAATTTCACCACCACCTTTTTTAGTTCTGGCTACAATTGCATCTAACTTATCTTTAGCTACAAACTCAGTTACAGGTATACCTGCAACAGTTGTGTATCTTGGAAGTGGAACCATAGTATCGCCATGTCCACCCAATAACAATGCTTGAATATCTTTTGGAGAAACGCCAATTTCAGTGGCTAAAAATGCTCTGTAACGAGCAGTATCTAAAATACCAGCCATACCAAATACTTTGCTACTATCAACCTTAGCGGTTAAGTATGCGCAGTAAGTCATTACATCTAATGGATTTGCTACAATGATAAAAACAGCATTTGGTGAAGCAGCAATTGCTTGCTCAGTAACGCTTTTCATAATACCCGCATTAGTACTAATTAAATCGTCACGGCTCATACCTGGCTTCCTAGGAATACCTGATGTGATAACAACTACATCACTATTTGCAGTGCGAGAATAATCATTGGTAACACCAATTGTTTTGGTTGAGTAATACTCAATAGGAGCAGTCTCCCACATATCTAAGGCCTTCCCTTCTGCAGTACCTTCTTTAATGTCAACTAAAACTATTTCGTTTGCAAAGTCATTGTTAGCAGCAACTTGGGCAACTGTACTCCCAACATTACCAGCACCTATTACGGTTATTTTACTCATTGTATTTTGTTATTTAAGATGTTTGAATGAAGGCATAAAAGTAAGAATTTTAGCGCTTAGCTAAAAGCTTTTGGTTATTGGGTTTTGCTGATCTGCCAACAAAATTATTCATTTATTTTTTTGGCGAGTTTTTATCCTCCAGAATTTGGGGATATGGCATTTGGAATAAATATAGGAGGAGATGTTTTTATTTTATTGCTAAACATAGGAACAATATCAATTTGTATATCAAACAACTCGCGCATTTGTAACTCACTTAAGTCGCATATTGAAAGACCAAATAAATCATTTGAATGATACGCCAAGAATTCAATCTTTGCTTGTTGGATTTGAGCAAGTATGGATTCTAATTGCTTAAGCTCACAACCACCGTCCCACTTAACTCTAAAAACTCGCTTATTCTTATTTGGCCAATCGTTCGATCTGCTTGCTCTCAGGCATTCCATTTTTAAACTATCCGGCTCAATTATCTTTTCCTCAAGTAAGATTTGACAAGAGCTATTTATCAAAATGGTTTTACCAAATCTTTGAGGTCTTCCAGTTACATTACCAGACAAGTTGTTAGCATTTAAGGGACCAATAACAAAGTTATCTTTTTTTGAAAGGGTTGTTGAATGAAGACAAAAAGATGCTTCATCTCCATTTAATTTGGCAAAAGCCAAATATCGATTTTCAAGTGAGTTGAAATTATTGGTTATTAAAAAAGTAGAATCACAACTTAACGATTGAAGTTTCTTGTAACATTGTTTGGGTTTCTTTGAACAGCTAAGGACTAAACTAATCAAAGCTGCAAGAATGCATATTTTAACCATTTTTATCAATTCTAAATTGAGCTACACTATTGGTTTGGGTTTTTACCTTAAACCGCTCATCCATCCTCAACCCAACTACCCAAACTATTTTTTCGCCACTCAACAATATGGGTATTCTTTCTTTTTCTAGCTGATTTAGTTTTTTGTCGGTAAATAAATCACTTACTTTCTTCTTTTTCTTATTCATACCCAAAGGGTAGAGGTAGTCTCCTTTTTTCCAATAACGCAAAGTCAATGGATACTCCAATTTATCAGCATCTACTCCACAAATTTTCGGATTAGGATCTAATGAATATTTTTCCTTTTTATAAGCTTTTATCTTTAGCTGTGTTAAACCTAATTGGGCCAATCGCTCACCTTTGTTAATCAATGCTACCGCTGCATCATTGTTATTAATAGGAGAAACTATTAACTGCTTTCTAGCCTTAATAATTCGATAACTTTTAGTTAAAAATTGACTACTTAATTTTTCATTCTGCATAGCTTTAAAAATATCATCAACTTGAGCTGAGTTAAAACCATATGGAGATAAAAAATGATACAAAAAGCTTTTTCCAAAAGTTGATTTTTTCAATAAAGGAATAGTTATATACTTTTCGCTACCTACAATTTTAACCCACTTCTTTTCTAATTGCTGCATGGCAAATTCATTTAATGCCTCAGCTTCCCTCACAATTTCTGTGGTTTTATTAATCGCTTCTATGGCCTCACTATTAATTTTTTCTAGTTGAGGTATAACATTTTGTCTTATAGCGTTGCGACTGTATTTGTCTGTCGCATTGCTGCTATCTTCTCTAAAATCAAGTTGGTGCTCGTTAATATATTGCTCAATTTGATTGCGATTAGCAAATAGCAATGGTCTAATTATTTTTTCTCGTTTTGGCAATATGCCATGCAAGCCTTTTAGCCCGCTACCTTTCGTTAAATTAAAAAGCACGGTTTCTGCATTGTCATTTTTATGATGTGCTGTGGCTATAAATTCAAACTTATTTTTTTCACGAATTTCTTCAAACCAATTATAACGTAAATCTCTAGCAGCTTCTTGTATTGATATTTTATGCTTTGCAGCATATGCTTCCGTTTTAAATGATTTGGTATAGGCTTTTACTTTATGCTTTTTGGCTAGTTGCTTAGCAAACTTCAAATCTTCATCACTTTCTTTTCCTCTTAGCTTAAAGTTGCAGTGAGCAATGGAGAATTTAATTTTGGCCTCAAGCAACAAATGAAATAGACAGACACTGTCTTTACCACCGCTAAATGCAAGTAACAACTCATCCCCTTTATTGTAAAGGTCTTGTAAAACAGAAAAATTAAGAAGCTCTTTTACCACAGTTTAAATTTACAATCTTATGTTTGGAGCGTCTACACGCCAAATGTATACTCGAATCAAAAAGGAACAATCGCTCTTTCTCTTTTTTGGATGAACTTAAATTGATAACCTAAAGCTCCATAATACTCGCCAAAGCCAAAATTATGCTTTGCTCGGTTGTTTGAGTTTTCATCAATTAACACATCTGGCATGGTAAAATAGCCACCTTTAAATTGCGCTAACAAAAAGAAGTTGCTAAAAATAGTGAATTTAAATCCAGTTTTTGCTGAGTAGCCCACACCAGACAAATGAAATTTGTTGTTTACACCTTTTTTAAACAAATGCACTTCAGTTTTAGGCATTAACAAGCCTGCACCAAAGCCCGAAACCCAATCTATTTGTAGCATGTTGTTAAACAATGCTAATAAAGGAAGGCTATATTCCAAATCAATACTTACATAATTTAAGCCATCAGAATGCTCAAATTTTAAAAAATCGTTGCCAATTTTTATTGGAGTATTGTTAAAGTTGGCATTGTATTGCGTGGAGTCTTCAATGGCTATATGCCCATTGGCTATAACGGTTTGATTGCCCACAATTACATATTTCATATGGTCCATACCTAGCGTTAGTGCAAATCTATTTTTAAAGTTGTAGCCAATTCTAATATTATACTGCGGGGTGGTAATTTTTGAAGGGTTAAAATATCCTTCTGCGGTAAATTTACTTGGTCTATCTGTTGCTTTAACATCTTTTAGCCAAAAGCTATAACCGTTGCCACTAAAAGAAATATTGCTTGTAGTATAACCCGAAACATTATAACCCCAATAAATAAAAGCACTTCCTTGGTTGATAGAAATGTTTTGGGCTTTGGTTAGGCTTGCTAAACCTAATACTGTAATAAAAAGAAGAAATTGTAACTTCAATATTTAACGTTCTGGTTGTGTTGTAAAATTAATTAGATACACCTTTTGTTTATTCCTTTTATTAAATTTTATGGGGTAATCCTCAAAGCTGTGTTTAAAATAGTTTGGACTTTTAAATTTCAAGGGATAATCTTTAGTAGCGTAGTGCAATGTATCTATTAAAGTACCATATTGTGCATACCAATTAAACTCCTTGTTGGGTAAATAAAGCAATGCATATTTTTCACCAGGTAATACCAACTCGTTTCTAAAAATTCTATCACTATCTACTTCTTTCATTACAAATAGCATATCTACTACATAATTATTTTCGAGTATAATAGTGTTGCTAGAAGCTATGTCGTATTGGTCGCTAAATATATTTTGTTTAATGCTAGAACCAGTAGTTCTACAATATTTTTCCTGCTCTAAATTGTTTACATAGCAGCTTTTATTCTTGTTATTATATAAAGCTTGCGAAAATTTAAGCTCAAGATCTTGGGGTTTTGCAGACGGGTTTTCACTAATGGTTTGTATGTATTGTTTGCTTAGTTTTTCAATAAAATCGGCATCTTTTACCACACTTATCTTGTAAAAATCTGATGTAGGTTCATATATAAATGTCATGTAAATAATTACAAAAGCCACCATAGCCATTATGCTTGAACAACCAATGGCAACCGGCCTTGGAACTAGGTTTTTTCTAAAGTTAACTCTCTTAAACTTAGTTAGTTGACTTTTAAGTTCACTATTATTGCCCGCAATAAGTTGCAATATTTTTACATAATCATTAAATACGGGGTATTCATTTAAGGTTTCTACAAATGGTAGTATTTCGATAAAAATTTCTGTTCGTTCGTCATTTGTACTATTGTTATACAAGTGTTTGGCTTGCGACTCATTTAAAATTTTATCTAATTCTGTTTTTAAGTTGTACAGATTAAAAAATTCTATATCTCGAATTTTGTTTCTAATGTTATTTATGCTGCGCTTGTAATGTTTAACTGGGTGTTTTGGTAAATCATCTGCAGGTGAAGACTTTGCAGTCTTATTAAATGCTGCACTTGGTTTCCCCTTTAAAAAGTTATCGTACTCTCTTTTTCTATCCCCATCTATTAAACATTCGTAGGCCTCTTGTATGGCTAAAAACCGATACTTGGCATCTTCATTAGGGTTAACATCAGGATGGTATTGTTTAACTAAAACACGGTACTGCTTTTTAACTAGCTCGGCCGAGCTAAATTTTTCAAGATTTAATATTTGGTAATAGTTCTGCAAATTAGAGTTGAGCTATAAAATTATACTTAACTATCTATCCTCCAAATAAAATTTTTAATAATATAAAAAACGCAATTGCGATTAAGAAAATTAAGTTTAATATGGGAATCAATTTGTCCGTCCAATGTTTTTCACGCCACGGCTTAGGTGGTTTTCCAGAATTTGTACCAAAAGCAGGAAAATGCCATGATTTATATCGGCCATATTTATATGCTAAACCATTAAAATGTTTACTTTTTTGGCCAACTATTATCATCAATAACCTAAGCAGTTCAACAACAAATGGATGAAAATCGATATAGTCAATAAACTCATGAAGAAGTTCATAAGACTCTTCTTTTTCCACTGCAGTTGAGCTGTTTACAAACTGTTCTGCAAATTCAGGGGTAACTATGTTTTGTAATCGAGCAACTAAATCGTAATGTGAAAAGTTATCGTTTCTAGCAATTTCATTCCTAATGCTTTTTAATTCTTTCTTTAAAAAATCTATAGGCCTTAGGTTCCTATTGTAAGTCGGCTTTTTAACAGAAGTTTTGACAGTCGTTCTCTTGCCCCATTTAAGTTTCTGGTCATAGCTGCGCTTTAGTTCAGGTGTCTCTAAAGCTTCATAGGCTTCTTGTATGGCTAAAAATTTTTCTTTGGCACCTTTGGCTTTGTTTAAATCTGGGTGATACTTTTTTACCAATTCTCGGTATTGTTCTTTGACTTGGTCAAGATCGGCAAACTTGGGCAGTCCTAATATTTGGTAGTAGTTTTTCAATCTTAATCTTCAAAATCTATGCTATTCTCCAGCAAATCTAAAGCTCCTTTAAGTTCAGAAAGCGCGTGTAAATCATTGGCTTGCTCACAAACTTTCATCCCTACAGTATATAAGTCTCTAGCTTCAAAATAATTTTCTTGGCGTTCTAAAAGTTTTCCTAAATGATAATACAAACCAACATAGTTGGGCTCATCTTGTTTTATTAAATTAAAATAAGTAAGTGCTGTCGCATCATCATTCAGCTTTATGTACTCTAAAGCCATGGCAAATCGTACAAAACTATCTTTGGGATTATCTTTTAAAAATTGAGATAATTTTTCCAAACGCTCGTTTGGTAAATTCATTTTATTGTGGTTTTTTCTTAGCTTTGTGGCGCTTAAAAATTGAAAATTTTAAGCTTTTAAATTATTATCAAATTAAAGAAAAATTTCTGAATGAAAATATTGGTATTAATATGTAAGGTGCCCGATACCACCACAAAAATTCAATTTAAAGATGGCAATACACAGTTTGAAGAATCAAATGTGCAGTGGATTGTTAATCCTACAGATGAATGGTATGCATTGGTAAGGGCAATTGAAGTAAAAGAAGCAACTGGCGGCACAGTAACCGTAATAAATGTTGGAGAAGCTGAAAATGATGCCATCATAAGAAAAGCGCTAGCAATAGGTGCTGATGATTCAATACGCATTAATACCAAGCCTACTGACGCTTATTTTGTAGCTAACCAAATTGCAACTGTAGCTAAAGATGGCGGGTACAATTTAGTGTTTACAGGTAAAGAAAGTATCAATTACAATGGTGGTCAAATAGGTTCAATGTTAAGCGAAATGTTAGATATGCCATATGTTTCATTGGCTACAAAAATGACATTAGATGGCAACAATGCAACCTTAGAAAGAGAAATTGAAGGTGGTATTGAAGTTGTTCAATGTGCTTTACCAATGTTGGTTTCGGCCTCTAAAGGACTGGCTGAGCAACGCATACCAAATATGCGCGGTATAATGAGCGCACGCTCAAAGCCATTAACGGTTGTAGAACCTACCGATAATACCAAAGCAACCGAAATTGTGAGTTATGAATTGCCAGAGGGCAGGGTAGCATGCAAAATGATAGATGCAGACAATATTAAGGAGTTGGTTGATTTATTACACAATGAAGCAAAAGTTATTTAAATGAGCGTTTTAGTATATATAGAAACATTTGAAGGTAAGGTAAAAAAACAATCGGCTGAAGCTGCAACTTACGGAGCAATGTTAGCACAAAAGTTAGGTGCCGAGAGTGTAGGTTTGGTTTTAGGTGATGCTGACAATGCAGCATGTGAAGCTTTGGGTAAACACGGTTTAGGTAAGGTAATAAAAGTTGCAGAAGGCAAGTTGAACAATCTTTCGGCAAAGGCTTACACCAAAGCAATTGCAGAAGTGGCCAACCAACAAGGTTGCAACGTAGTGGTAATGTCTAATACAACAACTGGTAAGGCAATTGCTGGTAGAGTAGCCGCTCGTATGCAAGCAGGCTTGGTAAGTGCTGCAATTGAACTGCCAAAAGAAACAGGCGATCAATTTGTAGTTAGAAAAGGAGCTTTTTCAGGAAAAGCATTCGCTGACTATAAAATTTTAACAGCCAATAAGGTTATTAGCGTTTCTCCAAATAGCATTCCTGTAAGTGAAGATGGCAGCAATTGTGCTGTTGAAGAAACTCAGGTTGACTTTACAGATGCTGATTTTCCAATTACGGTTGTAGAAAGAAAAATGCAATCTGGCGACATTTCTTTACCAGAAGCTGAAAGAGTGGTTTCAGGAGGAAGAGGTTTAAGAGGGCCAGAAAATTGGGGAATGATAGAAGAATTGGCAAAACTGTTAAATGCTGCAACTGCTTGCTCGAGAGCTGTTGCTGATGTAGATTGGCGTCCGCACCACGAACATGTAGGGCAAACAGGTTTAGCAATAACACCTAATTTATATATAGCCATTGCCATTTCGGGTGCCATACAACATTTAGCGGGTGTAAACCAAAGCAAAACAATAGTGGTAATTAACAACGATCCTGAAGCACCTTTCTTTAAAGCTGCCGATTATGGTGTTTGTGCTGATGCTTTTGAGGTTGTACCTAAGCTAATCCAAGAAATTAAGACCTTAAAAGGCATTGCATAAATTCAATGTTTAAAATTGTATTTTAGCCTGTTCGCAAAATGAAAAAAATAGAGCTTGAAATAATTGCTTTGTCGCATAGCATTACCCAATCGCAAAGTTATGCTGTGGTTTTAGGTGAAAAACCTGGTAATAGGCGTTTGCCTATAGTAATTGGTGGGTTTGAAGCTCAGGCTATCGCGGTAGCTATAGAAAATATGAGCATTAGCCGACCACTAACGCATGATTTAATCAAAAATATTTGTGGCGAGTTTGATGTTTCACTTAAAGAAGTATTAATCAATAATCTAAAAGATGGCATTTTCTTTTCAAAGCTAATTTGCGAAAGCAATGGCAAAGTAATTGAAATTGATAGCAGAACTTCAGATGCCTTAGCCTTGGCTGTTCGTTTTGGTTGCCCAGTTTATACTTATGAGTTTATAATGGAACAAGCAGGTATAATTTTAGAAGAGTTTGATAAAAAAGAAGGCATTGAGTTAGAAGATGCACCTGCGCAAAGCAAGGTAGCAAAATCAGATAAAAAGTTAACGTTGGCCGAGTTACAAGCCATGTTAGATGATGCGCTTAATAAGGAAAACTATGAAGAAGCTGCACGATTGCGAGATGAGATTGATAAAAGAACCAAAGCAGACAACTAACTTTTAAGGTAAAACTCATTTTTTCTACAGATTAAAAAATTGTTAACTTTCAACCTTAATGGATTTTATAGGAGTTTTACGGGGTGTTTTAGGTATAGTGGTATTGTTGGCTATTGCTTTTCTATTCAGTAGTAATAAAAAAAACATCAATTGGCGTACGGTTGGTGTAGGCATGGCATTGCAAATATTTCTTGCGTTTTTAGTATTAAACCCTTTCAACTTTAAATGGCTTAATTGGCCAAGTCAGTTTTTTGGTTGGGTAGCTAAAAAGTTTGTAGAAGTCTTAAATTTTTCGGGTGAAGGAGCGTCATTTCTCTTTGGCGACCTAGTGGGGCGTATCGATAGTTTCGGATACATTTTTGCATTTCAAGTATTGCCAACCATAGTTTTCTTTTCGGCTCTTAGCGCTGTTTTGTACTACTTTGGCATTTTACAGTTTATAGTAAAGGGTTTTGCTATGTTAATGCGCAACTTATTGGGTATTAGTGGTCCTGAGAGTTTGGCCGCAGCCGGCAATGTATTTTTAGGACAAACCGAATCGCCTTTATTGGTTAAACCATATTTAAAAGACATGACAGAGTCTGAAATATTGTGTTTAATGTGCGGTGGAATGGCTACCATAGCAGGTGGAGTTTTTGCTGCTTATGTTGGTTATTTGGGTGGGGTAGATGAGGCATCTAAAATATTATTTGCCAAGCATTTGTTAACTGCTTCTGTAATGTCGGCACCGGCAGCCATTGTTGCCGCAAAAATATTGTTGCCAGAAAAAAAGGACCATATATCAAACACCTCATTAAAAATACCAAAGGATGCTATTGGTAGTAATTTATTAGATGCTATTTCAAAGGGCACTACGGATGGATTAAAGTTGGCTGTAAATGTTGGTGCAATGTTGCTAGTCTTTACCGCTTTAATAGCTTTTGTAAACAAGTTTATTCTAATGAAAATTGGAGGTGTTATTCCTGCAGGTGCTGAATATGATAATATAAATGATTTAATACGCGTGAGCACTGAAAATAAATTTTCAGGTTTTTCTTTAGATTATTTGTTCGGCTTGTTGTTTGCCCCATTGGCTTGGCTAATGGGCGTGGCATCAGGTGATATAATGATTGTTGGCCAATTGCTAGGGCAAAAAACAGCAATTAATGAATTTGTAGCTTATGCAACAATGGGTGATCTTAAAGAGTCGGGTAAGTTTGCAAGTCAAAAATCGGTAATTATTGCTACTTATGCTTTATGTGGTTTTGCAAACTTTGCATCTATAGGAATTCAAATTGGTGGTATAGGAGCTATTGCTCCATCACAACGCAAAATTTTAGCTAAGTATGGCTTTAAAGCCCTAATTGGTGGTACAATTGCTTGCTTTTTAACAGCAACAATTGCAGGCGTATTCTATTAATCTATTGGTGCGTATTGAAGCTCCAATCCCGGATCTTCCTCAGTGCTATATAACAAAAGCAAAACACTGTAATTCTTATCATCATTAATCCAACTTACTTCATCAGCAGCTGATGCTTTAGGCTTGCCAACTTTTTCAGTATAATAACTAATAAACTCCTGAAACAAGCTGTTGGCAGATGAAAGACTGTTTTTGTAAATATCAATATTTATCATTTCAATTTCATCTTTTTTCAAAGTATAGTTTACATCAGCAAACTCTTCATTAGCTAGGTTAACTTCAAAAGCCAAACGAGTTGCATCTTGAGCAATTACTTTTTGCTGGGCTTCTACTTCTTTTATTTGAGAACGGGTATCACCAAAATTCAGATTCCTAACAATCTTGTTTTGAGATAAAACAATAGAATTTAGTTCATCACTGTAATTATTGGATGAAGTTTTTTCCGTCTTACAACCCACGGTCAGTAAGACAAAAACAATTGAGAAAATAAAAAATATATTTTTCACTAGAACAAAATTTTAAAAGCCCCGTAACATACCATAACAACACGATATAGCAGTACGAAAGTACAATTAAAATTTAAGGTAAAAAACCGAGTTTCATGAAGGTAAAAGCGAACTCCAGTCAGAAAAGCCGTGTAAGCAACGGCACCATAAGATTACTACTCACAGCAGTAGTAATGATTTTCACAACATACTCTATTGCCCAAATAGCAGTTTCTAATACATTGCCAACGCCAGTATTAGCGAATAAGTTAACAGGCCCCGGTGTTCAGTTGAGTAACATTACTAAAAGTTGTCCCAACATATCTTTAGGGTATTTTACGGAAAACGGTTCTGGCTTTCCATTGCAAGATGGAATTGTATTAACCACTGGTGCAACGGCCAACTTAATTGGTCCTAATGTGTTAAACTCAACTTCAGTAGATAATATGAATGGATCTGATGTAGACCTTTCAAGTTTGGTTACACAAAGTACTTATAACAAATGTGTGTTAGAATTTGATGTTACACCATCTTCAGATACTTTACAGTTTAGATATATTTTTGCTTCTGAAGAATATCCTGAATATGTGTGTTCTCAGTTCAATGATGTTTTTGCATTTTTTATATCAGGTCCAGGAATTACAGGTTCAAAAAACTTAGCGGTTATACCTGGCACAACAACACCAGTTTCAATTAATAGTATAAACAGCGATTCATGTGGTATTTATGGTTCTAACCCTCCAGCACTTGGTAGCGACACTACAAATTCTTCATTTTATGTAGACAATACTGGCGGTGTAGCAGTTGAGTTTGATGGTTACACAGTTACATTAACTGCAAAAACATATGTTCAGCCTTGCCAGAAGTATCATTTAAAGCTAGCTATTGCTGATGTTTTTGATGAACTATTTGATTCGGGCGTTTTTATTGAAGGCGGAAGTTTGAGAAGTGAAGGAATGGAAATTAGTGAAGTAGGAACTACAGATCCTACATATGCTAATGCTGTTGAAGGATGTTTAGATGGTGAAGTTACTTTTAGCATTGACAAACCTAAAGGGGCGCCATATAATTTTACCTACGGTATTTTTGGCACAGCAACCAATGGTGTTGACTACAATAATTTATCAGGTAATGCTACTATTCCAACAGGCGATACCTCTGTGACCATTAATATTAATGCTTTACCAGATGGAATAGCTGATGATAATGAAACGGTAATTATTTATTTATACCATCCATGTAACGGATCTATTATTGATACTGCAATTTTAACTATTAGAGATGAGGTAAATGCACAAATTTTACCTGGTGGTTATGTTTCTTGTAATGGCAGCCCGGTTCAGTTAAATGCATTAGGCGGTGATTCTATTGTATGGACTCCATCTACAGGTTTAAGTTGCAACAATTGCTTTCAACCAAATGCCAATCCTGCAAATACTACAAGGTATACTGCTACCATCTTTACAGGACCGTGTACGGATACTGTTTCGGCTGTGGTAAATGTAGTAACAAATGTAGTTTCAAATGCAGGTAATGATGTAACCATTTGTGGTGGCCAAAGTGCCACTATTGGTAGTCAAGCTTTAGGTGGTTTAAGCTATTTATGGTCACCGGCTGTTGGTTTAAGTGCAATAAATGTAGCACAACCTGCAGCTAGTCCTTTAAGTACAATTACTTATCAACTAATAGTATCAGCTGGTATAGGCACGTGTGCAGATACTTCAGAGGTTACCATAACAGTGAATAGTCCAGTTAACTTAATTACCACTCCAGATGCTACAATTTGTATTCAAGATTCATCATCTATGTTTGCTGGTGGTGCACTCAGTTATTCATGGAGTCCTGCAGCTGGTTTAAGCTGCACAACATGCAATAATCCTATGGCAAAACCTACTGCAACAACCACATATACGGTAATTGGCAGCAACAACAATGGTTGCACTGATACGGCAGAAATTACCATAACCGTAATTGATCCAGGTGCACAAGCACCTGTAAATGAAACAATTTGTAGAGGCAACGGTGTTCAATTAAACGCAAGCAGTGGAACAACTTATAGTTGGTCTCCAGCAACTGACTTAAGTTGCACAAATTGTCAAAATCCAGTTGCCAATCCAACAAGCACAATTACTTATACTTGCACTGTAACCTCTGGTTCAGGATGTAGTACAAAAGAAACTTTTACTGTTAATGTTTTTCCTATTGCAACATCAAATGCTGGTAGTGATACCTCATTTTGTTCGGGAGGGAGTGTACAATTAAATGCTAGCGGTGCTGGTAATCCTACATGGTATCCTGTTACAGGCTTAAGTTGCATAAATTGTTTAAATCCTGTTGCAAACCCGGTATCTAGTTCTACATACACGGTAACTTTTACTGATTCGTTGGGTTGTACATCTACCGATACAATTAACGTTTCAGTTCATCCTTATCCAACGGCAGATGCAGGTCCAACTTCAATTACCACTTGTAGCGGAGTTCCTGTTCAATTAAATGCTACGGGTGGCCTTACTTACTTATGGTCACCAACCACAGGATTAAGCAATCCAAACATTGCCAATCCAACAGCTAATCCATCAAACACAACTATTTACACGGTTACAGTAACTGATGCTAATGGATGTACAGATTCTGATGATATTACAGTAAATATTGCCAATGGGGTTTCTATAAATACTTCATCTAATACAGGTATTTGTATTGGAGATAGTACTCAGTTAACTGCGAGTGGAGGAAATAGTTATACTTGGTCACCAGCTGCGGGTCTAAGCAATGCAAATATTGCCAATCCAACGGCATCACCTTCTGCAACTACTATATATGAACTTATTGTTACAAACAATGGTGGTTGTGAAGATACCGCTTGGGTAACCGTAACGGTAAATCCATTGCCAAATGCCAATGCAGGTAATAATGTTACTATATGTGAAGGAGCATCAACCAACCTAAATGCAACTGGTGGTGCAATATATTCTTGGACACCAACAACAGGTTTGAGCAATGCAAATATTGCTAACCCAATTGCTAACCCAACTGCAACAACACTATACACAGTAACGGTAACCAATACCAATGGCTGTACTGATACTTCAGATGTAAACGTAACGGTAAATCCATTGCCAACTGCAAATGCTGGCCCAAGTAGTACAAGTGTTTGTCCGAATGGAACAGTTAATTTAAATGCTACAGGTGGTATAAGTTATTTATGGACTCCTTCAACAGGATTAAGCAATCCAAACATTGCCAATCCAGTAGCAACAATGAGCAATAGTTCAGTAACTTATACAGTAACCGTAACAGATGCCAACGGTTGCACTGCAAGTGATACAATACAAGTAATAGTGTTAAACGGAAGCAATGCCAACGTTAGCAACGATACTTCAATATGTGTTGGTGCAAGCGTTCAATTACAAGCAACGGGCGGGATAGCTT